>JAABUP010004420.1_pt1 | contig 22938 bp, 19 predicted proteins | sample 5559201 | NCBI WGS metagenome assembly JAABUP01 (sample SAMN10711887, study PRJNA513373) | rock metagenome | isolation source: Antarctica rocks | place: Antarctica | reverse complement strand
CCTAATCAAAGCTCTAGGCAGCTCTCAAGGGCTTGCCAAAGGACTCTATGATGACCCAGATGATGGAAGACGTCTTTCGGCGAAAAGGCTGGGCGTGGGCAGGAAGGCGCGATTGTTGGGTAGGGAGCAGGTCGGAGGCACGTATTTTGGGGGTAGATTCGCGATTCAAGCTATTCAAGCAGCTTTTGCGACGCGTGAAATGGGCTCTAAGCGGTCAGTAGGGTGGTTGTGAGGCATGGACATACGCTTCTCAAACCATCCCTGTGGTGAAATTGAGGTTGCCGTTCAGTTTGCCAAGCCTGGGAATGACTAATGCCGACCGAGGGGACCTTCGACCTCACTTGGGATAACCAAATCACTCTCAGCCATTCCAGTGACCAGATTCCACTTTCGCACGACCGTTGTGCGTGACTCCTCACTCTTGCGGTGGTCCGCCTCCTCTTCAGCAACGATGGGTGTCCCATTCGAAGCCCTCCTTCCGTATGCGATCATGCTTGGCGTACAACAACCTGATCCCCAACTCGAGCGACAGCCAGACTGACGAGCGACAGATGTTCGGTGTTACTGGAGCCGGTCTCTCGAAAATAAGGCATATGCAGAACGGAGGAAAGAGAGCGAGACATTCAATAGATCAATGGGATAGACAAAGTACATTGTGCTCCAAGTCGGCGAGAGGGGCGGTGACTGATAATTCAGCAGTGATGGATCGAGATAGGAGATTGACAGGGTACTTGCGAGGACAGACAGACAATGTTGTGGCTCCTCCTGGGTTTGAGTTGAACAATCCTTGGCGGGTCAGTGACCCTTCCGCATTTGGCATTCTACATTGGCTGACCAGAAGCAGACGGAGAGACGAATATACTAGGCAAAACCATCAGACACGTTCTCGTCATATACGACGCAGTCCATGTGTCACGCACAAATCTATGTGAATTACTTCATCCCTTCAACTCAGTAACCATCCCCCTAATCCCAGCCTTCTCCTCCTCTCTCAATTCGATAAGGAACCACGTCTCCAAAGCATCCACCCTCTCCCCCTCCGTTTCCAAGGTCGCCAAATACTTCGTCACCCCCCTAACCTTACTCTTCAGCTCCGCACCCATCAAAATAATCTCACCCACCACCTCTCCCGCTTCAATAATCATCTTCACTGCCACAAGCTTCTGCGTGAACCAGCTCTTCCGACTCTGACTCGTCCAGAAATTCATAATCTCGTAATCTTGTGGGAGAAATTCCAGCTCGGTGAAACAGTACATAGGCACCCAGTTAGATTGCGGATCTTTGCGATGTTGGTATATCCATAGCTTTTGATTGGGGTCGCTATTCTCGGGGATGTTTTGGTATATAAGTCGTGCTCCAGCTGGATAGATAGCTGGTGCTTGGGAATTTTCTGCATCGAGGAGCAGAGGCCGAATTGGACCATTGCCGCCGAAGCCAACGTCAAGCATGTATTTTTTGCCGTCCGTGAGAGTCACGATGTTTACCATGTGCGACCAGCCGTGATAGTCCTCTCCGCTCATGCCATCTGCTGCATTACTCACTCGAGCACCTGCGCTGTGAACTGTGAAGCCTAATGACCGTAGAATGGTACCGAAAAAGCAATTATTTTCCATGCAGTATCCACCTCGTCCATATTCAACGATTTTGGTGTAGAGATGGTCTGGATCTATCGATATGCTATGGTGCTGGGAGTAATGTAATGAGATGTTTTCGAAAGGCACGGTGGCTAATTGTTGTTGCTGTAATTTTGTAAGAAACGCGAGAGCATTGTTTGGATGATGCAGTTTATTTCGGACGAGGGGCAAGTCTTGACTGTCTTGGGGAAGGGAAATATGATTGAAATATGCAGAAATTTGTTTATGATCGTACGTTACATGATGAGCTGAGGCTGGACTCATCTTTTAGTCTTGCTGTTTCTATGGTTGAAGTGCGAGAAAGAGGAAATGAAAATGGAAATGAAATGGAAGAATCAAGCGGAAATGGCGGATACGAATTACGACATAGAGAATACACCAAACCTTGCGAAATACAAGACCAAATGAGACCTCGTTCTTTAGTGGTCTGACATGACAATGAGCACAGAGAGAAATAACCCTAACCCTGGATGCAAACACGCAGAAGTCACCGACTTAGGTGACTGAGCCTACTAGAACAGATTTCAAACACTGAGCTTATCTACACATGTGGATCCTAGAGATTTTTGCGCTACTCATCGTCCTCATCTTCTCCATCCTCCTCATCCTCGTCTTCCTCGCCCTCGTCTTTGGCGACAATCCTTGCCTGCTTCTCCCTCTCTTCGGCTTCCATCGCGTCTAGCTGCATACCTCGAAGAGCCTTCACCCTATCAGCCGGGCTGGGCAGCTTGCTGATCTGATCGGCAATCTGGCCTCTCCCAATCAAACTGAATACTATACTGGCCCCCACTATGAATGTCAAGACGAATCGGTAAGTTGAATACCAGTGAGGAGTCCATCCCCTGACCACAGATCTCGCGTCTGCGAAGTAGAGGAGTGTGAAGGCGCAAAATTGTGAGATGAGGGCATACTCCACAGGTAAAAGGATAGTTGGCCACGCAACTGCTGGTGCAATGACTCCGTAAGCGTATCTTGGATATCCGTGGACACCGCCGTATTTCGCCCATTCCAGTCCCCAATGGATAGCACCTAAGAATGATAGAATCTACAGAGGTCAGCATGGGAGTTCAAGACCTTCATGGTATACAGGCACTCACCACAGCGCCATATCCCACTTGTAGAGGTTCAATGATGTGAAGGAGAAGCTCGGCAGTGTGTGGTGAAAAAAGGAAGCCAGATCCTGTCTCAGACGCGTGATTGATGTCGAAAGCTAGATACACGGTGGAGAGTGATGTTGCAAGGTAAGGTAGGACACCTGCCATTCCAATAATGAGGGCTTCTCGTGGGACTTCATTGAGAGCAAAGGTTTCCTTGATGGTTTTCTGTAGCCCTTGATGTCAGTGAAATCCGAGATGACAAAGGCCAGAGAAAGACCCACGAGATCCGCCTTGATGCCAGCCAGCATGTCCTCATCCTTCTCCTCAGACTCTTCCACGCCTTTCTCCTGAAATAATTGATGAACACTCGAGGTAGATGAGACATCTTCCGGATGTACCTCTAGCTTCTCGTGCTCGACTAACTCTTCATGCTTCTTGTCGATCTTATCGAAGGGCCCAGGAGTGGTAGCATAACGTTGTACGGATGTCGTCAATGGCTTGTGGAGGACTAGCGAAACGGTTGGTGCTTTTCGAAGGCTAAGGTTACGGGGCAGTTGCTGCTTCAGTGGGCGTGCCCGTGCTAGGTTCGATGCATTGCGCGTGGTGGCAGAGGATACATAGCGGAGGGATGACCGGCTTAGGGAGGCAGCGTGCCCGGATCGATACATGGCGCCAAATGTACCCAGAGAAGTCCAAGGCAGTCTCTGGGCCGCGCTATAGCCTCTGAAAACCTTCAATTGGTCGCAGAGGCATCAAAGTGGTAGAGTGAAATGCATGTGAGCTTGCAGTTAATGATCTTCTCCATAGCTCGCCGTTCTCGCCAGAGCTCTGCGCCAAGCCACTAGATCCAGGCGCGAGGCACTGCTACGTCACAGAATTCACTTTGCAGCAGGTGTTCAGGTCTTGGGGCCGGCTGCATTCTATCAAGCACTCGACGAGGGTTTGTGGAGCTTCTCAAACGGCCACGAACGACACCAGCAGGCTGCTTTAGGCGCCAAGTGAGAAACAAAAACAAAGTAAACAACGCTGGTGGGGCAAGATTTGCAGACCAGAGTTGGAAGACAGCCAAGTTTGGCAAAGTGAACTCCACGCTCCAAAATCCCAATACCACCAGCCTCAGACCGTGACGCTTTACTGACTACCTTTCAACCACCGTCCTGAGCCCCTGGGTGTCTTGCAAATCAAGGATAAGCACCGTGAACGCCGAGTCACCTTGCTTTGGCGCTCCAAACATGCCTAATCGAGGAAGTGTTTGAATCCTTCGAAGTCGAGTTTCCTAAATCTCAATCTCGAACACAAACCCCTCAGGCAACATCCGTGATTGTCGCTTTCGGCCGGCGTGAGGGCCCTCTACCGCCATCATGCTCGAAGGTCTTGTAGCAAACCTGCTTAATAGGTTCTTGGGCATGTACGTCAAGAACTTCGATGCCAAACAGTTAAACGTTGGAATATGGAATGGGGATGTCAAGCTACGCAATCTACAACTGCGGAGGGAGGCGTTGGACCAGCTTCATCTCCCTGTCAATGTTGTCGAAGGTCACCTGGGTCAGTTGACCATGTCAATACCATGGACAAATTTGAGGGGCAAGCCAGTGAGGGTCAATATAGAAGATGTGTTTCTGCTCGCTGCTCCAAAAGAAGACGCGGGATACAACGAAGAAGAAGAGGTGAAGAGGGCGAACGACGTCAAGCTGGAGAAGCTAGAAAATGCAGAGCTCTTGAAGCAACGAAACACAGAAGGCTTAAGTCAGGAAGAGCAACAGAAAAGCCAAAGCTTTACAGAAAGTGTGACTACAGCTATTGTCGATAATCTCCAAGTCAGCATCAAGAACATCCACATTCGTTATGAAGATTCGATTGCTTCGCCTGGCCATCCATTCGCTTTAGGATTGACTTTACAGGAATTCAGTGCCGTAAGTACTGACAAGGACTGGAGGCCTAGTTATATACAATCCACATCTGGTACCACGAACAAATTAGCCGTTCTCAATGCGCTCGCGTTCTATTGGAATACAGAGGCGACACTGTATGGTAGCGGCAAAGGCGAGCAAGTTGGGGCCGAAGCACAGGGCGACGACCACGACGGCATGATTGAGAAGTTCCGAAAATCAATGGAAGACCGCGAGAACCATCAGTACATGCTGAAGCCTGTCAGCGGTCGAGCCGCAGTTGAGCTGGACAAGACGGGCAAGATCGACAAGCCTAAGATCAAGGCGCGCCTTCTTTTCAATGAACTTGGATTTGTGCTGGATGAGGATCAATACCGAGACGCTTTGATGATGGTAGATCTTTTCCACTACTTCATCCGCCACCAAGAATACAAGAAGCTCCAGCCAAAGAGCACACCCAAGGAAGACCCCAAAGCCTGGCTCAGATTTGCATTCCGCGCTGTCTATACTAAGATCCAGGATCGGAACAGGCAGTCTTCATGGGCCTACATTAAAGAGAGACGGGATGACCGGATTCGTTACATTGAGCTATTCAAAAAGAAGAAAAAGGAAGAAAAGATGACGCCTGAAGAGGCCGAGGAAATTACGAATCTGGAGAAGAAGCTGGGATACGAAGACCTTCGATTTTGGCGTTCTCTCGCCAGAAATCAGCTTCGTAAGGAAAATGCTGGTGTCAAGAAGCAGCCTGTCAAGCAAAGTTGGACCCAATGGGCTTGGGGCCAAAAGCCGCAAGATGAGCACAAAGATGACGACACCGCCATGTCAGATGAGCAACGCAAAGAGCTCTATGATGCAATAGATTGGGACGAGAAGAAAGCTATCGCCGATAGCGTCGACCTTCCTAGGGAAAGTGTAAAGCTGCAGGTAGAATCGTCCCTACGATCCGGAAGCTTCACATTAAAACGCGACCCGCACGGTAAGGCTAACGAGATCATGAGTTTGATGTTTGACAACTTCCAAGCCAAAGCTCTGCAGCGGCCGGATTCTTTCCTAGCCGATCTTAGTCTTGGGGGCATGCGCATCAAGGATGGGACTACAGCTGGAAGTCTGTTCCCTGAGATGGTGAATTTCAAAGATCCAACGGCCGGCAATGTAAAAGGCTCATTGGAAGACATCGCAGCTGAAGACGCGAACCCTGACCAACAGAAGGACAAAGCCAAAGCTACTGAAGATGCATTGTTCCATCTGTTATTCGAGCAGAATCCCCTGGACGAGAGCGCGGACTCGAAGTTAGATATGAAACTCAAGAGCATTGAAGTAATATACAACCCCCATTTCATTGTGGAGGTTGCCAATTTCTTCAAGCCTCCGGAAAGACATATGGAGTCAATTGGAGCTTTATTGGAGACAGCTGGCGCAACGGTAGAGGGTATCAGGCAGCAGACGAGGGCGGGACTTGAGTTTGCGCTGGAGGAACACAAGACTCTGAATGCCAACCTCGACATTCAGGCTCCTCTGATTATTATACCTGAGAGCATTACGAAAGAAAGTGCATTGTGTTTGATTCTGGATGCAGGTCACGTTAGCCTCAAAAGTGAGCTTGTTGACAAGGACACTATGCGAGATATTCAATCCAAGCAAAAGAAACAGTACAGTGACCAGGACTACCGGCAACTTGAAGGTCTGATGTACGATAAATTTTTGCTGAAACTCGACTCCACCCAACTGCTTATAGGACCCGGCATTCAGGCTACCAAAAATCAATTAAGCGGCAAAGACGAGTCCAAAAATTACCACATCATCGATCGGATTAATATGGACTTTACCCTCGAAACGTCGATCATACCCAAAGCGAGTGATCTGACAAAGACTCGAATCTCGGGCCACTTGCCAGTCTTGCATGCTTCAATCTCGGACAAGAAATACAAAAATTTGATGAGGTTGATAGACATTGCCATTCCCAAGTTTGAGACAGACGAATCGCTTGATGGGCGAACGAAAGCGCCGACAGCCAATTCCAAAAGTAAAGCCGAGGCGGTCATGGGCAGGGAGCGATCCAAATCGGTCTCTACGCCTCATCATGACCTTGACGTCGAAGATGAGTCTGATGATGACTCCGAAAAGAAGTCCGAGAGTCCTAAAAAGTCTGTCGATGCCGATGAAACAAATCTTCACCAACGTAACTTTGAATTCAAATTCACGGTGGACAAGCTGCAGGGCTCACTGTACAGATCGGATCCCGATGACCGCAAACCGGACCAGCTTTTAGTGGAATTGATTGCTGAGCATTTTTATCTCGACTTTTACCTAAGACCGCATGATATGGTCGCGGAGGTACTCTTGAAATCGCTCAATGTAGAGGATTATATTGATGAAGACCCAAGTCCAGAATTCAAAAAGATCATTTCTAGCCAAGGATTTGGTGTCGAGGAAGACAAGGATCTTTTCAATCTAAAATTTGTCAAGGTGAATAACGATTCCCCTGAGCTCGTGTCGACCTATGAAGGCATTGCAACCAACCTGGATGTGTCGATGACTACTTTGAATCTCGTGGTGACAAGGAAGACGTTATTGACGCTGTTGGACTTCGTCCTGATCACATTCGCCAGCCCCGATAGTTCTGCGCCCTCTCAAAGGCCGATTGAAGATTCTGAGGATTCCAAGAAGGCTGAGGACGTAACACCAAAGGAGACTCCGGGCTCAGACAAAATCCGAATCAAGATCGATCTTGAGAGTGTAGCCTTGATACTGAACAATGATGGCATACGCCTAGCTACTTTGACCTTGAATACCGCTAACGTTGGGTTATTCCTGGCCGGTGGCTCCATGAATGTCGCAGCGCGGTTGGGGAATCTCTCGCTTGTTGACGATATCAATCAGGGAGCATCGGAAAACTCCTCTTTACGACAACTAGTCGCTATACAAGGCGACGAACTTGCGGACTTCAAATATCAGACATTCGACGCAAAAGACAAAGAATACCCGGGTTATGATACGAAGATTTATCTTAGGTCTGGTTCCATCAAGATAAACTTTCTGGAAGAGCCTTTCCGAAAGATCATACAATTTCTAGTCAAATTTGGTAAAATGCAAGCAATATACAACGCTGCGAGGCAAGCTGCGGCGAACCAAGCTAGTCAGATGCAGGAAAGCTCCAGCAAGATGCATTTCGACGTAGTCATCAAGACTCCGATACTTGTGTTCCCGCGTGTCATGGAACCAGGTAAACCCCGCGACTTGCTAACATCCTATCTCGGTGAAATATATGCTAGCAACGAATTTGTCCAATGTGATTCTGTTGAAGGCAATAGGATATCTGCGGGAATTCGAAACGTTCGTTTGACAGCAGAATTTCACTATGACGATGATAGACATGAAGAGCTGGAGATGATTGACAAAGTTGACCTTGATTTTAAAGTCACATCCGCCGAACACCGGCAAGGTTCGAAACGTCCGGACATGGAGGTAGAGGGCAAGATGTCTCCCATCAATCTGCGGGTAGCACAGACAGAATTGAAATTTCTTATGGAGTTATCAAAGACTGTACCAAATGCATTCGCTTCGGATCCTGACGATCAAACCGAAGAACAGGTCATGGAGGAACTCCCTGAATCAACCGTAGAGCCTGCGAAGAAAGTCACTGGGAAGACTATGGGTGAGGAGAAGGAGCCCAAGTTACATACTCATCAGGGCCCGGAGCTAGAATCTAGCCCTGAAACTTGGACGAAAATTGATTTCGTCTTTGACGCGCCTACCATTGCCCTCGAATTGATCCTCGCCAAAGAGGGTGAACCTGTCGGCGACCTTGAGTCTGCAAGTCTTTCTAAATTTGCATTGAATGACACCAGGGTCAAGTTGAGGATGAAGACAGACGACTCTCTCGAATCTGAGCTGCTGATTAATTCATTCACGATCACAGATAGCAGAAAGCATGAGACTAACAAGTTCAGGAAGATCATGTCTTTGATCAACGACGACGTGAAACAGCAGTTCATGGCTAGTGTTACAATGTCTGGTGGAAGTGACAAGCATTTGATTGCTATGCTTACCATAGATAGCCCTCGAGTTATTATGGCCATAGATTACCTCTTGGCTGTGCAGGCTTTTGCGAACAGCGCATTCTCAACAGAGGAGTCACCCCTGATTGAAGACGCGCCTCAAGAGGCTCTGCTGGGTAATGAGACTGACAGCGGGGTGAGTACGCCAGTCGATCTTGAAGATCGAGGTTTACCAGGCAAACCTGTGCAAGAGCCCGCCAAGGAGAGCTCAATGACCATGTCGTTCCGCGTCAACGTCGTAGACGCACAGGTCATATTGATCGCAAATCCTACAATATCAAATTCCGAAGCTATCGTGCTTGGAACTAAACAAGTGCTTGTCTCTCAACAAAACGCATCTACACTCCAGGTCACTAAAGTGGGAATGTTCCTATGCCGTATGGATAAATTTGAGACTAGTCGCCTGCGTATTCTTGACGATTTCTCCGTCACGATGTCGATGGACAGCCGCTCTCAGGGTGGCAAATCATCACTCACAAGCATCTCCGTCGACATCGAACCTCTGGTATTACGACTTTCTCTGCGCGATGTTTTGCTTGCGCTGCAGATTGTCAACAAAGCATCGGCAATGGCGAACGACATCAGTGCTGCTGGGAAATTGGAGGGAGACACAGAACCAACAAAGATCAAAGAAATTACGGGTACCAAGGCACCATCGACTAAACGGAGATCAATAGGTGGAAAGGCAACATCCACCGTGGCCAAGAGGACCTCCAAATCAGCTGCGCCTAAGAAACAAGCAGACAAGCCTACCAAACCAGCTCAAAGCTCGATTGTCATGAATAGGGAGGAAATGACGGCCACTATTGAGGGTATAAGGGTTATTTTGATCGGGGATCTTCACGAGTTGCCATTACTTGATTGGAGCGTGAAGAAATTCAATGTCGACGTCCGGGATTGGTCAAATGCTATGACCGGAGACACTAGCTTCGAGACGTATATGAATGTATACAATTTCTCCAAGTCAGCGTGGGAACCTTTGATCGAACCATGGCAACTTGGTTTCCACGTCAACAAAGAAACCAACCCTGATTGTCTTTCAGTTGAGGTGTATTCCCATAAGATGATGGAACTCACGGTGACATCCGCAACGATTGCGTTGGCATCTAAGTCGGCCCAATTCTTATCTACAGAAGAGGATGTCCTTTCGAAGCCAAGAGGGTCAGATGCACCATACAAAATCCGTAACTACACTGGCTTCGACCTCAATGTTTGGGCAGCTGCGCGGGAGGAGGACCAAGGTTCTGCTGCGAAGCTAACAGACGGCGAAGAGGCTCAATGGCGGTTTGAGGATCCTACGACTATGCGAGAGAATCTATCCCCTGAAGGTAATGCTGGGGTAGTCGGCATCAAGCTGGAGGGTAGTGGCTTTGACAGTGTCGAGCGTATCGGAATCACGCGTGAAGGCGAGACTCTGTACAATCTGAAGCCTCGCAAGGACAAAGTGCTGCATCGCCTGTTGGTCGAAGTCAAACTTGAAACCGACAATGTCAAGTATATCACTTTCCGGTCACCTCTTGTCGTGGAGAACAATACTCAAATTCCGGTCGAACTAGGTGTCTTCAGTCCTGAGGAAGGGCACCTGCTCAAAATCGAAAAGATTGCTCCAGGTGATGCACGACCAGCCCCAATTGGAGCTGCTTTCATGCATTCATTGGTCGTTAGACCCGACCAAGGTTTCGGCTACGCTTGGTCGAATGAAAGGCTCTTCTGGAAAGACCTCCTCAAGCGACCAACTCGGACCATTACTTGCAAAGGTGAGAGCAACGAGCAATCACCTCCGTTCTATTTCCAGATGAATGCCTCTTACGACAAGAACGATCCAATGACTAGCGTCTATCCTTATATGCGGATCAAGCTTCACGCGCCTATTGAGCTCCAAAACTTGCTACCGTACGACTTCAAGTACCGCATATACGACAAGAATACAAAGAAAGACTGGACCAATTTCCTTAGAAAAGGTGGTCTCAGCCCAGTCCATGTAGTAGAGTTGTCTCATTTACTGCTGCTCAGCGTGGACATGCAAGATACTGTGTTCAAGCAGAGTGAGTTCGCTGTCGTCAACTCCAACACCCAGGAGGATTTCCGCCGAGAGAATACCCTTGTCGTGAAAGATCCTCAGGGTATACAGTTGAACTTGAAGCTTCACTATCTCAACATTCCTGACAGTGGTGGAGCTTTCAAGGTCTCTGTCTATAGCCCCTACCTTGTCCTCAATAAGACTGGCTTAGATATCAATATCCAGAGCAAGTCGATGTTCTCTTCTGCCAAGTCAGCTGCCGGTCAAGGCATGCACATGGAATCCGATCGAGGGTCTCGGAAGGCGCTTCCATACATGTTCTCGTATCCAGGTGGCGAAGACCGCAAGAATCGAGCTGGTATCAAAGTGGGTGAGTCTGCGTGGAGCAAGCCGCAAAGCTTAGACGCTATCGGAAGCGCCTTTGAAGCCACGCTGCCCTCGGCAAACGGGAAATCTGAATTACGTACCGGAATCTCCGTAGCGGAGGGTGAGGGAAAGTACAATCTGACCAAAGTTGTGACTGTCGCACCTCGCTTCGTCCTGAAGAACAAATTGAAGGAACAAATCAACATACGCGAGCCAGGCTCATCCAACGTGATGAAATTGAAGACAGGCGAATTGTTGCCACTTCATTTCCTCAAAGCTGTACCCGAAAAGCAACTCTGCCTCTGCTTTGACGGAGTCAATAACCAATGGTCGTCGCCATTCAACATTGCTAATGTTGGGACTGTTCACATCAAGCTCGCCAAAGCAGGACAACGGCAGCAGCTCATTCGCGTCGAAGTGATCATGGAGGCTGCCACAATATTCCTGCATATCAGCATCGAAACGAAACATTGGCCGTTTTCAATGCGCAATGAGAGCGATATGGAGTTCATGTTCTTCCAAGTAAATCCGAATCTGGGTGAAGACGAAGAGGACGGGGGTTCTGGCTGGAAACCTATTCGCTATCGTCTGCCAGCTAAAAGTATCATGCCATATGCTTGGGACTATCCTGCATCTAAGAATAAGGAGCTGGTAATCAGCAGCAACAACAAGGAACGACGCATCAAGCTGGCAGAGATTGGTAATCTCGTCCCCTTGAAAATACCCGGTGCCCAAGGCAAGCCAGCAAGAATCATAGACCTGAACATCGCAGCGGATGGCCCAACACAGACTTTGGTGCTCTCGAACTACAAGCCGTCCAAGAGCTTGTACAAACAAAAGTCGCAGTCGGCTCAAGCCTCTCAAGGCAGTCTCGCGGGCGGCTTCGAAGTGAAAGAGCAAGAGTCCGAGGTCACATTCAAGGCTCAACTCCGCCTAGCTGGAATAGGTCTATCGCTGGTGAATACAAGTCTCAAAGAGTTGTTATACTTTACATTACGCGAGATCGATCTCAAATATGGCGATTCGAAGTTATACCAGACTCTGAATTCGACCATCAAATGGATCCAGATCGACAATCAGCTTTACGGTGGCATCTTCCCGATTTTGCTCTATCCCAGCGTTGTGCCTAAGACTGGGAAGGAGATGGAAGCCCATCCAATCTTCCACGCCATGGTCACCCGCGTCAAAGACGATTCGTATGGTGTAATGTACATCAAGTACTTCACTCTCCTTCTACAACAGATGACGCTTGAACTTGACGAAGACTTCATCTTTACGATGTTGGACTTTACCAAGGTTCCTGGTGCCTCATGGTCCGAAGAAGCGGAGGGCAAGCTGTGCGATGAGGATTTAGACATACCAGAACCTCAACAAGAACAGCAAGGACAGGACATCTATTTCGAATTCCTACATCTACAGCCTATGCAGCTGGACATGTCATTTGTCCGAACCGAGCGTATCAACGCTGAAGACACGGTGGCTTCATCAAATCCTTTGATGTTTTTCGTCAACATCATGACCATGTCTGTGGGAAATGTCAACGACGCGCCATTGCGATTCAATGCGCTAATGTTGGAGAATGCTCGTATCTCGATCCCAGCTTTGATGGCAAGCGTTCAGAGCCATTATACTCAAGAATGTATCCGGCAAATGCATATCATCCTTGGTTCGGCCGATTTCCTGGGGAACCCAGTTGGCCTTTTTAATAACGTTAGTTCTGGTGTGGCTGACATCTTCTACGAGCCATACCAAGGACTGGTAATGACGGATAGACCGCAAGAACTTGGTATTGGTATTGCGAAGGGTGCATCTAGCTTCGTCAAAAAGTCCGTTTTCGGCTTTTCTGATAGTATGGCAAAATTCACTGGAAGTATGTCTAAGGGTTTGGCCGCTGCTACGCTTGACAAAGAGTACCAAGATCAGCGACGGATGTCGAAATCGAGGAATAGGCCAAAGCATGCACTGTATGGTGTCACTTCGGGTGGGAGCGCATTCGCAACAAGCATAGCCAGTGGAATCGGAGGACTCGCAAGGCATCCAATGCAAGGCGCCGAGAAAGAGGGTGTGGGAGGTTTTGTGAAGGGTGTTGGTAAAGGTTTCTTAGGTCTGGCTACCAAGCCAGCTATTGGAGCCTTTGACCTTGCGTCTAGTAAGCTTTCCAAGATTGAGATGAGGAGGGGCTGCTAACCGATGATTACAGATATGGCCGAAGGCGTTCGCAACACCACCACGGTCTTCGATCAGGAAGGCCTCGACCGGGTACGTCTGACCCGTTTTATCGGCATGGACGGTATCGTCCGCCCATACGCCCAACGTGAAGCCTTGGGGCAATTCTGGCTCAAGACCCTCGACGACGGCAAATACTTCCATGAAGACTATATCGCACACCTCGAGCTCCAGAACAAGGAGCTGCTAGTGGTGTTGACATACAATCGCATCATGCTCGTAAAGACGAAGAGACTAAAGAGCGAATGGGATATCAAGCTGAATGACATCCAAACGATCAGCAAGGAGAGGACCGGAATGAGCGTGACGTTGAAGGGCGGCACGAATGGGCCGTTCATCCCGATCAGCGAGGAGAGCAGTCGGAATTGGTTGTACAGGCAGATTGGGATTGCAGTGAATGCGTTTAATGATAAGTACAACGCGAAGGGATGAGGTAATGGGTTTAACCTGTCGGCCTGGCTTATTCGTGTAGCTTCCATGTGCAGTATGATAGCATAGCGTTTGTTGGTGGCATCTTCTATAGCTTGCCTGTTCTCAGCCTTGAATACATTTTTCCATACGCCTAGAAAGGTGATCCGTGATCGTTAAGTTCTGTCGAAAACCGCATTGACATGCGGTGATGATGTCCTTGAATACCTCTCCTGTGGGTTCTAAATCCCAATGAAGACAACCTCGACCGCATCAGACTGCAATGATTCCTCCACACCTCTCTCCGCTCTCCACTCACCCATTTAATTCACCGAAGCACTCCGCCTGCACGTTTCTACGCATGGCTTGGCTCCTTGGCATCCGCCGCAAGCTGAAGCCGAGGCTGCTCCGGCTTCCGTCGGTGCCCAATCGGCGCTTAGCCCCCCTTGCCGCTGCAGGGCATGCGTTGTTCTAGACCATTATTGTCCTTCTTGTGGCTGCCCACCACCTGAACACAAAAGATGAGAGGAAACGAGGCTGGGAACGGCAGAGGCAAAGGCAGGAACATGGCTGGCCTCGAAGGAGCGGTGACTGCGGGCTGGGTCACCTGGTGTGACCTTTGCGCTTCGTTTGCTCATAAAATATGATTACGGTGAGCTATTCTAAACCGTTGAAGAGCCGTTTCTGTTCTCGTCTCATCACTGCATCGTAGACATTCCATTGGCCTCGTGCTAAGATAAACGCCTAGATCCTACTCCGCCCCAACGTCCATCGTCCCCACATTTTCGAGAGCGTGGGGTAATCTAATCCAGCGCACTTTTACCATCTTTGTCGTCATGGCGCTTGTTACGACTTTTGCAACTACACCCCTTACATTAGCCCTCTTCCCGTCTTGGGACCAGAAAAAGCTTGCCGCCTGGAAGCGTGGTGAAATCGACTGGGACGGGGTTCGTCAGGCCCCTGAAGACACCACAGGAGATGATGGCAGCATATCTCTTGGCAAGGATCAGAGCAGTGAAATTCGTAAACTCTTGGTATGCCTGAGACTTGATAGTCTCCCAAGTCTCTTCACATTTGTGGCGTTGCTTGGTGGCGACAAGTCCGCCGCTGCCCCAAAAGCTCACCCAAGCAAAAATGGTAAAGTTGTGGACAATGAAATAGATCCATTGGCGAACATAAGTAAACGCCCTCTCGAAGTCTATGGTGTGCGAATGCTCGAACTCACAGAACGTCTTTCATCGGTAATGAAGGAGACTGAAGCCGACGAGTTGTCTTCAAGGGACCCTGTAGTCAACGCTTTTCACACGTTTGGCCAACTAAACAATGTTGCGGTCTCAGGCGAGGTGCAACTTGTTCCAGAGGGTGCATACTCCATGTGCTAAGTGATCGAGCTACTGATCGAAGGTCTGACATGATCTTACTTCCATGGAGCGAGAATGGCAATCTCTCCGAAGCTATTATGACAAGCACAACAGAAACTACGAATAACCCTTTCGGCAACAGCTCATACAATCATTTTGTCTCCAATTTCTTGGACGGCGTTCCTTCCAACGCTGCAATCTTTGTCAACAACGGCTTTGGGGCACTTCCTAGGGAGGAGATGCATCGCCTGACAAGGATGCCCACTAATCCCAGTCTACGAAATAATTCCTCACCAGCCACTGCCCCTTTGATGGATCGAAGTCATCACTTATTCTTTCCTTTCATCGGTGGTGAGGATGATCGCGTGGCTCTAAGATTCGTTTTGAGGCTGGCAAAGAACCCGAATGTTACCGCTACCATATGGCAGATTCTCTGGCAGAGGGGTTGCAGTCTCGAGTCTTCTTTGACACCACTGATAGCGCAGAGCGAGTCTATGACGCTCTTGGACATGCAAGGGCAGAGGCTGGCCTGTCACCGAAGAACGCTGGCGATCTGATCATCGTCGGCAGACGCCATGGAGAGCTAGCAAATACACACTCTCCTCAGACAATTGAGCAAGAGGGTGAGATACGCTCGAGTCTGGGTGCTTTAGCTGAGACGATGATTTCGGGCAATGTGAAAGCGAGCGTCTTGATAATTCAAGCTGGCAAACAGGATCCCAATTATTGAACGTGACGATGCACATGATATGAATTCTAGCATGTGCGGCGCTTTGGATATAGGTGGATGTATGACGAAGGCATTAATGGCTGCTGCTGAATGATCTAACAATATTATTTGCTATCCCTGCTTTCGCCTTTCCCTCGTAGGACACCTGGTCTTCCAAATTCAGGGGACAGTGTGACAAAAGTCGTCATTCACCAAACTTCGATATTGTCGTTGCCGAGATGGGGAAGCCTTTGAGCAATCGTGGCTACGGCTGATGTAAGCGAACAGTCACATATTATTGGCGATGGACCCTATCGCTTTTGGTGGCGCCTCGGGTTGGCATCATATGTTCCACATTTTCTAAGCTCGGACTCCCTCCTTTCTGGTCGATTTTCAACGGCAGCCTCCCATGAAGTCGAATTAAGCCTCCTTTTTAGTCGCTTTGCGCAGCGGCCCGCCGTTCCCGCACGCTAGTATGCAAGCGGTGCATTAGTGGCATCAAAATGCCACGAGATGTGGAGGTCGATCTTCAGTCACCTTTATCTTTCCCCTCAATCGTATCTTTCCTATCAACCGTGTGCCAGCTTTCACTTCTGGAAGATCCCATATATCTCAGATGATCAATGTGCCATGGCAATGGCCAGGTTGATCGACCGTATCTTGCAGCTCTCTCACATGAATGCATGACGGTGGGGGTAAGCGAGGGGTGCGGGATTTATTGACCATTAGAATGCGCGAATTTCGCCATGCCCCCACTTAAAATCACCGTGCTTACATTCAATCCATGTGCACCGAGCTGCAGCCATGCTTTTGTGGCTGCACTTACGTTGGCTGAGTCCGGAAGCAGCCAGCCAACCCGGAGGCCACTCCTCTCAACAGTCCATGACCGAGGAGGCGCAGCCCTTAGCTCCTCAACATGGTCCGCCGATACGACTGTCCATGACACAATGGCTCTGGTGTGGATCAGGACAAGGGATACAAGCCCTGACTCTTAGCCTTAAAATGCCCTCTGCCCCGCCTGCAGCTTACATTCCTTTCATTTTTCCTTTCAGAAGCCTGTTCGACATCACTGAGGCTACTCATACCTGGCTTCATTCTCACCTTACCAAACGATCGCTCTGCCTCCAATGTCACTAGAGAGGGTTCGGATTACAGACGAAGGCATCAACCGCGACCCATCAAGCAACGGCAATGGCATGCTTCCCCAGCAGCGAAGTAGAAGTGTCACCGGATTGAAGGATAATGTTGTGACGGAAATGGAGGTTGTTGAAATTGGTGATGACAGGGATATCAGGAAGAAACAAGTAAGGACAAGTCAGCCCATCTCCACCAATACATTGTACTTACCTCGCCTAGGAATTTCATGGCCGTTACCTTTTCTGGTCTACAATCCCAATGTAAATATTAGCAGAGATTCCAACTCTAATCGTTCCTCTGAATACAGGTTGGCGTACCAATCCATTGGAGTCATATATGGTGACATCGGTACCAGTCCGCTCTACGTCTACTCGTCGACCTTCTCCTCTGAGCCAAGCCATGACGACCTCCTTGGTGCACTGTCAATCATCATCTGGAGTCTCACGCTTATGGTCAGCATCAAATACGTCTTGATAGTCTTGAGAGCAGATGATGAGGGAGAAGGTGGAACATTTGCGGTCTACTCGCTACTCTCTCGCCATGTGTGACACCTGCCCCTATCTGCTACCACCGCGCGTGCTGACGAGTACAATCTAGGCTAATATCGTCAGGCGGGATCCCCGAGAAGAGCGAGGTATCAAAATGGAGCGGGTGTTGACTAGAGAATTAAAGCCATCCAGTAAGCATACACGCAACTTCATAGAACGCAACGCTTTCATGAAGGTGTTCCTCAAGGTTGTCGGAGTTCTGGGTGTGTCTTTGGTAATGTCAGGTATGATCCAAGATTCGACCAAGGCGAGTGGTACTGAATCGCACCCCAAAGATGGTGTCCTGACTCCGGCTCAATCTGTTCTCGGGGCAATTCAAGGGTGACTCCTTCCTGTAGTGTATTTTCAATCAACGATCATGACTGACGGTACCCTTAGCCTAGAAGTCGTCAAATCAGACATCAGTAAATCTACGATTGTGGGAACGTCTTGTGCCATCCTGATCCTTCTTTTCCTAATCCAGCCATTGGGGACTTCAAGGATTGGCAGTGCATTCGCCCCTATCGTCATCATTTGGATGATGTTCAACCTTTCGTTCGGAATCTACGTAAGCTTCATCGCTACCGGCAAAGCGCTACACTGCTCACTATCAATAGAACCTCGCCCATTTTGACCATTCCGTCCTGAAAGCTTTCTCTCCATATTTCGCTGGCGCCTACTTTGTTCGGAATAAGACTGATGGCTGGAGATCGCTGGGCGGTATCTTGCTTGCATTCACAGGAGTCGAGGCTCTGTTCGCTGATCTTGGTGCCTTCACTCGCCGGTAGGTCTATGCTCAACATTGGCTTCGTCCTATATCCTAGCACATTTGTGTTTGCGTTTCTCGGGGTCACTAGAAGATGGGATCAGCGCCTCCAAGGAGGCGCTGATATCTAAGGGATACCCCCTTGAAGTCCACTATTGCCCTCCCCCAATCACCTCGGGAGTAAGCAGACCTTGAGTGGATCTCTGAGACGGAAAATATACCGCAGTCTACGGTGTACAAGAGCTGACATGCTTCCAGTGCAATACAGCTTTCATGGCTTGCATTTGCGTACCCGTGTCTGTTAATAGCTGTAAGCATGCCCAAGCGACACCCCACATTAACAGAATTTTAATGGATTGCAGTACATTGGTCAAGCCGCCTACATCAGCCAAAACCAAGGGGCCTTCTCAAACCCATTCTTCAAATCCGTTCCTCCAGGAATGCTATACCCCAGCCTAGTCATCGCCGTTCTAGCTGCCATTGTGGCGAGTCAGACCATGATCACTGCGACTTTCCAGGTATCAACCCTGTGTTCAGAAGTATTTCGAGGGGAGCTGACCCCAAACGTAGCTTCTCTCGCAAATCATCAAGCTATCGTACTTTCCTCAGATAAAAGTCAAGCACACCTCAAAGATCTTTCATGGTCAAATATATATCCCATGGGCGAATTGGTTGCTTATGGTTGGCACTATTTGCGTCACTGCAGCATACAGCAATGTAAGTAGCACCATAATTGATGGGCAAGCTGTGTCTTCAGATGCTGACTTTGCGGCTTTAGACCACTAAGTTGGGCGAAGCCTACGGTGTCTGCGTCATACTCGTCACCTTCATCACAACATCGATGGTCTCGCTCGTAGCCCTGATAGTGTGGCGCCTACACTTCTCAATCGTCCTGTGCGGTTTCACCGTCTTCGCTCTACTCGACGGAGTGTACTTATCATCCGCCCTGACCAAGGTGCCCGATGGAGCCTGGTTCACTCTAGGTCTGGCAGTCATCCTGTCTAGTATCTTTGTGCTCTGGAGATTTGGGAAGGAGAATCAATGGCGTGCTGAGGCCGAAGATCGCGTTTCTCCCTCGCATCTTTTGACCGAGCGCCTAAATGAGGGAGGAGAAGAGGAAAACGGCCTCGTCTTGCGCCTATCGCCAGGACTAGGGGGAGTCTCTGTCACTCGCCTCCGTGGTGTTGGTATTTTCTTCGACAAGACCGGCAGTCCAAATGGAACCCCAACCGTCTTCGTACATTTCCTACAAAAATTCCAAGCTACCACTACAGTGGTTGTCTTCTTCCACATCCATCCACTCTCAGCCCCAACCGTCGTCCCAGCAGACCGCTTCAGCATCTCCCGCTGCTTCCCTCTCGCTAAGCCTTCAATGGCTCTACAGCATATGTATCGGGTTACCGTGCGTCATGGATATTTAGACAATGTACTCACCAGCGATCTCGGTCTCCTCATCTACGAGAATCTTCGCAACTTCATCATTCGCGAAGAAGCAGATGCCAAGACTCCTCCCTCCAAGGACCCAAATCCATCATCGGAATCCTCATCCTCTTCCAACCCCCAACCAACCGCCCAACACCCCCCCATCCACCAAAACCTCACCGCCCTCCAATCCGCCTACGAAGACCAGGTAGTGCATATCGTAGGTAAAGAACAAATGCGTATTGGTGAGACGTGTCGAGGGCCGAAAAGCTGGGCGAGGAGGGTTGCGCTGGCGACGTTCTTGTGGTTGAGGAGTAATACGGGGAGTAAGGTTGCGAATATGGAGTTGGAGCCGGGGAAATTGGTTGAGGTTGGGTTTGTTAAGGTTTTTTGAGGGGAGGATTTCGTTGGAGTGGATGGGAGATATGCATATAGAGAGGTGGATTTCATTGTAGTGCAAAGATCCAAGCTGTTTCGTTGCCTTGTCTTGCAACTCACCATTCTCTACCCTCTAGTACTCTCACACCCTACACTTCGCTCCCCTTCTCGTTCCCCTTCACAAGCGTTTTTTCTACAGATTGACCCTCCCGTACTCCACAAATTGTCCCAGCACCAAAATCATCACAACCTTAATCCAGACCTAAGAAGACTGCAACCGAGTCTGTGTGAGCTGGCATGATCTTGTAGGTTAGTATGATGAGGCTGAGTTCGGAATTGTGACGGAAGGAAGGGATTGGAAGGGAGAGACAGTATGGGGCGCGAAATGCTGTTTATGAGAAAGGCTGGGCGGTTGGTGGTGGTGTGAAGTTGGTTGAGGGAATATGGGGGATTAGTGTCTCTTGAGTTTCTGGATGGGAACGGATGTTATGTGTCTTTACAAGCAGTAGCTGCTTTTTTCAAAACTGTTTGATGATGTGTTTCGATGAGTCTCCACATGGATGTGAATGAACAGTAAAGGGTGAGCTCGGCTTTGAAACAGATACGGAATTACGAAGTAGAGAAGAATGTATGATTCAGAGGACGGCCGTTTGAGCGAATCGACTGGCTGGGAATACATTGGTAGTTCATAACATGATTTGTCCGGTCTCTGTTGAAGAGACACAGGGTATAGATCAAGGAAGGGGTTTTCAGGCCTCTGTTGAAGAGCCTCTCCTGCAAAAACAGCGAACGCGATCGGTAAAGACAGTGTACTAGTACGCAGATATCGATCTGCCAACGCACGCTCAATGAATCCAAGCAACACCAAAGACCTCGGAATCCATCACTCATGGGAATTCGACAATTCAACGACTAGATCGAAGAGTCAGAAGCCATTTCTCTCATTCTGCTTCGAAGTCCATCGCGGCCAAGACAAACCCTTCCATCGCCAGGGGGTACTCGAGAGTACTCCCAAGGGCCGCCGCAAAGAGACTTCGAGGAGCCTTGGTGCAGTCACCTGTAACACTTCTTAAGGCAAGTATCCCCTATGTCGCAGACACCCTTTGCAGAATGGAGTACATAGAAGAGCTTATCAAAGGAAGTGAAACAGGCGTCGACTCCGAGGCTCTTCGAAAGCTCTAAATGGCGGCCTTGTGAAAGCTCCCGAGTACCGCCTGGTGCGACTAGATATTGACGGTCACGTTAACTCGCATAGCGTTTTCAAACGGGGGATGGGGAGGAAGGGATCAACGTTACTGTTTTGTGGCTTTGGCAGACTCAAGTGGGAACAAGCCCGAGCGTACGCATTACACCCTTGACAGCATCGAGGCCACTGTCAAGGTAAACAGCCCCAAGGATAGCTTCCAAAGTAGCTGTCATAACATTCGTAGAAATTAAGCGACCCTGAGAAGGGTTGCGATTGACGAAGTTATCAAGCCCTTGGAGTCGCGCAACTCTGTCTAGATTCGTATTGGTACAAATGGTCTGCTGGATCTGCGAAATTCTTCCTAATTTCTATTCAGTACGCCGGTTATTGAAGATCATTTTTGAATCTCACCTTTGGGCTCCATGCCCGCGTACCATTCTTCGATGAGGGCGACATTGAGGACAGCGTCCCCAAGTATGGCTAAGCGCTTATTTCCATCCATAAGCGGACGGCCACCAATTGAAGTTACTCCAGAGCCAGCTGCTTGGAGAGCCTCCCAGAGGATATCGGAATTATTGAAATAGTACAGGATGGTATCCTCGACACCTTGGATCTTGGCTGCCATCTGTACGGACATGGTGGCTGAGGTAGAGGACTTGCGATGAATCGAGTAGTTGTGAAGGATGTGCTAGAGACAATGCAAATATTACTCTCGAGTTTGAAGAAAGAAAGGAGAGGCCATGATGTCGGATTGCTTTTAGTCGTTGGCCAATTTCCCAGCCACACGGCTTTCTCCAGCCTCACCCGCCACAGCTTCCAGAAGTGTGAGGGTCCTACATCAAAGATTGTCCACATTGTCTACCCACAAAGCCTAGGACCTTTGGAATAGGTTCAATGGAGGGTCAATAGGAACATCATGAGGTTGACTGTTGTTGGTCTATGGAAACAGGAGAAGCAACTATATACTCCGCAATCACGCTAGTAGCCCTATAGGGCTGAGTGCAATCTCATCCATATCATCCATCAGGCTGATGAGAAGCATCGTCAGGTTCCAACGTGGACTTGGGTCGTAGAAGGTCCAGGATTACGCAATGATTTTGCCCAGAAATCGTGGCTATGAACAGTGGTGGCGGCACGAACCAGGCTGCGAGTACCTCGTCGCAACCCCCGTGGAGATCTCTGGCCTTACGAGAATGCTGGAGCCTTCGAAAGATGCCGTACTTTATAGGATTGAATTTGGTTGGAACAACGAATACAGGAAACGGAAGCCTGAAGCAGACGAGGCGCTTGATCCATTCGCGTGCCTCTCTGGAGGACTGAAAGCTATGATCCTCGCGTGCTTGGGCTCGAAGGATATTGCCAGTCTACGACTCACCTCGCCATCTTTCATGTGAATATTCTGAAGGCCGGGAAGGGATCAAAAGTCAAGGCGAGGTTGGCGACGATACAGTCATTGCTGCGAAGTGGGCCAACAGGTTGAGCGTGTCGATGCTCAATCCGTCGTGGCGCTTTCGGATTTGCAGGCCAGGACGGAGCATTTCGTCTTCTTCTTTCGGCAATGTTTATAGGAAAAGCGGGAGGAGAGCGAATTTGGGGCAAGTCCAGACATGGAAGTGGTGGATGCGAGTTTACAAAGTACCGGTGAAGGTCTGGATGAGTTGCAAATGAAGCTTGTGCTAGAGCTTTGAACAGGGTCAATCCGGTACCAGGAGTATGCGCAAATGAAAATAGTATCAAAAGACGCGTGTTTTAAT
>JAABUP010004419.1_pt1 | contig 22940 bp, 30 predicted proteins | sample 5559201 | NCBI WGS metagenome assembly JAABUP01 (sample SAMN10711887, study PRJNA513373) | rock metagenome | isolation source: Antarctica rocks | place: Antarctica | reverse complement strand
TGCTTGCAACCAGGCAGACTATGCACCTGGAACCTGGCACGCACTGGATTTGATCCAAACAAGCCTGAAGTGACAGTTGAAGTGGACAGCTGCTTGCAATGCTGTGCATATCACCCACATCAACCAGTACGTTCACGCCTGCTTGTCTTTGCAAATGCCATATTGTTGTCACACACCATTGTGAGTAAAATCCGTGTTGGGCACAGCATTTATCTGTCTGTCTGACAACATGAGATGCATCACTTCCAGAGCTGAAACAAAAAGGGTGAGCTCCATTTGCTCAAGTCTGCTTGCATGGGTCGGGTAGAACATGGCTGTCTAAGAGACATTGCACTGGCAGATGACTGCAGCTGGCACAGCACCATAAATGCCAGCTTTTGTGGCAACACTGGCAAGGACAAAGGCTCCTCATGACCGAGCATCAACACGAACTTCTGCTGACCAGATGTCTCATGACCAAAACGTCATGCAGGGACTGATAGCTGGCGGTACATACACTGGGGATGTATATGTGTGGGACCTGTCGCAGGAGGGTGACTTTCAGGTCTTCAAGTCTACTCTGAGCGCATCTTCCCATCAGTAAGTCCTGCTGCAGCTGCCTGCAGCACATTCTTCTACAGCTACATGCTGCTGCATGCCTGCCCAGAATCAGGCCAGTCATCACGTTGATCATCATGCTACCTACTTTTCTGGTGAGACTGCAAGGTCTGCTGACAGACACACATGGCACAGACAGACAATATGACCTGTCACCAAGCAGCCTTGTTCCATGATGTGTGACCAAAGCCTCTGTTAAGGCTGAAAGTGTGACGCACGCTCATGCAAGTGCAGTGTTGACAGTGGCATCAGCTGCAGATCACGGGACAGAGTTGCTCGGCGACCGGCACTCTTGTCTCCAACATCTTGCAGGGGTCAGCGTGCTCCTGCTGCAGAGGCTTACCCTGATCAAGCAACAGACGGCTGTGCATCAATGCACAGTTAAGCAACAAAGCAATGACTGCAGCACATCCCCTCGTGTAACTCCACAAGAATCAAACTTGTGCATCAAGATTTGTGACTAGCTTTGTCTTGGTCAGCTGACTCCAAGTGCAGGGATTGTTCTGTGCAGGGAGCCAGTGACGGCTGTGAGCTGGCATAGCAGTAGTGCAGATGACTCATTGCACAACAGTGGTGAAGATGCAGACCTGGTGATCAGCTTGGGCTCAGATGGCAGGCTGCTCATGTGGCACTGGCAGACTGCAGAGCTGCTGTATGGGTGACATTTCTTTTTCAGCCTTTTGCTGCATACACAGCACCAGCATTTCTGTCACTACATGTTGTGTATCCAAGCACTTTAGGCACAAGGTCACAATGTGATGCTGCTACAATCAGTTTTCTATGGTCTTTTGGTCACTTTGCACGCTATTGCTTCAGGGAATTGACTGCTCAGTGATTGGACAAGGCAATAGTTTGCTTCGTAGCTATGCTTTTGTTTCCTGTACTGTGTCCGCCCTGATTCATTTGAACCTTGAAGCAACTGTGTTATTCCTGAGCTCACTATCCAGAAGAACAAGCATCAGAACAAGCATCAGAACAAGCGTTGCAATATTTCAAAAGCAGAACATCACTAAACCTATATGCCCTATGTAGTTTGCAACAAGGCAAGAAAGAGTTACATCCCTGATAGCCTCATGCACAAACTAGCTGATTTTGGTCAACCTCCCCAAATGTTAAGTGGTATGCATCTACATATGACCTTTGAGAGTCAGACCTGTGGCAGCCTGCAGGCTTGAGTTGATATCGCAGCCTGCAGGTTTCAGCTGATGTGGCAGCCTGCAGGTTTGAGCTGATGTGGCAGCACCCTGACAGCCGCAAGATGGTGCTCTGGGGAGGCACTTGTATGGCCCTGCCCCAGCAGGGCTTTCAGCAACAGCCTGGGGCCTGCTTAGTGGGGTCAGAGGGGGGTGCCGTCTTCAGGTGCAGCCTGGATAGCACTGCTGCAACTCGCCAGACTTTTGCTCAGGTGATCAGCACATTGCTCATTAGTGCGTATCCAAGGTCTGGTGACATTGCAGCAGACCTGCCACAGAGTTTGATGAGGAATGAAGGCTTGCATGGACCGCATAGGTGCCCTTGTCTACACAACAGTCCCAGCGTATGCATTTGGTATCCATCAGCCTGTATCTGCTGTTCACCACTCTTCTATACCTCAGCATAATATTACAGCAGCTTGAATTCCAGATCCAGGCAACAGATGCTGGCATCAGTGCAACACAAGAAACTAATGCCCAACCTCTCATCAATACCTTCATGCAATGGTATTCAACACAACACTGACCCATGCCCAGCCTGTCAATAAAACACTGACGCATGCCTGTTCTTTCTCAAGAACCCATGTGAATACCTAACCTGTTGATACAACACGCACTGACACCTGACAGATCTCTGTGTTGTTTCTGCAGGCTGTTGGCGCACAACAGAAAGGCCTAGTGAGCAGCGCTATCAAGTCCCTAGTGTGTCAGCATGCCGGCCCAGTTCACGCCCTGAGTGCCTCACCCTTTGACCCCAACCTGGCTCTGTCATGTGGCTTAGATGGCCAAGCCAGGATCTGCAGTAGCCTGATTAGGCAACCCCTGCTGGAGCTGGCACCTTCAGACAGCTACCTGTTTGCTGCTCAGTGGTCCCCTACTAGGCCTATGCTGCTTGCCATTGGAGCAGGTTAGACACAGTCCTTTGCCTGCATTGTGTGTTTTGCTGTGGGCTGACTGGCTACAACAGGATCTAGAGGCTGCAGCATCACTCGATAAGCCTGATTGCAGCCCAGTGGTCTCACATAAGGGCACAGGGTGACAGCGGTACTGTATGCTTGAATGTAAGACAACCACCTGAAACAGCAAACGGGCATATACACACAAGCATATACTGGAAGGCAGCCCTGTCGGGTCTTTTACAACAACTGCATTAAATTTTGCCTGGGCAGGTTTGAGGTCTGATTATCTCTCTTTTTGTGGCAGTACAAGCCTGAGATTTTTCTTTTCATTTGAGTCACAGCTGCTGCTCTGACATTACACTGAGCTGTTGAGAGCCAAGAAGCTGCATGAAATGTCACGCCAGTTGCGTTTAAGCAAAAGAACTGCTTTTACAGACTGCCTTTGCACTGCGTTTGAGTACTCCTTTGAGTTCAAGTCAATTTTTTTGGTATGAGCATTTCTTGCTGTACAATGTTGACACTGGTGACTACACCCTGCTTATGACTGCAGGGGATGGCAGGGTATTCCTATATGACCTCATGCATAATTCTGAGCGTCCGGTCAAAATTCTTGATGTCTGTGGATCTGCCAAGCCTGTTTATGGCTTGGCTTTCAACATCCAAGCTCCAGAGCTGTTTGCAACAACTGATCAGCAGTCTGTCAAGGTAGAACACAAAAAGCAGATTTGCTGACCTTGTTGCTTAAGCTGCATTGACACGCAGGATCAATCACAGCAACTGTGGTGCATATATCTGTGCACAGCATGAAATGTCAGTAAGAACACTGACTCATACAGATACACGCCTACCAAGCAGTTTGTCTGCTTGCTCTGATAGTGGGAGTTGCTATCTAATCAAGTGCACAGAGTTGACTTTGCATGCGCATGCTCTTTTAAGCGCTGGCTGTCCAGATGAAACAGTCTGGCCGGCTGATATGCAGGTGTGGACTCTTCAGGAAGGACTGACCAAGCAAAGGGCACAGGAGCGGCAAGCTTTGGACAAATTTGTTGCTGATGCCACTGATACATGACAATGCCTCTGGCTCAGCTGTTGTGATTAGGCCTGGAAAACAACGAGAGAGAGAGAGAGATTACAATGCTTTAGCCAGTATACGATACCTCCATGCATTTGAGCTCGGTGCATGGCCTTTCAAGTCTGTCCATAAGATGGTCTGAGGCCGTCACAAAGCGTGCTGCGCATTGTCCGAATTTCTTGGTTTGTGCAACACAAATCCGGTCTGCAGACACACATGATCTCGCGCTGCAAGTAGTACTGCCAAACAGGCGCAAGTGTTTCCGGTGAACAGACATATAGTCGCATCTCAACTTCTGAGACCATGTCTAAGCGGGGCAACTTGGTGTCTTTCAACGTCTCAGGTTGCGAGGGAGTCGATGAGCAGCTGAAAGAGTGGCTTGAATCCAAGGTGAGCTTTTGTCGTCATGTATCCGAAGGACTGGTTGAGTCGAGAAGATCATATGGATCTGCCTCCTGGATTGTCGTAACGGCACATACTCGTAACTGGCAATATACATGTCCAAAAAGACTGCTCACGCGTATACACTTTGGGTATACAGCTCGACATGGTTCTGGACAGCACTGACGGCACTGCACTCCTTCTTGGAGGTACTCGTTCTAGTCTATACACTTGTTTCAGCTTTCTCCCACAAGCACACTCTTTGAGTTTGTGCGTGTCTGACACTATTGCCTGCAGAGGAGGGTGCAAGGATGACTGAGCTCGAGGCTTTAGTTGCCACTGAGATGACATTACCAGAGTGGCTCCAGCAGCTCAGGTATTGACTGAACTTAGTGTATTGCTTGTTGCTTGAAAGTTCATCATGCAGATTGCAATGTGTCAACAAGCTTCAGTATGAAAGCATGGCTGCATGCAGGAATGGCCAATCCTCCATCAGCAGCCTAAAGGACCCCAAGTCACTGCTGCAGAACATGCAAAAGATTGTGAAAAAAAGACAAACCAGCTATGAAAATGATCTTGGAAAGGCATTGGCAAAACTGGAGATGAGGTTTTCATGCCTCAGTGACAGTCCAGAGTTTGCCTTGATAATGGCAGATCGAGACCTGCAGCTCCCAGCGCCTCTGACATCAGACCTGTTTCCTCGGCCTAAAGGTAGCTGTATCAATGTGCGGCTGGTGCCAAACAGCGGTCTGGAAGTGTCAGCCACATTACCAGATCAGCAAATGCAGCTAGAACTGCAGGATTGGCACGGTATACAGCTCATTGCTGTCACCAAGCAGATGTCTCAGGAAGCAGCGCATCTACAATATACATGTGTGGCCAAAAGCCCACTGCCACTGGTTGCTTGGGCCAAGATCCTTGACAATGAGAAAACTGAGTATGTGACACATTGTGCGGTCATTGTGGATGATTCATGCAGCAAGCATCTGGTGGAGGACTTGCGTGCACTGCAACAGCCGGTGTACAGGGACATTGCTGCCAGACTGGATGTCAGCATCAGCACAGGCCTTCTACGCTTACCTCAGACTTCCTTCTCTTTGCGCTTGAACATCTGCCAGGAACAGAACAGCCAGCGCGCCAAGGTAGGTCTATAAATCATCAACAGTTTGAATTTGCAACACAGCTTGACATGCATGCAAAAGTGATATCATGCAGGTGACTGTGTTGGGTCAGCCAAGCAAGAGCTACACACACAGCCATCTCCAGCGGGATATTGAGGAAACGCTCCAAGCATCAGATTGTGCTCTGGAACAAGCCTCTCACCTTGTGTTGCAAGGAGTCCAGGCAGAGGAAGGCTTGTGCTTGAAGCCTCTGCCTAGACAGGTAGAAATACTTCAGCAACTTGAGACTTGTGTTGCATGATTGTTTCTGCATGCAAGACATGACTGTCTGTCCTATGATCTCAACTGCCATCATGACGCAATGATTAGTATGTACATTACTTATGTCTGTAAGTGAGCCATAAGTTGCGTCGAGAGTACTTGTCCAATGCCAGAAGGTCTTACCATCCACCTGACCTGGGTCATTGACAGACCCCATGATCGTGTGTGTCTGTGTCTGTGTCTCTGTCTGTCTGTCTGTCTGTCTGTCTGTCTGTCTGTCTGTCTGTCTGTCTGCCTGCCTGCCTGCCTGCCTGCCTGCCTGTCTGTCTGCCTGCCTGCCTGTCTGTCTGTGCTCTGTGTCTTATTGTGACAATGGTCCATTGGAATGCAGGAGGTTAAAAAGTCAGATGTAGACGTATCACAGCTTCTTGAGCCTCTTCTAGAGGATGCAGCTGAACAGCTCTTCAACTGGCCTGATGAAGGAAGCTTGCCAGTCCTCTGCATGAACATATCTGTACAAGCCAAGGAGCTTGCACATGACGCTGCTCAGCCTTTGCCCTTTGTGGCTGATGCTGATGTCGAAGATGATGGCGTGCTACCAAATCAGCAGGTCATTGCACAGGAGCTTCTCACTAGACTCCTCATCATGACAGGTGTGTGTTGTCAACATTTGTTCATGTGCCTCAAAGTTGACCCAGTGCATACAGTGATACCAATGTCTCAGTGACCTTTCACGTCATGCTGTGAAAAATCCAATTGTTATAGTGTCACAATGCTAATCTGACGCTTTTCAGGTGTTGCAAGCCAGTTCCAGGGCAACCCTGACTGGTTTCAGCTGAGTTGTCAGGAGCTGTCAAAAACCTTCTCAGATGGCTTGCAGTTTGTTGTGGTCATGCCTGCTTTTCAGACCTTGCGCCAGCAGACCTTTGACCGCATTGTCAAGGCCAAACTAGCAGACGCTACTGACAATGGCATTGTCATTCCCACAATCTGGGCATCAAAGGTGAGAGGCACCAGAGCAGCCTAATGCACATTGCCAAATTGTCCCTTGTGCTTTGCTTGTTCACTTCTTCACCCGGCATTTTGAATGCCCAGCTTTTTGTTTGCAGTCATTGAGTAAACAACTGCAATTCTATCTAGTGGCTTGATCCTTGAGTAAATAATTGTAGCTCTATTTAGTGGCTTGCTTGCGTACATCACTACAGACCTGTCTTTTTGCTACCGCAGATGTTGCACAGGACATATGCAAACTTGACATGCATCACCTGCTCAGGCTCCATCTGCTCATTGAAGGCCCATACAATCCATATCAGGTGCTGTTGCAGGGAAACTTCAAGGCCTTTCGCTCAGAGGCTATCAACCCAGCCAACTCCAAAAAGCTGTTTGTCATGATCGTCGATGAGTGCCACTATGGCGCCACTCTTCAGCAGGCACATGACACTTACGTCAATGATTACAACTGGCTTGATGATGACCAGATGCCACAACATGGTCCCAAAAAGGACAAGCTTGCTAGCCTGCCCACTGGCCAAGCAGAGCTGTTGCAGCAGCGGAATTTTCTGACCCTCCTGGTTAGCGCAACACCCTACAGTATGTTGACCCGCAACTCACGGCTGCCAAATCGGCTGTTTGTTGCGCACAGTTTGACACAGGCTCAGCAACTGCTTGCCGATGAGAACGGGCTGAAGGCGCTGGATGTGTTGCAGCAACAGGACCCAAAAGGGCAATGGTGTTTGGAAGCCAGATCTCCCCTTGCTGCACAAGCAGGTGTTGTCAGCGTCTCTGCCACAAGTGTGGCAAAGCTGATCCATCATCAGGTAAACTATCACCACCTCTACTGTGCCAGCCATGACTTTGCCAGCATATCTGTACTGTTATTTACAGTATTTCAGCAGATTGCTGTTCTGGAAACTCAGGGACTGATTGTCATGACCATGTCACAGGTTGTTGAGGAGTTGCATGTTCTAGATTGGGGCGCTTGCAACACCCAGAAGGTCCCATATCACCGCATTGAGGACTACGTTGCTTCAATGACAAAGCCAAAAGCTGATCAGCATGGCCTTGTCTATGACTCACAATTCGACCTGAAATTTGATGTCGCCAGGTCAGAAGCAAATCTTTCTGTCACATTTATTTTGTATATACATGGTTGCTGACTCAGTGCAGCAACGCTGACTCAGTGCAGCAACGCTGACTCAGTGCAGCAACGCTGACTCAGTGCAGCAATGCTGAGCCTGTAAGCCTGACGCACTGTGAAAGTGTTGCAGTCTTGTCTTGACAGAGGAATGCCAAGTGTAGCACACAGATGTCAATGAGAGTTGCTTGTTTCTGGCCTGATGCTTGGGACCTAGTCTAGGTGATTGAAGGCCTAAATTCTGAATTGCAGGGGGCTTGACAGCAGCTGCTTGACAGACTACGTCTTGCTCATTGACTACCTGCTGTCCTTGCAATACTTTAGGATATTCAGATGGGATAGCATCAACCACTGTGTGTTGAAGGCCAGCAGTGATGAGTGCATGGAGCGCATCATGGACCCTGAGCTTGTTTGTGACTACCTACGTGGTCTTGAAGCAGTGTTGGACAAGAGGCTGTTTGCTAATGCCCAGCATGTCATTCATGAGCAGATTAGCACAGAGTGGATTGTTGAGGAGTACCAACAGACAGCTGAGTCCTTGCAGCTAACCACTCAGCAGACCTGCCCTGGCATTGCCAAGTTGTCCCTCCCTAGGCTGCAGTTGCTTTTGCTTATCAAGCTGAAAGCTGAGAGGGCACGCAACACATACTTGTCAAGCATCAAGGAGCAGGAACGCAATGACGTGTTCAATGAGACTGACCGCATTGTTGGCAATCTGTTGCGCGTAGACTGTGAAGCAGGTGACAGTTCACGCCACCATATGTGCCATGCAATTTCTGATAAAGGGACTGTGCAGTTGTTATTCATGACCCAGAAGTGTGTTATGAAGCATGTTCTGGCCACCAAAATGATGATCGCACCCTCTGTTGCTTGATAGCACATCTAAGCTGCACTCTTTGTTCAAAGTAGTGCAAAGACAAGTGCCCATGTATTGCTATGCTGCTTCATTAATTGCTGGCTGCAATTTGGTCTCAAACCTGCTAGAGGCATGGTTGCAACTACTTGACTGTGCAGATACTTTCATATCAAGCGCTTTGGTTTGTGTGCAGGCAAGTCTGTGCGTGATCCTTCATCTCAGAGCACAGGTACCATGACGGTGGTTCGGGTGACAACCGCAAAAGTGGGTGATGAGATCACACGCATCCTGAACCTCTTCCTCAGCTACACATCAGATGGCAACAATGGCAAGTGGAAGACCAACACATGGCAGCTCTTTGATGTCATTGGAGACTTTGGCCTAGGGGAGAGCAAACACTTGTCGCAGAAAATATCCAGTTGGTCATTGCATAGGTAAGAAGTCATACTAAGAGGGGTTTTTGTTATGATGTAACTGCCCTGAACTTGCTTTAGGCATGTTGTATACATCTTGTGCTGTCGCATCACACAACTAAGCACAGCTGTCACAAAGTCACACCTTTGCAACCTAGCCCAATCAGCCTTATAAGTACACAATCTTCCACAGTACTCATATGCAAATGTGTTCCTGCAGGGCACTTAGCAGCACACACCCTGCACGCCAAGAGCCTGAATACAAGGCAGCCTTGGCAGCAGCAAGTGCTGATGGAGATGTTAGCAGCGCGTCCTTGCAGTACCTATTGAGATTGAAAGCAGGCATCAGTGGCAGCAAGTCAGCGTCATTGCAGTGCAGCGATTTGCATGGTCTGCCATGCATACTGGTGTTGTGTGAAAAGGGCCGCATGGGGGACACATTTCCACAGACCTTCTGCTGTTTGGACCTGAGGATACGCACTTCAGACAACCACACTACCTTTGTGCAAGAAATAGGGCGCTTGTGTCGCTACCCAGCATGTGACAACAGCGTCAATGTACAGATTCATGTTCAAGTCAGCGCTGATGCTGCTCCAACCCATGAAGAGAGGCTTGGTTGGCTGAAGGAGGCCTTGATGTTCACCTATTCTGGAGGTGAGAGAGCGCTCAAGCTGATGTGTCCAAAGCATCATTGCGTTCTACAAGCATGTTGTCTGGGACCAAATCATTTAGAATGTAGGAACTATACACCATGATGTAGCTTGGGAATCACAGTACAAGGATCAATACGACGTGACATGTACACTCATGCCTTGCAGGTGATCAAGGCATCTTATGTGACGATTGGCAGAGGTATGCTGAGGTTGTCAGCACTGCCTTGCACCCAGATGTGCACCAGCTAGTTGTGTTTCTGAACACTCTTGCCACTAGCACTACTCCCATCATGTGTTGCGAGCTGCCAGAAATGGCTGGGCATATTGATGCAGTCATGGCATTGCCTCAAAGCTCATTTCTTTCTGATGAGAACGAGTCTTTGGTCACCATTTGCCAAGACAAACTCAAGTGGGTGTCAGGCAAGCAGGCTGCAGAGCACTTTACTGAGAATTGGAGATCAGATGACGTCTTGTTGCGTCGACAGTTATCAAGCATACGCAAGGCTATCACTCAGTGGCAGCACTCAATAAACCACCAATGGGAGGCGACTGGCTACAGGCATAGTGCTGAAGATGCATCGCATGTCAAGGAACAGCTGCCAGTGCGAGTGCACATTGACAACAACTTTGTAGCGGACGCATTGGACTCAGCAGACCTGGCTTGCATCTTGTTGCACACCTGCGATCACTCCAGCTGGTCAGGTGTCAAACAGGCCATCACAGCGCCCGGCCTCCACCAATTGACCATCACCAGGTATGCTGGTTCCATGCCATGAGACTGCTTCATCGGCTTGGTTGCATTGCATTGTCACAGGGACAAGCATTGATGTGCCACTGTGCTTTCCCATGATGCAAATGGCATGGATGGACAAGTGTCAAGATAGGCTTCTGCAACTCTGCTACTGCTGCAATTGGCAAGCGTGAGTTCATGTGCAGGTACGCCCACAAGCTACCATATGCACTGGTCAAGAAGGGGACGAAGGCCATGCTTGATCATGCTCACAAGTGCACCCAAGGGCGACTGCTAGGGGAGGCAACCCAGCAGACTTGGGCGACAGAGATTGTGCAAAACCTCCCTGTGGTACGTGTGTCTTGGCTCAGCTTTTCGTTGCTTTCTTTTGAGGTCTGACTGAGCACGTTTTTCTTTTTGTACATTTCTGTGCGGTGTTTTGGGGTGCAAAGACCAGTACATGCTACAACAGATCCAACCAATGCTATGATCAAGAGAGCTGCAATGTGTAGCTGACAAAATGCATCTTGGTAATTTTTAACGCAGGCCAGCAAGCTTGACCGCTACATGCAAAGAAGCACCAAAGGAAAGCTGCAGGGGAGTGCAATTCATGACTATCGGCAATACTTCAAGCCAACGTCTGACAGCTATGACTGTGGCAACTTGGAGAAGCACTCACGGCGTATGTTGTTGAAGGCTGAGCCTCAATCTGGAAAGACAGGTAAGGCTGTATCAACATAAAGTGTTCCTTGGTCTACTTATTCTGAGGTGGACAACAAATCATGCAAAGCTGAGAATCTGTTGCCCTAGTTACAAAACACTGTACAACATCTGCAACACGTTACAGTGAATACTTAACTTTATGCATTTATGGCATTGCAGGAGCTTATTTGGGTTTCTTGCTTCAGCTAAAGCAATTGCTGGAACCAAGCTGTGGTCCTATTGTAGCAACACTGCCTGCCCTAGAGCACAATGCTCAGCCGCATGCAGTGTACGGAAGACCTGAAGCTGCTCTCAGATGGGAACATCCTTTCTTTGAGGACATTAGGACAAGCGAGTTCCCTGGCTATGGTCAAGTTCAGCCATCAAAGTACGCTGAAAAGGTGATGGTTTCTTGAAAGCGAAACCAAATCCATCACAAATTCAAAACTTGCTCGTGACTTGTGAGTACCGCATCATGTTCATTCCCTTGTCATGATTGTTTGCCAGCCATTGCCTGGCAACTGCCTTGGTTAACACAAACCAGCATGTCTTGCCATGTTTGCTACAATTGTCTCAATGTATATCCTATGTGACAGCCTTTGTTGTTGCATTTTGTGTGTACAAGCAAAAGTCTGTCAGCATGTGTTGTCTGTGCCACGTGCTAGCTGATTTAAGTGCACTTGATGACAGGCAATATGATGTCTCATAGGTTGTCCTCCAACGAGCCATGTTGTTGGCTAAGTGTTTGGTAAGCACCCAAGCTGATTTCAAGTGGAGACACGCTTACATTGAGTTTATGATGAGCCCCAGTGGAGAATATGTTCAAACAGAAGCTGGCTGGCACCTGCTGACTCTAATAGCCGGAGGTCCTTCGGAGCCACTGGCTGAATGGTCTCCTGTTCATAGTCAGCTTGCAGTTGTGGATCAGGACGCCTTTTGCAAGGTAAACATGTTCTGCATGCGGTCCCCTTGCCACTGGTTGTGGCACTTGCTCTCTATCATTGTTAAGATACATTGACAACATAAATTTATATGCTATGCTGTGATGATGCAATCAATGCCTGGATTGTATGTTCACTGATCTATGAAAGGACTTTGACAAGTGTCCAAGTGTTGCAGATGATCAATTGGGATGGCCGCTTGGATGCTGTCATGAACGACATTGTTGACCCTGCTAGGCAGCCCTTGACCTTTGCCGCAGGTCAAATCAGGTCAGTCCTCCAAACATGCATGCACCTTGCGTACATGTCGTATAAGGCATCAGCATAAGCTGCGCGCTGCTGGCTTTGTCACATTGCTGATCTCATGTCACATGCAAAGCTGACCAGAGCAACTCTTTTTGCAGGGTCAAGACTTCAGCTAACAGGCGCGTATTTGAGTTCAAGGCAGCAGCAACTGCGAGCTATATCACTGCTGGCATTCATGGACATTTGGATGATGGACAAGGTCCTACAGCAGGCTATCACAACATTGTTCAGGATCTTGCATGGCCCAGCCCAAAGGATGAGATTCCCCTTCAAGGTCTTGCTCCTGTAGAGGCTCAGCCTGAAAGGCCCTGGTTCCAAGAGAATTTGCTGGCACACACTCTGCAGTACCGCCAGATGTTGCAGCCAGCAGTCAAAGCCAGTGACTTGCAGGTACTCGTCTGTGAACAATGTATGCCTGCTACTCATTTATGCATCACCACCTGGCTTGTTTCTGCACGCCTGAATGCCGGTTTGCTTGCTAGACAACCAAAATGCTTGTCACATTGCTTGCTTGTGCCTGGCTAGTACTCAAGCTGCTCAATGTTCAATGTACAGGCCTTTACACTGGAGCCTCGTGACATAGCAGGACAGAAAGGCTGGCAGGCAGATAACATTTATGAGTCTGGTAGGCCAACACTATGGGCACCTGCAAAGGTTTGGGATGCATTGGCGCAGAACGAGCTGCTGATTCCTGATGCGCACAGACCTGCAACTGTGTCTGTGTCTCCTAGCGCCCAGCATCTGAAGTCCCCAAGCTCTCCTCAGGCTAGCTGGGTGTTTGTGCCTACCTACAACCGCTACCATGCAAAGCCAGACAAGCAGATGTTGCTTGATTGGGCGGATGCTATGCCTTCTCAGCATCCCTATGTCAGGTTCATTGTGGTCAGGCCACTGCCAGATGAGATACTGGTGAGTCTCATGCCCTCATGTGTCCCATTATGATTAGCCTTGAGACACCATCATTGTAGCAATACTGTTGTTGGTACACTGACTCTTCTTGAGCACGTTCACATTGTAGTAAAGTGCAAAAAAAAGCTGGCTCAGCAAATGTAGTCTCAATGTCAGTGGTTGCTTAAATGACATACAGGTCACCAACTACTCCTTATTTCACTCTTCCTTCAGCTTGTGAGGCAACCATGGCTGAACGCTGCAGGGATACAAGCAGCTTCTGCAGACTTACTGCGCGCTTCAAAAGCGTCAGCATGGCCAGCCCAAGCAATTCACGGTTGTTATGGTACTGCCACCATCCATCAACATTGGTGCTGTTCCTGGCAGCTCAAAGCAGGGCAGGGTGACTCATGAGCTGGGCATTGGCTATACAGCTCACTGCATGCTGGATGGGTCTGCAACATGTCTGGCTGATGGATGACAATGTGCAAGAGTGCTACAAGTTGCAGTATCAGCAAATGCTGCACAGAGGGAGGCATGTGCCATTGACCAGAGTTAGCTTTGGAGAGATCATGAGTACAGTGGAGGCACAGGTCAGACTGATGCTCTGCCAGAATGCTACACTGCTATGCTAACTTGCTTCAAAGTACTGGGAATACCCACTAATCATACTGTGTGCATGCAGTTTCAGCATAGCTTGTGGGATGATCTGGATTCAGCAGAGCTGGAGCGAGGCGGTCTGCACACACATGTTGGTGGTCCAGAAGCCTCTCCACGTTCTCAGCTGCAGCAGGTCAAGTCAACACTACAGCCTGGAACCTAACTTGATATCCGAAGACATCACCCTTGAACTGCGCAAGCCCCTGGCACCCGTCTGTGATGTGAAGTATTGCCTTGCTCTGTAGCCTTGCATCTTGCAACCCGGTCTGGCATGTTCACTGCGTCAAGAAACAGGCAGCCCACAACAGCCTTGCTCTGAATACTTAGCCTCTTGTGAGCTGCCTGTTTCTTGACTCGGTAAACATGCCAGACCGGATTGCAGGATGGAAGCCTAGCTTGACACAACATGGCTTTCTGACAGGACACAGCTGGAGGCATCGCTGATGTGCATGCTATGACACCTGCAGGGCAAGACCCAGGTTGAGACTCCTGAGCACTTCATGGGCAAACCCAGTCACTATGCAATGATGGGCATCAGCAAAACCATCCAACACTGCTACCAGGTAGACCTTCTGGCCCAACATCCAGTCAACAGTCTGTTCTTGAAAACATGACACAATGTGCATGTCGTGCAGAGATACTGGACTTGAGCAAATAGCCCTGAGGAAGATGCAATGCCTGACTTGTACAAGAGGGCTTGATGACGCCATGTCATTGCTAGCGGCTGAGCACATGTGCTGCATGCAAAGCACTTGTAAGATCATAGCATCAATGCTTGCGCAAGTGCTATATTGTGTACACACAGGTGGGCATGGAGGGCGGGGCTGCGCCTTGGAAAGTCACACATTCCATTTACTCCATGTTCTTGTTGAATGTCGCGGAGACAGTGGCTAAGCAGGTGTTCTGGCCAGCCAAGCCATATCATGATGATATTGACTTTCCTCGACTGTGTGAAGAGAGGGCATTGGTGGCTGCCAAGTGCCAATGGCTGTTTTTGCACAAGGTTTGTTGCTGCTAGCATGTCTGTGCCTACCACAGCCTCAACACCTAAAGTTGAGCCTGTGAGCATGTGATGTAAGCAGCAATTGCGTAACACAGCATGTTACCATCAGTTGCTTACTGTGCAAGGATGTTCAGTTGTGGCATCACTGTTGCTTCATGTCAGCTGATGTGTTGAACGCTATGGCCTCGAACAGTCACAGCTTATACCCATTGTCCTAGTCCATCTTGGTAATGAAATCTCACGTCCAGCACTCTGCATTGCAGGCCTTGATGCAAAGCCATGCAGTTTGCCCTGGCAGCAAGGGCAAGGGCTCTACCAGTTCTGCCCCAGTATGCCATGTGTCACATCCTGGTGGTCAAGCTTTGGCTGTGGGTCAACTGGTTGTGGTGCAAGTGCCTGCCAGCTTAGGACAGCCTACCAGGCTGCTCTTTGGTGGTGAGCAGAAGGCAGCGAACATAGTCTTACCTTCAGCTCAGCTGACCCCCATCCCTTGTACAGATGGTTTCAATCAGAAAGACCCTTTGTATGTGGCTTGCTGGGACAGCCACTGTGTTCAACCTCTTCTCAGAGTCACTGCAACACAGTTGCAAGTCGAGGTTGGTGATCAGGTGCAAGAGGTTGGGCCAGGACAGCTGCAAGCACAGCTTGCTCCTTGGACGTCATGTGGGTAAGCCTGCTTAGTCAGTACAGGCGCTTGTGTCTGCGAGATGCTCATGCATGATTTGTATTGCTTGCTTCGCTTTTTGAGCAAGCTGCCCATGCATGGCGTCATATGCTTGCTTTTCTTTTTGAGCGGTCAAGAGGTGTTGGCATTGCAATGGCATCAGTGTGCTCATGCAATGCACACAACAGAGCTGTACAGCTTCCAAGCAAACAGTGCAAATGCAACAGTCTGTCTGACAAACACAAGTCTGCATCTCAACACAATTCTTTTAGGTGTCCACTCTTGGACGGTAATGAATCGAAATAAATTTCTTTCTTCCTGCCATAAAAGAAGATATCTTTCTGGCAGTGTTGCATGTGTTGCTGGCAGGCTGTTTGACTGGGATGCTGAACAGGCAGATGCGGGTGCTTCTCAAGACTATGCACCTCCCATCGGCCTGGATGGAAGTCACTTCTGGAAGGACCTTTGTGCAGAGAGCCAGAAAGCACAGCTGAAAGCTGCCATTCTTGGGGTCCAGTCTGATCCAAAGCTGGCAATTGAACATGCTGTATGTGTCTACCATCACTCTTTTGGTCAGCCATACCTGGAGGAGCTTGGCTTTCTGGACTACAATGCTGGGCGGGCATGCCTACAGCGCTCTGATTCCTGCATCTTCTTTGCCAATGACACCTTTGGTCACCTTACTCAAGCGTTGACAACTGTCACTCGCTTGCTCACAGAGAAGCGCACAAAACGCCACATTGGCCATGTGCTCATCATGCCATGCTGGAATGACCATGACAGGCAGTTCAGCAGGGAGGATGTCGAGCATGCTTGTCAGTCAGTTCTCAACAACAAGTGGACTCGGCACGCTATCTACTCAACAGCACCTCTGGCGCAGTGCATCAAGCCTGCCAGGCACAGCAGCCCTGATTCCATGTCAACAGACTCCGACAATGAATCAGATGTCAGGCCAAGCCATGGGTCACAGCAGCTGCAGCAGCTGCTGCTGCCCCACCTGGTCATCGGCTTCTCCTACAACAAGCACAAGAAGCAGAAGCGCGTTTCCTCACCTGACTCTGAAGATCTCCTAGTGGCCAGTAGGCGCAAGATCAGCATCTCAGAGACAGCTGCTGGCAGCAGCCAAGTGACTGGATCCTTGCCGTCTCCTTCTTCTTATCCTACATCGCCATCATCCAAGCCGCTGTCACCTATGGGCAGCTTGGCTTCCATTCCAGAACAGGTGCGCTTCCAGTTGTCTACATGTGCTCACCACTTCTGCTTGCCCATCTGGCAGTGTGATGACTGGCACATAGACAGCTGCTTGTTTGGGACATGTACACAAGCCCTGCATGAATGCCATCGATGTTGCGCTTGATCATTCAGTCATGTCCAGTCACTATGTAGTCCAATCAGTTTTGCATCAAAGACAAGTCTTTCAGCACATGTGACTGAGCAATGCATCTGTCTAGTTGCAGCACATTGCAGTCTTTGTGGGACAGACGCAACATCTTGGCTCATGCAACATACATTTGCATGTGGCAATCCAGACATTTCCATACAAGTTGAATCTGATGCAGAGCTCTCATGCCAGAGCTGGATGGTGCAGACTCTGCTCACGTCAATGATTCTCTGTAATGCATGTCATGATGCTGATTACATTGTTGCTTGTACATAATACGGTTATGCAGCAAGCTGCAAAGTACATCTAGAGCAACTGCAGTGGACAGTGCTCATCAGAGTCTCTTGTGTATGACAGGGCAGCACCACTGGAGGGAGGAGTGGGCTGGACCCATCCAGCACTGGAGGGCGGAGTGGGCTGGACCCAGCCAGCACTGGAGGGAGGGGTGGGCTGGACCCAGCCAGCCCTGCCTCCAAGTCTCCTAGACGCCACTGGAAGCAGTGGATGACCAAAGTCTTGAACGAAGACAAGCAGCACCTGGAGCCCTGGGTCATAGCCAGGTAGACTACCATCAGCCACACTTGCCTAGTTTGTTCCAGCCTGATTGATTTCGCACAGCATGACTTCACAAGCCAGGGTTGGGACCCTTGCCAATCTAGCTTGCAATATTGGCGAATAAAGGTTGAATGACCCTGCATGTTTATTGGTGAAGCATCCTGCAAAACAGAGGCACTTTGCTGCACACCTCACACAAACTTGCCTCACTGTCAAGCTTACACTGGTTTCAGAACCTGTCAGATTCAGGGTATGACATTTGATGATGCAGGAGATGTCAGGCCTTAGGGCTGCTGGATGGTGACTCAGAGGAGGCAGCAGCAGCCCACATCTGGACAGCAGCTAAGAGCCAACATTTCAGGTGTTGTCATCGCTCTGTCTTGTCGTTGCCTGACAGAGCAAGTGTCCTGCCCCAGCACCTGGCAGTGTGAAGCTGTCATGACATGATGCAGGACCATCACCTTCACTGATGACAAAGGCAAGCGTCCTCAGCAAGCTGGTGCTCCAAAGCTGATTGGCTTGACAAGCTGGTATGCTGGTAAGCGCATCAGGTTGCAAACTACAGCTCACACTGCACCCTAGCAATCTTAGGTAAGCTGTTGCAAGTGCTGACTTGATTTATACAGGTGACGCCACAGCAATGCTGGATGTGTGCCTGTTTGTGAGGGTGAGTCAGCTTGTTCAGGTGGACAGCTCCTCAGACACTTTGTTGCAAGCACTCAAGTCTCTGTTGTCAACAGACGTATCAGTTCAGCTCTTCACCAAGGCACACAGTGCGGTTCCCACTGGCTTTGCTCAGCTTTCTTTCCAGTTGCCTCATGACAAGGTGGGCTGCTGACTGCAAGTAGACTTACTGATTACAGGGTAGCATACTATGATGGGGTAGCATACTTAGACAGGTCTGAGATCTGCATTTCAGCATCTGATTTGCTGTAAAGCTTGCTGTGGCAGTGTGTCAAGCATGGATGCACTATGTTGCCTTTGGAAGACAGTCATGCACCTCTTGTATGCTTGACGTTTGCTGCAGCTATGATGTTTTAGCACTGTGTCCCGTGTGTACAGGATGTCGGTGCAGCTCAAATCCTAGAAAGCTCACAGTGGACCATTGTGACACCAGTGCTGGCTCCTCTGCGATGATTTGAAAGTCAATGTACAAACCTGTGTTGCTTCATTGCTGCTGGAGCAGTGATTGGCAGTGAAGTGGGTACAGTAGCTGTTCTTGAGGCCTCTAGTTCAAAGGCAGGCTGGCAGCACTTGCAGCTATAGCTTGTGTGACTTTGCCAACCTGCAATGGGAAGTGCCTTGCAGGCTGATGGACAATAGCTATATTGTAAATGCTTGGACATGTTTTGGTGTTGATGCTTTTTGTGTGGCGGTTGCTACAGCTATACAAGTACTATATGGATAATGTCTTGTCTGACCCATGATGCGTTGTTCTAGAGATGTGCATACACTGCGCTTTTGCTGCCTCTGATGTTGGCAATGCTGATGGCCAGCTGCTTTGCAAGCCGACCAGGAAGATTTGTGTCAATAAATGCTTACATGTTTTTGGGTGTTGCTCAACATTTTCTCCCCCATGTGATTGCTGCTACGGTAACCGTATGGTCAATTGGTACATGCACCCTGTATAGATCTGGACAGTTTTTTTAAAATATATATGTTTGGTGACATGAGTTCACTGCATTTGTGCCGCTTCTCACATTGAAGAGACTAGCAGTGTTGAGGCTCTTGACGGGCTTGATGCAAACTGTCCACCTGGTGAGCAGGGCTTACTGCAGAGGAGTCAGAACAACCACGGCAACATTGAACACAAATGCAAATTGTCTTCTACTATACACATCAGCAACACCGCATGTAGTAATAGCATGTTCACAATCCACAAGAAAAATTGTTTTAAGACTTGCACTGAATCTCACACCATATGCATCCGACCATCATTGTGAACAACAGCTGTGTTTTTTTAATGATTGTGAAAAGTTTGGTAAAAAGGGTATTGTATGGCTCACCACAATTGTGCAGAGACACAACCAGATGTGTTACTAGTTTTGTTGCAGTTAGTAGTTCGCAAGCTTTTGCAAAACAGACTGCCTATGCTGACTTGTCCAAGCTCTGTCTAAGCCTGTCAGTCTGACTGCTACTCAGGCAAACCATCTTCATCTTCGCCAATGTAAGCCTCCTCTGACTCCTCCTCTGGCTCCTCCTCTAAGTCTTCCTCAGGGTCTTCCTCTGATTCCTCCTCTGAGTCTTCCTCAGTCTCTTCCTCTGAGCTCTCATCTGAGCTCTGCGGATCTGGTGCTACATCCTGAAACTCGTGCTCACCCGCCAGCCACTCCCGCCTCTCCCGAACATAACTCACAAAGTCAATGCTGCTGTGAAATGACCTGTGCATGACCATGCCAGCAAAGCTGGGTGGAACAGCTTTGCCAGCAAGGTCATCCTCAGTGTACTTGAAGAAGAACCACGCCTCCGCATGAGCTCTCTTGAACCTATTGGTAAGCGTCTCTGCAGCCAGGTTCACTAGGCTGACAGTGCCTCTTGCACTCTTCAGAAGGTCCATGGCCTGCAATCATTCATGTGCACCTCAAAGAAGCTGAAGCATGTCAGTGATCCCAAGACAGCAGTACAAAACAGATCTTAGCGCCAAAACGTCACAGCATAATCTGACTGGCCATTCTATGCAGCAAAAGCAGTATGAGGGTATGCATGTCCCCAGCAAACACTGGCGATTTCACAAAAATTAGCAATGCGCTACAAGTCAGAACACTTGCTGTGAAAGCAGTTAGTCAGAGGTAGCAAGGTAGGCATACCTGCAGTGCCTGGGGCCCCATGAGGGCACCCACCCCCTCCAGCTTGGTCACAAAGCTGTTCTTGGGCAGACACGCCTTGTCCGGGTGACAGAAGCACACCAGCTTGGCCCTGGCGGCGTTCACCTGTTCAATGCAGTACTCAGAGTGCTTAAATGGAATCATCTTACAACGCCTTGATGATTGCTGTTCAGACAAGAGATCTAATTTGAGGCTGCATGTGATCCGCCCCAGCCTCAAAGCTTTTGCCCTGCTTGCAGCTTGATGCACCTCAGCACTCAATTCTGAAACAGACTTTTTGCTCAGCAAGTCACTGTCTTGCATGTGCAACTGTTTCAATGAATGAGCTTACTAACGAGTCTACAAAGCTGTGACGTGCATGTGTCAATAAGACCTCTCACTCCGTTGGGGGTGCACATGTTGGAGGTCACGTGATTCCATGAAGCAACATCAGGAAAGTTATGTCATGATAGGCGGAAAATGTGGGGCACTGAAGTATGCATGCTGATCCTGTCTTGCACGTTCTACTCTGCAACTATTTCACTCCATGGAGGTCTAGCCTGTCTAGCCAGTCAAGCCTGTTCAACATGCAAATCTCTTGACTGTTTGTGCAGCCTGTATGTCATGCATATGTCCTGACTGCTTATGTAGTCACATATGCCTGATCACACTTGTCCCCAAGCAAGGTTCTTTTTGAGAATTATGAAAAGACATTACAACATCTGCACGTGCAACTGCTACAGTGTGCAGTTTACCAACTTCTTTGGATGAGGACACTATAAAGAATGATAAGGCGCAAAGATGCTCTCAAAAAGCAGCTTGGCAAGCATTGCAGCGTTTGACGCAAGCTCATCTCCTCTCTGCTAGATGTGAAATCGACCCCCAGCAACTGGGCTGGGTTCAGCGGGGGTTTGTTCCCGGCGTCCCACTGGTTACAGAAGGCCGGAAGGGGGTCTGCTGCCGACTTCAATGCAGTGTATTCCACCTGTTCCTGCTCAGTCACACAAGGCTCATCCAGAACGGCGCTGTACAGCTCATACAGCGCCCCTCCTGACCCCAACATCCTCAGCAGGTGTTCCTGCATCTTCACTGCCTGCACGCACGCACGCACACACCCTGTCTTGTCAGCAGCTGAGATTGCGTGTCGACGTGCACAAGCACACATGCACCTCTTCAAAACACGACGTGTGGATGCGCCCATGTTGAAAAGCCAGTGTCAGAGCGTATGCCAGTGATATCATTGCTGGCATTGCTCTACTCATTGCCAGTGATTGCAACCACACTCCATTTGCATCTCCACTCACAGGCATAGTGACAGATGCGCACACACTTGCAGACAGACGTAGACACAGCGGCAGACAAAGACACAGACAGACACAGCCACATCAGGGCACATGTCAGGGCACTTCATGCACTAGAGAAAGCCTCACCCTGTTCCAGCAGAGGGGATTGAGAGCCCTTGCACGCTCACAAGAAGCCAGAGTCTTCACCACAAGCTCAGTTTCCGGCTGCCCATTGCTCATTGCATGGCGTGTCCTAGCAAAGTGGATGCCTGCCCAACGGAGGAGCTGGCGGGAGCGCAGGGCCGGCGACATGAGCCCTGCTGATGTACTGTCCACCTGCTGCAGCGCTGCCTCACTAGCACTCAGGTCCTCCGTGAACAACCTGCAGCAATGTTGACATGAAGTTTCACCAATGTTTTGTCTTGGCTGTCAAACAATGGTTGATGCTGTGATGAATGACTCTTCTCTGCAAGAGCAGGAGCAAACAAGCCGAACGTGAAGAATCCTGGATGAACGCAGGCAGACTTGACAGCCCAATCAAGCTACACCGACCTTTACGCATGTCACACATCTGAATCTGAAAGCGTGAATGAAGGTCTGGCAACAGTGGCAAGTTCTAGGTAGTAGACAGAGGCACCTGACAGCAAGGCAGAATGAGTGGACACAACCAGTCAAAGACAGCTGCAGCTTTGTGTACCTGCGGTTGGTCTCCCACAGTGCCTGAAAAGCCTCTAGTCGAGTCAGTAGGGGCTCCAAAAGGCTGTTCTCTGGCACAGTGTACTCGGCATAGGAGGCATATTCCAGGTACACATTGGCCTCCAGGGGGCTCCTGACTGTCTGTAGCAGCTGTCTGAGAGCACCCAGCATCTGCAACACACCCAAGCAAGGCTTGTGACAACCTCAAAAGACAAGAACCAGGGCTGGGAACTTCCAGTACTTAAAGCTTTGATAGTGCAAACTGCCAAGACTGATAGCTGTTGAGGCATGAATCAAAAGCATGAAGCGGGCACACGGGAGCATGTCAGCGGCGACCTGGATGGAATACAACTCGAAAGTAGTTCTCAAGCAAAAGACACAATCTGAAAACAATATGACAGAAGTGCTGACAAAACCCTTTATTGTGTTGTACGCAAAGCTCTGACTACATTGCAGACAACGCTGTGATCAGCGTGCCAGGCCACGAAGCTTGATTCACTGTTCACGCAGCGCTGTCAACAAAGGCCTGAACACATCTGGCAACTGAAGAATGGGAATATAGAACAGCACCTCATTGAGCTCTCCAGAGAGCCAGTGCACCTGCACAGTCAGGTGGAGGGCCCATCTGGAGGCGGACAACCCATTGGTGCCACCCAGGAAGGGAGCCACCGTCTTCAGCACCTCCTCAAACTTGCCCCGCTGCATCTGCTGCCGTGCTTGCAGGCACATCAGGGCCTGATTTTGGGG
>JAABUP010004418.1_pt1 | contig 22944 bp, 26 predicted proteins | sample 5559201 | NCBI WGS metagenome assembly JAABUP01 (sample SAMN10711887, study PRJNA513373) | rock metagenome | isolation source: Antarctica rocks | place: Antarctica | reverse complement strand
TGTGGCCATGCATGGGCTGAAGGCAGGCTGTGAATGCGCACTTGTGAGGTCACACCTGGCTGCTGGATGGCTGGCTGGTGCTCAGCCATCTGCTGGGGCACCGCCATTTGTTGCTGTTGGGAGTAGGAGGGCTGACGAGATGCAGCCTGCACCCAGACCTGTTGACCGTGAAAGGGCAGCTGTGGCTGGTTCTGCACTTGACCAGCCAACAGCCGTTGCTGCTGCTGTAATGGGTGCAAGACTGCCCCATAGTGGCCTGCAGGTAAAAGTGAGCACTCTGAGTCTCCAAGTAAGAAAGGATGCATACCGTTCAGCTCTGCTATACGTCCCTGCTGCTTCTGTATAAGCACTTTCTCAATTGCTAGGCTGACCTGATAAACAGCAGGTTGGAGCGAACTGCCACGGCTCAGCGATATATGAGCTTGACCTGCCAGGGACAGCGCTGCCTGAGCATTGGACAAACCCCTACGAGGAGGGGGAGGGGGTGGTCGCGCACACCCAGGCAAGACTGACTGAAATGCTCCTGAATGAGCTGTTGGCCGTCCGGACGGCATCAGTAGAGGTGCTGGACGTAGCACGGCATTAGGCAGATATGCAATATGTGAGTGTGGATTTTGCTGTGGGGGACGTTGCCACTCTGCCTGATTGCTTGCGCCGCGAAAGGACGCCATCGCCGCGTGCTGTGCAACGCTCTGCCAAACGTTCTCTAAGAAGTTCTGCTGTGGCATCGCATTGCATAATTGGCAGTTTGTTACGCGGCATAAGGCAGGCTGTTACGTGAAACAAGGCAGGCTGTTACGCGGCATAAGGCAGTTTGTTACGCCTTGATGAGTAAGATGTCTGCACAGTTCTGTTGTGTCTGTACAAGAGATGGGCCAACACACAGGCTCCAGAACTTCTTGTGCACAAGTATGATATGGATAACATCTTTGAGGAACGTGAATGGTGCTTTTGGTGCAAGCGATAAAGGCAGGCACCCTTTAATTTTGAACAAGTCAAAATCAGCTGTTGGTTGGCTTGCACTGGCAGACAATTGTGATCTGAGCACTCTGTTGGTCCATACGCATGCGCTCTATTTTCCCCCCCTAAACCTGAAACAGATGACATCATATGATATTATCAAACCAATGCCAAACACCAGTACTGACGACCACAACAACTGCTTGCTCAACTGTAGATACCAGTGCTAGTCCTGTGTCAGAACTATGACTGGGACATGCTATCGTGCTGTCTGAAGCCGCACAGATGAATCATAGCACAAGGTGTGTGTACACACAGTGCAGCCAGCACCTACTGGCAGGCGTTGTCATAAGCGCAGTCAAACATCAAACAGGCAGGAGGATGCTGCCAGACAGTACATCCTGAGAAAGTCACGAAATGCAGAAAAGCCCTCTGCAGGGTGGAAAAGAATTCAGCTAGATCTGCTATAAAACGTCACCACCTTTGATGAAAAGCATACAAATGATAGCTGTACGTGTAAAATAAATTAGTGCTCATGGTACTGGTTGAGCTTCTTCCGTAGTTGCCAATGGGCAATTTCAACGGTGCCATGCGGGTCACTTGCAAAACTTTAAGTATGTGAATCTGTGCTGCTGTCTGACTGCTATTCTGCGACTGACGCATTGCAGACCTGCACTGGTTTGTAAGAGAAAAGCATTTGCACACATGTTGAGATCATTCACCGGAATACCTCAGGAATACATCAGCGCAGCAATGACCTTGCAACATGATGTATGTTGCAACTTCCAAGCAATTCCAGGCCAGACGTAGATTCCATGCTGGGCTGTGCTTCTCAGCGCCTCAATAGCTCCTTACACTCTGCAGCACAAAGCACCAACTTCAAAGCTCTTGTCAAAGGTGTATCTGGTTTTCAGCATATGCACAAGTCAGGCACTGAGAATGGGTCATATAGCTCAGGACAAAGACCACCATGTTACTGTGACATCTGTAGATCTAAGATCAAGTCTCAAGCGTAGCATGGCATGGCAACATCAGGGCAATCACAAAGCCAAGCATTGACCAATGGTGCAACACGACATTGTGACCACTTTGCCTCTCAGGGATACTGAGAGCAACAGACATCTTTGCAATATGCCAGCCTTGTATAACAAGCAATGTGACACTGTGCAGGAAGGCTGGCAGTCACAGCAGCAGACAGGTAGTATACCATGAGAACCAAATTCACGCAGCAAATGAGCATCCCAGCGTAAGTTCCAGATCAATGCAGAGAGAAGGCGTCTCAGCATGAGTACCAAAACAGTGCAAGCAGGCATCTCACCATGGTGTCTTTCCAAAATCTCATGCACGCTTGCAATGCATGCTGCAGTGATGGCCTCTATGGGTAGCACTTCAAATGGCTCTTCTATTTGTATGCCAATGTTCTCTGTCCCCAATAACAGAAAGGTAACCACAGCTGTCACAAAAGGGGTCACCCAGCCGTAGCTTGACCAGGCAGCAAATGGGAATCCGGTGAGCCACCAGAGCAGGAATCTTGATGTATGCCTGCATGACAGCAGCTAATCGTTATTACTCATAATAATAGCGAAAACGCTTTCCAGCTCATGATGAGCAAGGCACATGCAGGACAAATTTTGTCTCTCCAACATACAGCCATGCAAATGTACAAATACAAGGCAGTAACCTTGAGTGCAATGGCAGGGTGGCATGTTGCATTCTGCAGCTACACACAAAGTGGCACACCATGAGACAGCACCATGAGACAACACCACCAGGCATCTTTGTTTTTTGGTGTACTCACTGTATAATAGCCAAATGTCAGTTGTTCCCAGCAGGGACTCTGTTACTACAAAGATGGGGAATTGACATTGAGTGAGGCACTTCTCAGATTGCAAAAAAGGTCTACCAAGACTTCACAAGGACAGTCAACTCTATGTCAGCATTCGTGACACAAAAAAGTCTTTCCAAAGGATCCCCACAGCACTGCCCAGGACAATGCCGGGGACCATGCCTCTGTCCAGCATCCATCACTCAGCTTATCACACAATGGACACAAAGTTTAGACACAATCCTATCAGGGTGTTTTTAACAGGTGCCATTTGTCAGATCTCCAACCTGGTGTAGGCAACTGGAATTGGCTGCTTCTGAAGCCTCTCGCATGCAGCAACTGAGTCTATGTATTGTACAATCTGCTTATCCACGCTGATCTGGAGCATCTCAGGCAGGTTTGCTGAAGCTACCAGCTGTGTCAAGACTGTTGCTGCCATGTTGGGTGGATGCTTTACACTGATCATATAAGCCAGCTCATGCGGCAATAGCCTGTCCTGCAGGCACAGATGCATGGTTACATAATACATAGCACGGCTTCGTCTTACACAGCATGACTACATCTTACACAGCATGAGTACGTCTTGCACAGCATGACTATATCTTACACAGCGTGACTACATCTTATGCAGCATGGTCTGCCCTGTGCACTTGGCATGCTGGATACAAGCGCATGCTTGATACGAGTACATGCAGCACCAGCAGTCTGGGCCAAGCGATGCTGTAACAAAACGCAGCCTGGTCAAAGCGTGACATTACAGCCAAAGACAGCGCTGTTCAGCACAGCCCAGCACAGCCCAGCACAGCACAGCATGGCATAGCTTGGAACATTCATGAGAAATCCAGTTGACAGCCACATATTGCTGTTGTGACTGACCTTGAGCTGTATATGTACATCTGTTTGCCAACGGCAGTGCATTTTGAGCAAGGGGATGAGAACAGCTGTCCACCTAGCCACCGCTGCAAGTTTGTCCTGTTGTTCCTCAGGAAACCAGCATGTGCACTGCAGTATGTCCACAACCTTGGCATGCAAGGCACATGTACAAGATGACCTGATGTCATGCTCAGCACACAAGCCAAATGCCAGCAAAGCAGGAGCTCGTACAGAGGCGACTGCATGCTATACGAGCTTGAGTCAAGAGGAAGACACATTTGAATAAATGAATTGATGCCTCGACAAATGGATGGAGGGATGAATGGATGGATGGACGGACGGAAGAATGAGCGATCGAACCAACAAACGAATGAATGAACTAATGCGCAGACGAATGGATGTACTGCAATGGCCAAGCTTGACAAGCACAGCCTGAAGCTGTTGGCTGACTGATTAGACTTGCTTGCAGTTGATGCAAATCGTCTGCCAGGTGCGTACAGGATGGATGCTTTGACAGCATCTAGGCTGCTAGTGAGTTTTGGTAATATTAGCAGCGTAAGCCTTGTAACATGACTGAAGATCAGGTGTGCCTCAACTTGCCTGGCGCATTATGTTTCTGGTGATGCCCAGCATGCCGCCCCAATGCGTCCTGGCCTCCCACCATCTGTGATCAGCAGCAGCGTCTGTGGGTATGGGCAGAGACACAAACCCTAGATCTGTCCGCAATGATGCAGAGCTGCATGTGCAGTGTACAGATGCTGGCAATTGAGGAATCAGAAACAGAGAAGCAGGCAGTTGAGCCGACCTAGCATAGCTTGAATTTGTTCTGAAGACAATCAGCAGGCCCACTGCAAAGGATGTCAGCAGAAGGGCTATGTAGTATCTCTGTGAGCGCACAGCATTTTTTTGTGTGAAGATTTTGGGTGCACCTGCATCCTGCATTCAAGCCATCAAAATTCTGCCATAATCATCATCAAGATTGTGCACTGCAGTATCTAGCAGACCAGCCATTCTGAGCAGTTGACCATGAGACCTGCACATACCTCAGCCCACTGCGCATATGCACAGACCAGAAGGGAGACTCCCACATAGAAGAAGACAGGGTAGCCCAATGAGTGCAATACTCTGATGAACGCAAAGCCCTCTGGCAGATGGCGACGCCAAGACCTGTGATAGATCCAGTCCTGTCTTGTAAACCCCTGAGGAAGGTAAAGAAGTCATCCTCCAAGTATATGTACCATATCTGAGTAGTATAGACAGTTTACAAGTGCGCTTACCTTATCAATAAAGAGCTCCTCGTGGTGAAACCACTCTCGGATGGCATTAATCTTGGGTAAGGCATTTAGTCGCACACTATCCTGAGTGTTCAGATGCCCGTTGGCTGAGGCTGACATGTTCATGACCGTATCAGTCATGACTAGCCCTGCTGAGTCTCTTGTGCAGAGCTATCAACAGAGGCGACGAGCAACGGTGCATGGCATCTCCGGCAGGTGCACGACCCAACCAGTGCTCCCAAGCTTGCATGCCTTAACTCGCATTGCCAAGCCGTAGCGTTTCGCGACAATTGTAAATGGCTGCGCGATGAGCTCTGAGCGCCAGCAATCGACTGTCATAGCAGTCCATGACTCATGTCGCAACTCAAGGCCTGCATGCTGTGACTCTGGCTGCGACATACCATTCCATGAAGCGCATGAGGGGTTGGTTGCTTAAGCTCAAAGCATCGATCACTCAAAACTGGTACAGTTTCTTGGCGCTGTAAATCCTTGCTGTCGATCAACGGGTCACTTGGGTCAAAGTGATGGTCTGCTAAGGCATGTCTCAAGATCACCTTTTTGGCGTCTACGCTGGCAGAGGATTGGCGAGAACGCACTTCATGGTTTTGTTTGAACAATAGCCTTTGAGCCATGGCCCTGACTCAGCATTGGTTTTACACACGGCACGGGAACGTGTGGATATACATCCCAAACTTGATTGGTGAGCTTCTCTCGGAAGTGAACTTCTGCAAACAGTGCCTTGCCTTACATTCTGGGGTAAAAGAGACCTTTGATCGGCTGCAGCCTCATCACACAGGCGATTCAGCTGACTATTTTGCAGGTTATGCAAGAATAGCCAGTACTCTGACAGCTTTCCTATTAGCGCCGCGATATCCATCTGTCTTTGTCATTTTATACTTTCTTGGGTGGGTGCTGGTAAACCTGCTTTGGCTCAGCTACTGAGGCTGTTCATTGCTTTGCTGTAAGCACTGCAGCAGTTGTGATGGATTCTTGGAGCAAGCGCTGCTGCTCTTGTGAACTCAACAAGTATGCTATTTGCAGCTTTGTTGCTGATGAGACTGATGGCAGGCTTGCAAGGAAGTATAAGCAGACATCAACACTGGGTGCAGTGCTAGACATGGTGACAGACAGGTACACTTTTCTGTCAGGCTGCTTCGTTGCAAAGCTCAGAATGGTGCAGCCTCTGCATGCGATGACAAGTCTGGACTTGTCTTCATAAGTCATGGTGTGGCAATCATACTTCTGTATGTTGTCACTTGTGATTTGCCATGTAGCCTAATTGCCATGTCAGCAGGGCCCACGGTTTGTCATGCGTCTGCCAGCCAGAACAGAGTTCTGACATGCAAGGCAGATGTTAGGGATTGTGCTTGAGCTTGTCAATGGCCTGCAGGGTGTCTACAGCTGGTCTCCTAATGCTACTTTGCAAGACGTATCCCAACATCTTCATCCTTTTCCTGGCACTTCTGATGCTCGACCTGTTCAGCCATTGGTTCCAGATGTACTCTACCTTAGTTGCCGGCAGTGTTACTCACAAGGTATTGCCTAGCTGCACATACTTGCATGTCATCTACTGTGAAGCTCCTTGCGTAAGGATTCCAGCTTACCAATGAGAGTATTTAGGTCACAACTACCATCTGCATGTGTCGCGTGTATGCATATGTTCCTGCTTGCACGCAGATCTTCAGCCTGCAAAGCAATGCTTGATCATAGGCAATTTGCATTGTGCTGGTGCTTGGCCTGCTCTGCACCACTCAAAAACATAGACATCTGATGCTGTGTTGAGTCAAAAGAAGCTGTGCTGATGTTGCTGTGTCTGCAGGATGTGCACAGCCATAGTTTTCTCGTACGGTTATACTATCAGAAACGTGTCTTTATGGGGTTCTGCTGTGTGTCTTGTGAGGTCCTATACCTTATGGTAAGCTCTGCTGCTGCTGCACTCATTACCAGAATATCCTACAAGTATGCCTGAAAAATCTTGTACTGTTCACATGATGCTGACGTTGTGCTTGGTGTCACAGTGATGATGTACCAAGAGGCAATGCTTACATCACATAGCTGAGTGTATGTAAACTTGTGTCATCATCTGTAACATGCTTGTGTGATCTGCAGTGCTTCCTTTGCAGTCAGCCAAGGTACCAAAGTCTAGGCCTACTTCCTGTGCCACTACCACATCAGTTAGCACAGTTTCTGCCAGGTAAGCTTTTGGTGAAACTCCTAGGACCCTTTTTTGCACATTAGAGGGGCAGCCTTCTGCAAGTGGTCTGTGTGATGTCAAATAGGCAGCATGTCAATGCCTGTGACCATGAAATTAGTGTTTGTCAGACCTATGGTCTTCAATGTAAAATTGACAGACATGAGTGCATCATTACTGTCTGATTCATGGGACATGCCAACAAGCGCCTTGCGACATGATAGTTGGGCCTGCATCTCTCACCCTCACAACTTTTCCACATGCACTTTGCATGCAGGCGCTCTGCTTTACATGAACCATGTGACGGCTTTTGGGTAAACTCGAATTTGTGATACAGGCATGCAAAAAGAGGGACAGATACCTGCAGTAGCCATGTTGGCTCTTACAGCTTTACCGGGAGTCTTGACCAAACAGTTCGTCAATTGTGTGCAGCTCAAGAATGCAATGGCGAGTCTCATTGCACATGATCAACAATTAGGAGACACAGCAACACCCCCAAAGCTAGACTAGCACTTTGCTGCAATGTCACGTCGACTAGTCCTATAGTACTATACTACATCAAATGTATGAAGAATTGACATGGCTGAATGCAAAACCGGCATGTCCTCAATAGGTCCGTGCTGTCCGCTCGAAGCCCTCCATATTTGCCTGACTCTGCTGCTGCTTTTCCAGCTGCTGATGTTCTTGCATGATGCTGGTCAGAACTGTCCAGTCAGGCAATTCTGGGGCTTCCCTAATCCCCGGAAAGTGTCATACGCGGCCCCGATGCCATTGAAACATTCTTTGCTGAGTTCGAAACCCGGCATCTGTCTGAGCCTACCTTGACGCTTTGGGTCCCTTAACGGACCTCAGCGGTTTTGACCGTTAAGTCAGATTCACTCGCTACCTTGCCTAGCGGCATAAGACAGACATACATTTTGCCTGTGCACCACTTAGCAAGTCCGACACACTTGTTGGATCGCACAAAAAACGCTGCCAGGAGGGCTGAAAAGTGCGTCATCACGTGAACACAAAGTTGACATATTGCTGCTGACCAGAGGTACTGCGGTTCGCTGTGAGCAAGTCTGGCAGGCCAGTACTTGTTGTCTGTAGATGTCAACATCCATAGGCCTGCAGACTCGCTGCTGGCTTGAACAGCGTCACGATCTTCCGAGCGAGCTGACTCGTCGCGTACGCACGCAGGCAGCGGTCCAACAGCCCCAAGAACGTGTAGGTCATTCACTTGACACTGCTGAGCTGTGTCACAAAGCACAGAGCCAGCCATGAGTGAGGAGTCAGCAACAGCTGGAGCAACACCTCCCAGGCAAGGTTGCTTCATGATGCATGCAGAATGTGCAGCACCACTTCAGCTGGTATGACATGGAACAGCTGTGTTTTTGGAGCTTGCAAATGCTGATGCTGGTCCATGGGCTGAAAATTTGGACTACCTAATGTGGGCTCAACAGCTCAACATCGCATGCACTTGCTGCAGTGTCTTGAGGCAAGTCAACAACCTGAAAGCAAGCAGCAGTGGCAGTCTGACCCCCAGGCTGAGCAAGGGCATGTCCCCCCTGGCCAAAACAATGTCTGTCAGCACCCCAAGATCTCGACCCAGGACTCCAGTGAGCACAGCAATTATCAGTCTTGTTGCCATGGACTTCTGTATCTCTGTGCAAACAGCACATGTCATCAGCATGCCTTGCTGATATGTTGTGTACATTTGCAGCAACACTTTGCGATAGCTTGCAGCGCAGCAGTCACATCTGTCAGTTAAGGCTGTTCCATCTGCCGATGCATTGAGCTGTTTGCTTGTGCACACTTTAACCATCTCTCAAGCAAACTTGGCCTCCAATGATAAGCACTGCACCCATTGCAGCTGGCATGCATCATTACGTGAACAGCCTCTGCAGGCCAGCAATTCATGACAGGTTCAGTCTGAATGGGGAAGGTCAGAGCACCAGAGCCAAAGACCTTGGGTCTGGAAAGGGAGACAATTGATGGATCAGAACGATCGAACCATGTTATCCCAGCGGGAGATAATTGTTGGATTCACCTCAGAACATTGATGTGGGTTGGGTACCGTCAGCTTGTTGATGCAGCTGTCTGATGCAGGTTGGGAGTAATCTGAAGTCAAGTAGCAGCAGCCTGGATGCTCCTGGAAGCTCAGGCCTGCAGTTTGAGCTCAACAACCTGCGCAACGAGCTGCGAGCCAAGCAGCGAGAGCACTTAGAGACTGAAGAAGAGGTGCGCTTATGAGCCATGCGCATGCAAACACCACTCCTGATGGTGTTCCAGTGGTTCCACTGCACATTACAAGGGTCATGCTGCTTCCTGTTGGGTCAAGGGCATCAACCAGCAGGGTGTGATTAGTCATCGTCATGCATCATGCCATCGCAAAATTACTGCCATTTCAGTCCTCAGAGTTGATGCGCTGCTGATGCTATGCACCACGACACTGCATGGTAAACGAGGGCGCCCTATCTTACTGTCTGTCTGTTTGTCATCTGTCTGTGTGTCAGCAACACATGCTTCATCAAACTGGCAATGCTGGTGTTGCAGGTACGCACGTTGAAGGCAGCAGCAATCAGCAAGGACAAGGCATTGGCCAAGGGGGCGGCAGACCTGGCTCAGCAGCATGAGAGGGCTGTCAAGGCTGAGCGTACGTGCTCTCTGTCTTTGTTTTACCCAATCCTTCACCCAACTGTTGTCAGTTGCTGGAAAAGGACGGACTTGTCTCTTCAGCACCAAATAAGATCATTACACATTTGTCTTTTTTGTGACTTGACCTAGATCAAGGACACAACACAGTGCAAACAAGATTGTTATACACTCTTAGGGGTTGTGGTTCAGGATGGCATGGTCTTAGGGTGACATGCAAGCATGACCCATAATCTGTTGTCCCCTTCCTGTATGCACCAGACCTGTCACACATGCAAAAACCACTTGTCAGACTTGGTAGCCAGACTCACACAGCTGCACCAAATCACCCTCAAACCTGCATAGACAACCAGAACAATCTTGTGGGCCGTGACAGTGATGCTGTTATTGACCTTCCTGCACTGGGCATCAGCTATTGATGACCAGGCCGGCACATACCAGGCTGTTGTAGCTTTAGTATGACATGATGAGCATGCAGAGCAGCGTTCAGACAATGGGTCCTGGGCAGCCCAGTATAATAGTTGGCTTCTTACTAAACTGACGCCAAAAGGCATAGTCTTTTCTTTTCTTTTCTTTTCTTTTCTTTTCTTTTCTTTTCTTTTCTTTTCTTTTCTTTTCTTTTCTTTTCTTTTCTTTTCTTGGGCGTCAGCTGTTGATGACCAGGCAGGCAGACACCAGGTTCTGGTAGCTTTGATATGACATGATGAGCCTGGGATCACCTCTTCAATGATCTCTTCTGGACAAAAGTGTGCAGAGCAGCATTCAAATGATGGGCATGCTTTGCAGAGGCATTGGCTGTGGCTGTGAAAGAGTTGAAGACCAGCGAGGAGGCGCGTACCAAGGCAAACAGCAGTGCAGAGGCTGCCGCACGCCAGGCCGACAAGCTCACTCAGAAGCTGGCAAACATGCCCAAGGTATGCTACTGCTGCCTTTGATGTGCATGGTTATCAGCCCAAGACTGATGCGCACTTGCCTTGAATAGGTTAACACAATACGTACTACAGTAAGGGGACTGTCATTGCAGTTGATGTTATTGCATCTGTTGTCATTGCATTTGTTCTCATTGCAGTTGTCGTCATTGCATTCGCTGTTGCTGCAAGGCAGTGGTCACTTATGGCTAAGGACATACATCATGTGCTCAGTACAAGTATTTTGCAAAGGATTGTGTGACAATACCAAACATCTCTGTCAAAGTGGACATTTCTTCTGGCCAGCATACACACTGCATATCCTGCTCTGAAAGTTTGCAGCTGTGGGAGCAATGCCTCAGGGAATAGCTGCTCATTGGGAGCGCTGAGCGGTAGCTATGACTTGCGCACAGCTGCATTGCCATACCACCAGCGCTCCTGGGCAGCCCGGTATAATATTTGGCTTCTCGTTTAAACTGACGCCAAATGGCGTAGTCTTTTCTTTGTCTTTTCTACGACCAGCGCTGCCCAGTGGCAGCTGCAACACAGCTAACCTGGGCTGTCTGGAAGCTGCACAATCACCTTTGTCTGGCTGAGCATGTAGACCTGCAAACTGTCTGCCCCCGCCAACTGTTTTTGTCTTCAACCCATCAGGAAAGCTGAACAACAGTCAGCACACGGCTACAATATTAGCACACAGGCACAACATTGACGCGCAGCCACAATACTAAAAACAGCCACAGAACTGACACACAGCCACAGAAGTGGCACACAGACACAAGACTGACACACAGCCACAGCATTGACACACAGACATAAAGTCAGCACAGGCCGCAACACTGGCACACAGCCACAAAATCAACACACAGCCACACCAAGGCATGCTGCCAGTCAGGGTGTGGACTAAGCAACAACTCACAGCCAACAATCTCACTGACATGCAGTGAGATTGTTGGTTTTTCCTTTGCAGCATTGAATTGTATTCAGGTGTTGGATGTAAAGCTAAGGCTACTACGCAATGCTGTAACGGTCGTAACGTAGTTGGTATGTTTGGAGTGTTCCAACCGATTACCAATGGTTCTGCAGGATGCCAAGTTCTCTGCTCAGGTTGCCAGCTTGGAGTCTGAAGTCAGGGCCTTGAAGGCAGACAATGCCGGCCTGAACAGAGACAACAAGGCGGGCTGCAGTCAGATCAGAGCCAAGGACAAGCAGCTGGACAGCGCAGCTAAGGAAGTAGAGCATGCACGCCAGACTGACCTGCACAACAAGGTGAAAATAAATTAAATTAAATTAATTACGCATTTCAGCGATCATAAAGCGAGCCTCCCAAGGCGGCAACCCCAAGCTGCACAACAAGGTGTGCCTGTGTTCCTAGCAAGGGAAAGAGGACATCATTCATGTTTTGCGCTGATTGGGGAGAAGACCAATTGGTGAGGTGTTTTGGGCTCCCTTGGGGTGTTTGTGATGTGATGCATGAGCAGACTTGGTGAAGTAGAGCAGACTTGGTTGTGTAGAACAGACTTGGTTGAGTAGAGTAGATTTTGTTTCCAGCAAGGGTCGGCAAAGATTATTCCTGAGCAGATTTTGTTGTGGGACTGTTTCTGAGCCACCCTCTCTTTTGCCGGAGGATAAAGCTGCAGCCTTTGCGCCAGATGCAACTGCACAACAAGGCCGGCCTCAGACCCCAGCTTCATGCTCTTGCAGAGGAAGCATGCTCCCACATCCTCACAGGCCTGATGCATGCATGGCAGTCTTGGGACTAGCTTGGACAGATGAAGCTGCGTGTGACGAGAGGCTGCTTCTCATGTGCAGGAGTTGCAGAACAGCATCCTGGATCTGAACAGGAGGCTGGACGAGGCCAAGGACAGGGAGAACACTCTGCTGGCAGTGGAGAGGCAGCACAAGGGAGACGCAGCAAGCATGACTGCCCAGATGGCCGCTGCTGATGAGAGGGCAGATGCTACCGAGCACAAGCTGGCTGTCATGTCCACAGACTTCAAGGTGGGCACAAACAACTCCACAATGTAGAAAGGCGATTGTACTATACCCAGACATTTCCGAGTTTAGATTTTCAGTGTAGGGATGACGTTTCTGAAGTAAAGTAGAGGTTTTGGGATTGAAAAGAGGTGATTTGTCAACAGCGTTTGAATGCCCAGCAGAAAGCTGCGCAAGCAAGTGCCCGGCTCTCGTCTGATCAAGGGTGGGGCGTGAGCAGTCCTCCTGAAATTGGCCTGTCTGCAGTACTTTAGCAGCATTTTGCAAGAGCAAGTATCTCGCCTCACCTTGGCTGCCCAAATGCTCAGATGCCCTGTCAACTTTTGTTTGTTGATGCTGCACCCTTTCTGCAATCAGTCTGTGCTGCAGCTTACACCTTCCTTTACTGGCCGCAAGTTATCTGTGGTATTTCCTGTCACCGGCTGACTTTTCAGGGTGTGAACCTGAAATCTACACATCTGCTGGGTATGCGAGTCATGTTCTTGCTGATGATTGGGGCTCATGGCAGGCCCATCAAGGCAAGACACATCAAGCTGGGGATTCAGCTGGGGATGGGGTCACTGTTGTTGAGTCACCTCTCCCTGGCAATGCACAGAAACAGATCCTGGCTGATGTTGACACTTTCGACTGCATCTGTCAACTTGCTGCAGGCGACTCAGGAAAGATGCAGGGAGCTGGAGACAGAGGCGGTGGTGCTGACTGATGAGCTGACTAGGACCAGTGCAGTAGCTGCTAGGGCAGCTGCCAGAGAAGTGGTGAATGGCAGCAAGGATGACGGCGTAGTGCCTGTCACTCTGCATCTGGAGGAGGTAGGCCTGACCATGGCTGTGTAATGTTTGCTTGTCTGTGTGTCTGTTCAGGCCTGTCTGTTAGTCAGCCTTCCCGGGTATGCACTGATGTAAGATGACACCAAACATGATGTGCAAGGCAGAATGCTGCTGTCTGTACTGTGATGACGTCGGGCACATCAGCAGCCAACACATGAATGGACCTGGCCACTTACAGTTGGGAATCGTGCATAGGTACGGTACCTGCAAGGTGAGCATGAGAGGCTTCGAGAAAAGATGAAGCAGCTTGAGAGGAACCTGCAAGCCAGCCACCAAGTGCAGGTCAGTTTTAGGGGATGCTCACGCTGTGCCATCCTGCAGGGTGTTCATGGCTGCGTCATGCTTGCTTTGCAATGTGGCATGTCTTCTGAAATGCTGCGCTGTGCTGTGCTGTGCAGCCCTTGTGAAACACTGAATCATATGTGATGTTTGAGCACTCAGCATCCTCTTGGCGACTGTTGAGATTTTTTTAGTCTCAATGGATAGAAAGTTCACGTGTGAAACATGCATCACTGTTGCAGGAACATTTGCAACAGCAGCTGGATGTCCAGAAGCGATTGCCATCAAGACGCACCAGCAGTGCACACCCACAGGAGCAATCCATCCCTAATACTGCACCACCACCAACTTCCTGACCGTAGACCAGTGCTCTGCTGCATTGCATTTGTCTGATGTTGATCAACCCAGCTGAGCAGTAGCCCATGTTTATACATGCATTTAGCATCTTGCTGCACTGCCATGGCATACGCTTCATTGTATATGCCTCCTGCTTGCAGCTTATAGACCCCAGCTGCAAAACTGCTTCCCAGACACCGCATGCATTTGCAATGGGCTTGGTGCCTCAATGACGTTTTCAGAGAAGTGCAATACAAGCAAACTTTGAAGACTATACGAGACCACTGTGACAAAGGTGTACTTGTTATGTGCTTAATTTCAAGTAGATGCGTTTTGAGAGTGTAAAGCGTATTCAAAAGGTAGGCGTGTTGAGACAACACAGTCAGTTCAGTTTTCAGGGTTGAAGCAAGGCTGAGCTGGCAGCTCAGCTGATCAGTAAGGAATATGTTGTGTTCATAAAGGATGGCGGAGTCAATACAGTATTACAAGTACTTACAGCTGGTAAGTGCCTGCGGCGCTACAGAGAGCCAACAACATTTGATGCCATACCTGTGTCCAACTTGGTCTAATGTCAGACAGATCTATAACTCTGGGTGTCAACAGATCTTGTTTTGAAGCTCAGACAGACCCTGGCTGCAAAGCATTGGGATGTCAGAAGAATGCACTACAAGGTAGATTTTTTTTGACAGCGTCCACAAGCTAAAATTTTGACACATATCTCCTCATGCATTTCTGTTTAAGCTTAAGTGGCTTGGACGGAATTTGCAACGGTCAGAGACAAGTCTGCAGTCAGACAGGATTAATTCAGAAAGAAACTGGGTCAAGTACATACTAATAGAGTACTGTAAAAAAGCTGGTGTGTCAACATCAGAATGGTCTGGTACAATCTCCATGATTTTACATCAAGAGTATTAACATTGCACAAAATTGTTCTCCAGACGTGATTGGGTTCAAGCAGAAATGGGTTCTGAATTTCAAAGCTGAGTCAAAGCAAGTTTGCTTTGTCAAGCAGAAACGGGGTTAAAGCTCGGCCAGAAGTGGTTGAAAGGTCAGACAGATATGTTCCAAAAAACAGACAGAACTACTGTAAAGCTCAGACAGAAAGGCAGACTAAACTGGGTCAAAGCTCAAGCAGGGCACGTATCGAAAAGGTAAGTGGTCGGTATACAGCTGCAAAGGAACTGGCTACTACAGTCTCGCATCCACTGCACAGGCACTGTGTACTTGTCAGTGATGCCATCAAAAAAGACATTGAATGCATGTTTGAAACCTGAAGCCTGGGGTTTGCTATGCAAAAAGGGTTTTTACTGAACTGCTCACTGCAAGAAGGGGGTTGGAAAATTGCATATAACGTGCATCTGCACAAGCAGCATCTACTCTACAGTGCTAAATAACAGAGCAGGTAGACTGCAGCAGCTCCAACTGAAAGCAAATATCAAATGCTGAGAAAAAGTTGGACAGTCTAGACGTAAAAAAGGACACAGCCAAACCAAAGCCCCATACATCACCCCCATCCTTGCAATGCACACCAAGAAACTGAGCTTGCAAGCTCACACATCAGAACCAGCAACTCGCAGTGATCCAAATGAAGAACCTGGGAGCTTATAGCGACGGCTGCTCAGGTGACTTTGTCTGAGAGCTGGTGCCACAAGCAAATGCCAGCAAGACACCTGCTTCCTCTGAAGGACTCCACAGTTGCTAGAAAGGGCCAGTCTGAGCTTTTGTACATGGTTGAACTAAGGTGTGAGACAGAAGAATTAGGCAGCAAGCTGATGCTGCTAAGTCAGGAAAGTGTCATACACGGTCGTATTTCCAGCGACCAGCAGTGGGTTGATCCTTACTGACGTCGAAGTTCCATTTCTCTTGAAAATCACCTTCGCTCTGCGAACAGGTCTCCGTCAGCTCACAGCCACCAAAAAAAACTACTTTGTGGTTATGCTCACCTCACAGTTGTGTGGCAGCTGAGAACTTGCCTACTTTCATGCGTCCTTGATGTCACACCATGGACGCGGGTGCAATAATTGTGCAATGATTGAGCAAGACCATCAGTGGGTTCATGGCCATCAACATACAGTCACTGCTCTCATGTACACACTTAGTTCCTCAATGCCGGTATGAGACCAATCTTGTGTTCCACACGGCCAAGATTCTATGGAACTCTTGTGATCAAATACAGCATGGCAGGATGATGTGCCCTACAAATCGTTGCACCGGCAAAGGCAAGAGACAAAGCGACGTGAGACCGTTTGTCTCTCTTGTTTTCCAGGTATATACAATGGACCATCCTCTTGCAGATGAACATGCTGTATTTTCTAGCTCATTGCCGGCATTGTCTCTTTTTCTTCGCTTTGCCTGTCAAGCAGCTTTCAGAACTCGAAAGGAGTTATTGCAAGATGCGTACCAATGCATTTCATGGCCTACAAGGTAAGCCCCATGTTTTGTCAATTGATGTCCAGATACACTGATCCATTCACTTCATGAAGCTTGCTCGCTAGGGCAACTTTGGGAAGCTGACCAGGAAGCTGACTCAGAAAGAAGCAGCATGGCTGCCATCGTTGAGTCAGCCTGACTCTTTGGCCCCTGGTAGCCCTGATGGTAGCCATACTAGGCAGACGTGAAATGCATCAATTGCCAGTTCTTTGCGTTCCCACATGCTGTGTTCACTCAAGTGACTATACTTTGGCATCGCAGCTGATTCAAACGACAAAGCGCCTACAATAGTTCCGACAGAAAGCTTGCGATCATAACATGCCTCCAAAACTCAAGCTTGCGGTTGAATCCGTCAGTCATTACCCTCTTGAGTCCATCACAAATGCTCCACTCAGGGTAACTCACTGGATCACTGCATGCACGTAACATAGCAAAGTAGACACCCCACACCTGCCATCTCTGGTGCCAAGCCACTTTGCGATCCCCAGTGTTGCTTCTTCAGGAATCTATGCAGTGCACAGACACTGGTACTCTCCGAGTGACAAGCAAATCGCTGCAAGAGTACAGATTCACATCAGAGGGCATGACAAGGGGCAACTCTGGCTTGCTGAGGACTGATCAACACTACAAAGTGAGCTGTATGTACAGCTTGGAATGCAGCCTGGATCATAAAATCCAGCCACGACGAGCGACATCTCTCATTGCATGAGTCAAGGCCTCTCTAGCATGCAGATTTCGCAGAAGGATCTACAGATATTGGACACTTTGGGACGAGGTGCCAGCAGTGTGGTACGCAAGATCATGACATGGAGTCCTGCCTGCTTGATGACTCAGATACCCAGACTGACTGCGTCATGAAGTGAGTGCAGGTCATGAAAGCTTTTTACCTCAAGGGCAATACATTTGTTGCTATCAAGCGCATCAATGTGTTTGAGAAGGTACCATTGCTGCTGCACTTCTTTTGCTGCAGCTAGATGAGTACAGGCAGTTGTTCTGACGTGCACTGCAGCACACAGATTTGGTCCTCTGTCCTGCAGGACATGCGACACCAGATGATGAATGATGTGAGAGCTCTTTGTGACGCACCACATGCTGCGGGACTGGTAGACTTTGTTGGTGCTTACCATGAGTCTGAGAATGGACAGGCAAGCGGCACACAGCTGTATCAATCACACGGTGGCTGCTTTTGCCACTGCTGTTGCTAATGCTGTTGCTACTGCTGAGACTGTTTTGACAGTTCTTGTGCAACAGCCTCCTGGTTTGCAGATTGCTATTGTGCTGGAGTACATGGACGGTGGATCATTGGGAGACATCCTGCAGAAGGTCAGTCATTGGTCTTGTGCACCATCTACAACAGACAAAAACTGAGCAAGATGATTGGCATTGACAGACGTATGTATGTCAAAGCCATGACCTCAGTACAGTAGCAATCAGCAGCTGTATATGCCTTGTGAGCTTGAAAGCTTGTGCAGATAATTCAGGTTTATTTCCTGTCATGCAGGTCAAGAAGGTTCCAGAGCCGGTATTGGCTGCAATCACTGCCCAGCTACTGCCAGGACTGCTGCACTTACACAGGCGCAGCCACATGGTATGTGGACTTGTTGATCAGCAACGCATCTTGCACGTGATTTGCGTGTGTGTACATGCTTTTGTCTGCTGATAGCACCGTGCATTGCTTGTCTTACTATACACCTCACACAACAAGTTGTATCTGTCTAAGGACGCTGGGCCTCAACATGATACACCCAATGAACTGATGCACATTGCTGTTGCACATCCTGCTGTGCACGCCTATACTTGTCTGCTGTGTCTTCCCAGCTGCCCTCAGTTGAGCCTCCAAATGCATTCTGAGGCAAATAAGTTGGAGATTGTGGTGTTAGGTGCACAGAGACATCAAGCCAGCAAATGTGCTACTGAGCCTTAACGGAGATGCCAAGATAACCGATTTTGGCATCAGTGCTTTTGTGGACAGCACCCTGGCAGTGGTATGCCAGCTTACATCACGCTACTTTATGCATGCAGTGTTGTGTGCTCAGACAAGCTGATAAAGACAAGGCAGCCAATCCTCTAATCAAGAATGCGCACATTGAGGACATTCACAGTGTTGCAGCATAATGAGTCTGGTGCTAATCCAGTGCGTTGCTTCCAGCATTTTATGTCAAAGACACACCAGCCCAAGGATGACACATCAGCGCCATGAGAAGTTGTGTTGGCATGCTGTTATGACATTATGTATGCTTTGCAGTGCAACACCTTCACAGGCACCGTGACATACATGTCCCCAGAGCGCATCAACAGCCAGCCCTACTCCTTCCCTGCAGACGTCTGGTGAGATGCAACCGCATCCTGCTTTGTGTAGACGCTCATTGACTTGCTCTGGCCCTAAGGCATGCATCTGACATCAAGAAAGCTACTTGCTGCACCTGCATAACCCATTCCCTTCATGCAGTACTGTGGATCCTTTCTTGTTGTGAAGGTCTTGCTTGCACATCAAGGCTGCTGATTATGAAAATCCTGATGATTTGTTGTTGATTTTACTTGCCGTTCAGGAGTCTTGGCCTGACACTGCTGGAGGCAGCAACTGGCAACTACCCATATGACGCCTCAGGTGGTCCATTGCAGCTCATGATTCAGGTGTGCTCTGTGCCACCACTCATGAGTGCACCCCACGACAGTCACTGACAGCTGAGCAGGAACAGATTGCCAGTCTGGTACATACTTCAAATCCCATTCTGATCAGCAGAGCTGAGTATCATGAGTGACCAACATAGAATCACAGCACTGCAAATGTAGTCTCTTGCATTGCAGCATGAGTGCTTGACAGACGGAACATTGAATAGTACTCAAGGTACCACAGAGGTGAGTGCAAGGCAAGCATGTTGTCCAAATATGCTGGTGGGCTCTGTGTCTCAGGTGGTGGAAGATGAGGTACCGCTGCCAAGCTGCCAACAGCACAGTCCAGAATTTGTGGACTTGATAAAACAATGCCTAGAGAAGGACCCCTACAAGCACCCTACAGCTGAAGCTCTCCTAGGGCACCCCTTCTTACGTAAGGTAGCTGCACATGCTTACTTGACACCCCCCCGACTGCTCAACCTCCTCGCATGGCTTGCTGCAAGCAGTCTTTACGTTGTGCTGCCTCTCGTGCTTCAATGGCCAGCAGCAGATGCAACATAAGCTGCCTTGTGACTGACACTCTTCAACAATCAAGCATGATCTTGAATCTAATTTGAGGCTTGGTTTGCAAGTATGGATGTACTGTTGTTCAAATGGCCAAGGCACATGTGCTCACCATCATTTCTGTCCATCTGCTTGCAGCACAGCACTGGGAGGTCAGCAGTCAGGTCCTTCATGACACAAGCATACTCTCAGGATGAAAGGTGACACAGCTTCTGCAGCTTGGCATAGACATGACCAGCTACCAGTGAACATCCACTGCATAAGGTGCACGAGTGAGTCATGGCAATGTCATCATCCTGTGCACTCCACCAGATTCTTGATTGCACAGCTTCATGAGCGTCAGCAGCATCTACATGTGTCAGGGCAGCGAGTCTGTGCTCTGTCATTACCATCTGTCCTGATAGCTTGTTGCACATTTGCTCATGTGATCTCCATGCTGCCAGACTCCCACAAATCATGCATGACAGTCTGAGACACACACATGTGTCAGATGAGCAGTTGAAGGCAGACATTTGGTGGATGTCTCAATTGTATACGCAGGTTAGCAGCTGTTGCAGCATCAATGACAACACGCTATTATGCGCTGGTAGCGGGAGGTCACATGGGCACTGCAGGTCTTGCCGACCTGTACAGAGATGACTCGGTATGTGCAACAGCAAGCTGCGGCATGTGTTATGACTCTGCTGTTTGCGCACAATAGACTCTATGCCACCACCTCATTGTGTTTGGGCAAATTGTAACACCACGGTAAATCTCCATCGGAAGATCATGATAGATCTCACCTGTGAGTTGAAATCATGCCTCAATCAGATCCTTTCGAGTCAAAAGTCTGCTGACAATTGGGGAAGTGTTGCTTTGGCAGAGTCAGCTGCATGCTAGCAGTGTGATATCCTGCAGCACAAGAGTGGTGCTTGGTGTTGTCCTGCACAGCAGCATCATGCGTAGTTATGGCCATGCAGGTCCTCACCCATGATGGTGCCACAGTGAGAGGGAGAGATGACATCATGTCCAAGTTGACAAGCATAGTAGAGCTACACAAGGCATTTGGCATGAGCTATCGAGCCCAGTTTACAGATGTCACCCCATGGCTTGAGGTATACTGCAATACACCTTTGGGAACACAGGCAGCTGTGACTTCACTGCCTTGCGCCCTGAGTTCTCTGCTTGCAGCTTACTTCAGCGTGAGCTTTTGCATCGCGCCTCTGCATCAGGGTTATTAGGGGGCTGCTGGCCTTGGCCAGGCTAGGTATGCTGTTAAGCTGATGCCATTTTGTGACGTGCTGCCAATCTTGTGACAACCTTAAGCATAATGCAAAAGCCCAATGGCTGACTGATGCAGCAGTTCAGATGCAAACCATACACGCAGACCAAGCTGGCATTGTCACCGCCAACAAGTTTGATGATGCGCCCACTGTGATGCTGTGCCCATTCAGCCTTGGTCGGGAAAACTTTTGCATGTTGTTTTAAGCTTACTGCCCTGCAGGATGGCAAAGAGGGTCAAGCTTTAGTACTTGTCAATGGAACCATTTGCCTCAGTGGAATTGTGCAACTCAGCGGAGAGGACTGCTCACTCTTCAGCGAAGCCTTTGTTTTGTGCCCTTCACAGTCTGGCCATCATTACATACAGCATCAAGTGTTTAAGGTGCACAAGCAGAATGCAGAAGACTTGTGAAAACTCTGTTGAATTCATGCCTTTGCTTTACTAATCAGTGACGGATGAAGTCTTGCAAAATCTCACGATCAAACCTCGATCGATGCTCAACATCGCTACATCGTGATGATTCTGCAGCGATGCAGCGTCAACGCTCATGTGCGCACATGTCGCAGAGCTCTATCGGGTTTTGCCCGACCGTCACAGCTCAAGAACGCAATTAGGCATAGCTCAAATAGGCAGACCACATGCACGACTTCGAGTCTTCCCAGGCAACCTCTCGGGAACACTGGGTACGAAGTGTGCACTCTCGGCTTTGGAGCATCGCCGCTAGGAGCTATCTATTCAGTAAGCATTTGATTGGCATTTATAAGCTGGCAGCAAGTAACCAAGCTTTCACCCAATAATCGACCAGCAATGCAGGATCTGTCAGAAGACGTGGCCATTGCAACAGTTCATGAGGCTTTTGATCAAGGCCTGAACTATTTTGATACATCGCCCTTTTATGGCGAAGGGCTTTCAGAAGTTGTAAGTGCACTTACAACTTGTGGTGCTGCATGTGTGTGCAAGCCGACAGATTGACAGTTGCAGCCAAGTACACCATACGTGCACAGAGCTGCACGCGGTTTTCATCTGAAGTTCTGAAGTTCGTATACTGTGTTATCAAACTGTGCGCATAACATGCAGAGGTTAGGGAAAGGCTTGAAGGATTTGCCACGAGCAGAGTTTGTCCTGGCAACCAAGTTTGGGCGATATGGACCAAACCTATTTGATTTCAGTGCAGAGAGAGTACGTGGTGAGACTTGGCTGTTCATGCATGTCATACAAAATGTAACATTTACAGAATCATTAGATAGTGTGTCAGACATGCAAGCAAAAACTTGATGGTGAAAAACAAAAATGCGGCTTGTGAGGGTGAGACTGTGACAGCAGTGTCTTCACTGCATGTTGTCTATTTGTCCGCCGTGTGAAGCTGGAAGATGCACACAAAGATGTAGTCACCATATGCTGCTTACGTAAGGTCAATGTGTGCTTCCCTCCTGTCTTGCTTCCAAACCTCACTTCTATTTTCAATATGGTACAGAGGGATTGAAAGAGTCAATGGAGAGATTACAGGTGGACTACATCGACATTTTTCAATGTCACGACATTGAGTTTCGGAATCTAGATCAGGTGAAGCAGCCCCTCTCAACACCATGACTAGCAGTCACAGAGACAGCTACAGATGTTAGAGTGCACCATGAGTACAGATATGCACATATGTGATCAATGCAGGCTTGCAGTTGTCACAATTGTGCTACAGCACACACATCACCCTTTGAATCGCTGCCTTGTACAGCATCATGATGACATTGTTGCTGTTATGGCTGACAGACCATACACATGCCTCAGTGTGAGTTGCCAAATGCTGTATTTTCAGATAGTAGAGGAGACCATTCCTGAGCTGGTGAAGCTGAAGAAGGAAGGGCTGATACGCCACATTGGCATCACTGGCTTGCCACTTCCCATCTACAAAAAAGTACTGGACAGGTGCCCTCCCTTCTTGGTCCACCTCTGTGTAAACTGTCTACAATGCTG
>JAABUP010004415.1_pt1 | contig 22957 bp, 30 predicted proteins | sample 5559201 | NCBI WGS metagenome assembly JAABUP01 (sample SAMN10711887, study PRJNA513373) | rock metagenome | isolation source: Antarctica rocks | place: Antarctica | reverse complement strand
CCCTAATCCCTGAAGCACCTTTCTGCTTTGGCTCATCATCTGAATCTGTTGCCTCGGCCAGCTCGAATGGATCCAGCTCATCGTCATCAAGATTATCTGCCTGTTGATCAGAATGATCTGGATCATCCATGTCACTGCCCTCATCTGCTGAGTCAGCATTCTCCATGTCACTGAGACCCAGCTCATCCTCCTCATCTGACACCAAATCCAGATCATCATCATCTGCGTCCGAGCCCAGCTCTGCGCCTTCCTCTACTTCCTGTTCTTCTTCTTCTTCTTCTTGGTCTGAGTCTTCTTCATCACCCATGGCAGCTGCCAAGTCAGCATAGGCATGGCCAGATTCAGGCGCATCATCATACACCTCTTCAGCATCCAGTATGTCATCTGCATTCACACACACAATCCTGGAGTGCAGAATTAGGATCAAGCAATGCTAGATCAAGTGACTGATACAGTGATTGACTGGATCATCTGACATTCGGCCTAACTTGAGATTTCAGTTCCTCTCTCCAAGTTCAGAAGCCACCTGCAGCAACAAAGACCTGAAACATACTGGCAAAACAGTATTTCAGATTTACACAGCTTGATCTGTGTGAGGCTACCATGACAGTCAGACAGCATCAACAAGGGTCAGCAGATTCATTGCTGCTGTCACATCCACAGAACAGCTGCATTGCATGCACGACTGTAACAGCCTGAAGCACAGATGAGTTCTTGGCAGGCCTTGCAATCCTGACCCTGAACCCTGACCTTAAACCCTAAGAAGGCCTTGCAGTCCTGACCCAAAACCCTGACCAGGCCTTGCAGTCTCATGCAGACTCAGGCATGATCCCCAAGCTCCTCGATCCCTCACGATTGCATTTCCAATTTTCTTTCAAATCTCATGCAGACCATGTCCATGCAAGCGTGTGTCGGTGCAACATCAGCAAGATATATGTATATATATACACAAAGCTGCAGGAGCCAATTGCAGCTTCATGCAGATACACAAACCTGCTGTGTGCTTTCATTGTCTAACACATGGACGGCTCAGCAAGGATTTTAGGGTTTTGAACCTGAACTCTATGTCAAAGGGCTTACCAAGCTCGCTGTCGCTCTCTGAGAACTCCTCAGCCTCATCTGAGTCGCCCTCGTCGCCTCTCTTCCTCTTCTTCTTGCCCTTGGACTTGACAGACGCTAGGCTGCAGCATGCAGACCACAACCTGAAACTCTGAAAGGCTAGCAAGCGCAAGCAGTACCACACTTCAGTTCATAAGCAAACACCAAAAAGAACCCATTGGCGATGGCCTCATGGCAACCACAGTCAACACCTACTGACTGTAGCTCCAACCCTAACAGGCAGAGCAGAGCAAGTCCAGACAAAATGTCAAACATATCCAGACAAAAGATTATGCAGTTTCAGGCAAAGCAAGTGTCCTGCAGACATGCTAGGCTGAAGCCCACATACCTGTAGTACTTGTGGAAGAACTGAGCGTCAGGAGCGACATCACTCTCAGCCATGGCCGCAAAGGCATCGCTGCCAATCTGTGCCGAGGAGGGCGCTTGGGGCTTGGCAGGGGCAATCAGGGGCTGCATCAGGGAAGTGCCCTTGGCTTGTGCCTGCAACAACATGCGTTCTTGCAATCACAGCTCAAGAGACTATCGCATTAGTCAAAGCCAAACACAAGTTACTCAGCATGACACACGAGAAGGTTTTCCAAGCGGCAAGCTTCAGAGTTGGTTGAGCTCAGATGCATGACCAGCCAAAGTTTGTTGGGTTGCGTATTGACGCACTAGCATGAAACATTGATGCAAGGCTGTAGCATTTTGCAATCGTGTGTGTCATTATCTGGTGCTTTGCGCTCGCACTTCCAGAGATTCTGTCTCACTGTAACGTGAGCAACTGAATACCAAGAAGGTGTCAATATTGATTGGGTGCGACGACACCACGGTTGATTCAACCCAGGCAGCTTTTAGGGAGCACAGCCACAGCTTGTCCAGCTTGACAAGATGGCGTGGGGTGACACTGAGACAAAAGGCATGTGGTCTGGTAGAGAACTCCAGTGGCAGACAGCAGCCCCCCTACCTAAAACATCTTCCCATCTCCCCAAAGTGAAAAACATGTCAGTACTGCTTTTGAGTTGAGGTTTCCAATGTAGCATGAACGTTTTTGTAACAATATAGACGTTTCCAGGTTGAGAACAGCTAGGCATCACCCCACATATTCTTGTCAAGCTTAAAGAGCTATCACTGATCATTTTGAGAGGCTATGACGGCGCACAAGGCACAGTCACTGTCAGCACTGTCGTTGCAGCAGTGACTTGTCACAATGACAGTTGCAGCTGCTGTTGATGATGTGGAGCCCTGCTGTTCTCACGTGAACAAACCACTCCATACAATCAGAACACCGGTGTTGCAATTTCTGTGAGGCCACTACTTACCACCAGAACACCAGCCGTACAGACTTTGCCCTCTGGCACCACACCTACCTTGGGGGATTTGCGCTGCACAACTGACTTGTCACACGAGGTATCAGACTTGTTGGCTGGCCAAAGCTTGTAATCTTCTTCAGTGATGATTGCAGCTGCTTGTGACTGTACACAGTGCATACCTTGGGTTTGCGCTGCACAAACTTGTCCAGGAAAGCCGTGAGAGTGAGGTCTCTCAGTGGGTCTCCATTGTAGGTGACGTAGGTGCCAGCCAGCAGCGTCCTTGCAAAAGCTGCCACGCTGGGGTGCACGTGACCCCCCAGGCAGGTCAGCTCCCACCAACAGGACCTGTCACCCCCACTGAACTCTGGCTGCCTTCATCATCCATCAATCAATCAATCAATCAGTCTATCAGTCAGTCCATCAGTCACTGAATCAGTTGAATTCTGGCTGCCTTCAACATGCATCAACCAATCAGTCTGTCAGTCAGTCCATCAGTCAATGAATCAGTCAGTCTGTCAGTCGGCGGTTCAATCAGTCCATCACATGTGTACCAAGGTTGTGATACCTTTGCAAACACAATCTGTTGACCAGCAGCTTCAGTCTTGCTGTGACAGTGAAGCTTGGTGTGTGGTCCACTACAGCATGCTTACTTACAAAGAGGGTATTGCTGTGCAAATAGCAAAGGTGCTATCTTACTAGGCTTGCAGAGACTATAAAATAGTTGCTCTGCTTGTTTCACATTTATTTACCTACACTGTCAAGTCTATTTTATGTGGAAACACATTAATGTTGAACATGTGATTATTGTGATTATTCATCAGTTGTCATTATGCTAACAATCATCTAAGCAGGCAAGCATGGGGTAGGTGAAGGTTTGTAATGCATGGCTGGCATCACGCCCTGATGCACCCACATGTGTCAGACCAGTTTACATCAGTATTACGCTAGTACCTTTTGCGCATGTCATAGCCTGTAGAGGCAGTTCCCGGTAGCCCTGCAGGGGCAGATCCATGTAACAGCCCTCCACCACTCTCCACTTGCCCTCGCCCGCTAGTGCTTGGCTCCATGTCACCATCCTCTTCTTCTTGATCTTCATCAACTTCCCTGTCAGCTTCCTTGTCTCTGCAGTCAAGCTGTTGCTGCCTGACGTCATCAGCTTCATCCTCAGCATCCGAGGCTTGAGCTGCCTCAAGGCCTGAGGCGTGAGTGGGTGACTCTGGCATGTCTTGAAACCGTTCTACATCGTCTTCGTTATCTTCTGCCTCCAGTATCAAATTCCACAGGGATGGCTTGCCCTGCATGCATAACATACTCAATTCAAGCCCTGTATATACATACGCAAAGATGGTACAACCCTAAAACATTGATACTAACACGCAGCTATAAAGGGCAAATCAGCGAAGGCTGCTCCCTTTGGTGCCAACATGCAGTGCTGCAGGCAGCTGTTGACTCATGCTGCAGGTTCCTCCACAGCCAAGGAACTATTCCTCACAAGGTTGAACTGATACTCTGCTGTTGCACACATGTTCTTAAACAAGTTGATGGCCCCACTCAACTTGGATGATGACCTAGACTCTGTTTCTGATAATGATTTTGTTGACAAACGACTGCTATCTACATAGTCGCCAGACCATGAATTGCAATACTGAAGCTTAGACTCAAATGCGAATTGCCTCAAACCTGATCTGTAAGGTGGAGGCGTGATCTGTATGATCTGACCATACCTTGAGGATTTCAGACAGCATGAGCAAGCAGCCGCAGGTGAAGGCTGGCTGCTGCTCCTGCGCAACTTGCAGCAGCCTCTTGGCGAAAGCAGCCACCCTCTTGGTGCTGACATCGCCCTTCATGGCCTTGAAGAGCAGGGACAGAAACATTGGGGACTTGCCGGATCTGGCGACCTCTGGGTGTAACAGCACAGCATACAGTGCCCTGCAAAATGAGTAGACATGAGTCAGTGCTGGAGCCCGACTTAGTGGTAGTCAGAGTACCCATTCATCAGACTTTGTCTACTTTCTACTGTCGACTCTGTTTACTCAGACTTTCAACTGTCTACTCTATCTATTTTGCATTGCCCGACATGTGTTTGAGATCTGGCTTTTGAAGGCAAGGACAGCACTGCTGTTCCTTTTTGGGATACAGAACGTCAGTTTTTTGGGAGAGACGCCAATCTCATACTCAGATCAAGCTCAGAAACGCCTGGAGACTAAATTCCGAGCTTATCCACATTGTGGAGATATGATCTGGCGACCTCTGAATGCAGCAGCTCAGCAAACAGCAGCCTGCAGGATTGGTGCACAGGAGTCAGTGAAGAGGTTGTGTATGTGTGACCAGGGACAGAAAGAGTGCTCTGCTCTAGCCAGTTTTGCAGCCAGCAACAGAACATCACACAGAGCCCTGCAAGAACAGGATGCGGTGTCTCAGCACGTGAGAATCACGTACATGTTCTGTTGCTTTGTTGAATGATTGCCTTGACAGCTGGGACAGAACCAACGCCAATCTGTCTAATCACCACCACCACCACCACCACCACCACCACCACCACCACCACCACCACCACCACCACCATTACTGCCAATATGCTGACTGCCAAAACAGAACCTCATACAGGGCGCTGCACAGGACAGTGCATACCTGACGCTACGGCAGACGCGCGTTTTATACAGGAATGGAGCCATTCAGCAGGTGCTGGCACAGCTACAGCTAGTGCATGGTGAGCATTACAGGTGTGACTCGCTGTAGCTTTGCAAGCACCTGCTACAGGTAGTGCATGGTGAGCATGACACCTGTAGAATCTGTCACTGACGGCGCTCTGGGCAGCCATGAGCTGGTACAAGAGCAGCAGGGCCTGCACTGCCACGCCAAAGGGCGCGGTGTGGATCATCTTGAACAAAGCGTCGGAGTGACGCTCTATGAGAGGCTGGACATCATCTGTGGCCACAAAGGGGAAGGCACGTCGCACGCCAGCTATGATGGCACTCAGGATGCGAGCATCCACTTCTTCTGCCTGCAGAGGGAGTGAGATGTAGGCATACATGCAGCTTTGTTGTACCATCGTTCTGATGATTATGCTTCTTGTGAGTACCATTTTTGCTTACCAGCGTTGTTGTCGATGTTATGAATCATGCTCTATGCATTTTTTTGGACAAGTGACACAACCATACAAATTGGCAGTCTTGCTTGCTGCTATGAACTGTTAGCATATGCATCCACATTGACCAGAGCACATGCAAGCGAATGGTGCCACAGAGAGAATATGGGCATGTCTCAAACATGCTTGGATGGATCTATTGGAGAGTTGTGCACCGCCCCTTGTACTACAGACAAGGACATAGAGCAGAGTTTACAACATACCAAAGGCTTTTTGGGTTCGGGGGGGGCAGATGGGCCCCTGCCCTGCGACCCTCCCCTGCCGCCCCGCCCCCTGCCACGACCCCTGCCTCGACCCCTACCCCTGCCTCCAGCCCTGGAACAACGATCAATACATGTCTGTTGTTGCGCACATGACTCATGTATTCCTGACCATAAATCAATGAATTTATGGCGGGAAACTGCAATTTCGTGTGACACGATGGAAGCACACAGCACTAGTCTATGGAGCTGAACACTTTGCAGTGCAGTAGATGTAAAGGGTCTTGGCTCTTAGAGAGGGAACTTGAGCAGCTCCTTTGTACAAGCAAGCTGAACAGCAGAAGTGGCCTGCAGGACGCTAAACACCAAATACTCAAGCCACAGCTTCAGTGTGACCTGCCTGCATGTGGTCGACCAGTCAAATCAGCGCTCAAGCAGTCACTGATATGCACTGTTCACACTCAGCAAACAATGCAAGAAGCTGCAATTTGCCATTGCTTTGAGCTGTCCAGAACATGCATATGCTGATGCAAGCCCACAAGATAATGTGGTCCAATTCCTTGCAAAGCAGCACGTCACATACAGAGCATGCTGCAAGCCATGGCTTCTGCTGCTTCTGCTAATCATGAGGAGCAGAAGCAGCAAAATCAGCGGACCTGTATCTGACTCCATCTGCTGATCAAGAGCAGATGATCTTAGACACAAATCCCCTCTTTCTCCATAGCCTTGATTGTCTGATCTCAATCTTTCAGATTTACCAGCACATATCTGATCACGGCTTCATGCAGCATGCTGGCCGGCAGGGTCTCTTTAGACGCTGTCACGTATAGCTTGGGAACGCAGGACTGGTCTTATGCAAAGTCACTTGCCTGTCTCTGTGCCTGTCTTTGCTCTTGGCTGGAAGTTTTGCTTCCTGTTCCTTGGCTGCAGCTGCGGCACGCCCAATGTGGCCCTCCAGAATCATCTTGAACAGCGTGAAGTAGATGTCAATGAGCCTCTTTGCCAGATCGCTGCCGCCTGTAGTGGTCAGCAACGCCTCACAGGGAGAAGACACAGGCAAGCAGTGAGAGGCAGAAGGCAAGCAGTGAGAGGCAGAAGGCAAGCAGGCAAAGGCAGAAGGCAAGCAGGCAAAGGCAGAAGGCAAGCAGTCAAAGGCACAAGGCAGTATACAAAACAGGTGGCGTTTTTCACAAGGCCAGCAGTCGTCCAGCAGAGGACCATTCACAAGATAGATGGCAGTATTAGAAGGCGAGCAGTCAGCAGGCAAACGGCACATCCAGTGGAGATGACCATGCTCTGCTTTGAGAGGCACATGGCACATTGAAAGGCAGACAGTAAAACCATAAGGGAGAGAGGCGCTGTTAGAAGGTAGATGGCTTTGCTCAAAAGGCAAAAACACACACAAGAAAGGTGTTGTCTTTTAGTGATTTGGGAAGAAACTACAACAATGTGGTCTTCACATCAACAACTTGTCATGGGCGCTTTGTGTATTGTCGCGCAGGCAATACCTTGGCTTTCATGGTGGCTCAGCACCATCTGATTCAGGAAGATGACTCCATAGTATCTGGCCCGCTCCTGCAAGCCTTGCCTGAACATGAAGCGCTGCACCTCTGCCACCACCACCACTTTCATGGCTGGGTGCTCCTGTAGCAGGCTGGTCAGCAGGTAGCCGGCTTTAGATGCCACCTTGCGTGAGGGATCACCAAGCTTGTTCACAACCCCAGACAAGAGCTTGCCTTCCTGCACACACACACACACACACACACACACACAGACTCAGAGCAGGGCACTAGCTTGTTCACAACTACAGATGATACTTTGCCTTCTTGCGCACAGAGACAGACTCAAAATCAAGAGTCTCTGAAACAGGCCACCTAGCTTGTTCACAACTGCACAAAATGGCTTGCCTTCCTGCACACAGAGACAGACTGAGTGCCAAGAGTCTCCAGAACAGGCCACTAGCTTGTTCACAACCCCAGAGAGAGGCTTGCCTTCCTGCACACACAGACAGACTGACACTTAAGAGTCCTTTAGAAAAGCCACCTGGCTTGTTCACGCACCCCCAGAGTTGAGCTTGCCTTCCTGCACGCACACACACACACGCACGCACGCACGCACGCACGCACGCACGCACGCACGCACGCACGCACACACACACGGAGACTCAGGAGTGTGCAGTGCAAGGCATTTTATCATGCTCAGCATAGCATCCTGTGCAGGGCAAGTTGAATAGTAGAGGGCTGGTGACGGATTCAAAAAACCCAAGGAATTTTTCAAACTTTTACTAGGGGAGTTCAATATGATGTAGAGTCCAGGGGGGTTAGGGTGTGTTTATGGGTTGCATTGTTAGGGTTTGAGATCTGATGCGCTTTGATGCTGGGGGTGTTTGAGGGGTCAGCTAGCTGGTTCAGAACAAGCAACAGCAGGTTGTTGTCCTACAGGCAGGAAGCAAACACACATTAAAGCTCTGGCTGCAGTGACAGGCGTCCAGCGATCTGATACATGCCTATGGCTCTGAGGCAACAACACCTTCCCGGGCTTGTCATGCATGGTCAGACAAAAAAACCCTCAGGTAATCAAATCAACAGTCATCATTAGTCAGCCCAGCATTCACAGGGCGAGAGCTGCCATACCTGTTCAGGTTTGCTTCTGAGAAGGTCATACATCGCCTTCAGCGCCTTGTCCTTCAAGAACTCTAAGTTGTCCCTGCTGCACTCTTCAAGGCCCGTCACAAACGAGGAATACCTCTTCTTCAGGCAGTCCTCCACGTAGTAGAACAGCAGCCTGCGAGTGCCCTCCTTGTTGGCGAGAACCGCTGCTAGCGGCTGCTGCTCGAAAAACTTGAGCTTGCGGTCCGGAAGCAGCGCCACAAGGAAGATTTCCTTGAGAGCATCGATTGCCTGGGAGAACAACACGCATAGTGCTCAGGCACTCTTGCGAGGGCAGTAGCGGTAGCAGCGTTGGGTGGACACTTGTTGGCGGGAACTGCTGCTAGTAGCTGTTGGTGAACACTTTTTGGCAGGGAATGCTGCTAGTAGCTGCGGATGGATGCTTTTCGGGGGGGGATGCTGCTGGTAGCTGTTGGTCAGATGCTTGCATTCTGGCAGCAGCACTGCACAGGCAGATCTCCTAGTGTGCATTTTTTGCCTAAACCAGACGCACCATTTGCAAACGGCTGCTTGTTCAAGTACAAGAACTGCTGCTGTGTCACTGGCCATGCAATGCCTACTTTTTTTTCTTAATTACGTGCCACAGGCGCATGCTGCATGATTCTGTTGCTGACTTAGACCACAGCTTCTAAAAGCAGAGTGTTAAGAGTCCTGTTGACTGGCCAAAAACTTGAGTGCTGCAACCAGGCATAGCCCTTCGGCTGGCTCATTAAGACAAGAGGAAAAAACTTTCCTTTTATTAGGACAACCAGAAGACGAAAAAGAAATCACACAATAAACATAGACAAAACAAAAACATTGCCGAACCGCTGTACAGTGAGTCAGGTCGTCAGCTTCATGTGTCAGGTGATGCTGCACAAGGTCAGTGCATATGCAGACTTGTGCACCCATGCCAAAGGGACAGCAATTCATCTGCCTTTCTGCTGGTATGTAAACACAGCGCGACACGCACCTGAGCAACGACGTTTAGGCCACCCTTTCGCTTGATGACCCAGTTGAGGAGAGCATCCAGGCTCCTCAGGTTGGCAACAGCTGACTCTTGCAGCAGCAGTGTGAGGGCTGCCACCTTGTCACTGGTGGTTCCACTGCGCCTGACCTGCTGCAACCAGCGGGCATCCTGCCCATTCTTGCGCCCTGCAGAGGAGGGGCAGGAGGAGGATTCACATCTTCAGCCAACCAGCTAGGTTGTACAGCTCTTTTCACTCACAAAATTTCTATTTTGATTCAGAAACGTTATCCCTACACTGGAAATCTAAACTCAGAAAGGCCTGGGGACAGTAAAAATGTGTTTCTACATTGGGGAGATGTTTTAGGTGTGCCAGGGTTGTCAGTGGTCATACACAGCATTAATGGTTTATCATGTCTGTCTGTGTGTCTGCAGGAAATGACCTGTGGTGGACACATATGTGGCTGCAGACGACTTGGTGCTGAGTTGACGATTGTGCTGTGTTTTTCTGGGCGCTTTGCACAAGTTGCCACATTCAGTGTTTTTAGAGAGTCATCATCAAACACCTGGCTCAGATGCAATGCATCGGCATGGCTTCCTGCAAGGAAGTGCCTGACTTGTTTCAAGCTTCAGCTTGCTTTGATGATTCTGTTCAGCGCTCAGGGGCATGGGAGGCAAAACAAGCCAAGACACAATGCATACAAAAACGTTGCTGATGCTCCAACATACAACAGTTGAGTCCTCTATATGTGAACGAAGCAAGCAGTATGCCTGTAGATGCTGATGAGGCACGCACCAAGGTCCCTCTCAAAGAAAGTCTCCTCGTTCTGCAAAGCAGCAAGTGCAGCTTGCCTCTTGGCCTCAAACTCAGCCTCTGTTACACTTGCAGCCGCAGCTGCTCCTGTGAGTACTGGCAGGGGTGCTAGGGCTGCTGCTGCTTCATACCAGAGAGAGGGGCTGTCCCGAGCAAGCAATGAGTGCCCTTGCTTCTCACCTGCATCATTGAGTGAGGTGAGAAGCAAGATGATTCACAGACAACCAGGGAGCATCGTGGCATTCAAACACCAACTTGTTCGTTGCATCAGGGCACAGACGGCAGCAGCTTGTGAGCAACACTTTGCCAAGATTGACATTTACGCAACAGGTTGACTAAGCAGCACTTGCAGCTGTGTTGCAAGCGCTTGATGGTAGGCAGTATGCATGTGCAGCCAGTAAAGTGTGTGAACGGACCAGGGCGCGGTCCAACTCCTGCATTCCAGTTGCGCTCCCTCACAACATCTGGAGTCTCTGCCGGTCGCTGAGCAGGTGCAGATTCACTCTGTCTGTCAGTCTGAATCTTGCGTTTGGGAACAATTTGTTCATCAGCTGATTCTCTATTGGGCTTGATAGCTTTAAATTTGCTCTGCTGTTCAGCGTTTGCGGGTCGGAAATCAGTGTCATCAAATCCGCTGCCTATGCCTGCAGAGGAAAGACCTAGGCCAGAGGCAAACGACTTGACCTCTGCCTGCAGCGCTGCGGCGTCAACTCTGTTGTGTTCGGATGATTTTTGCTTGGCGGATACAGGCTTTGACTGGCCGCCCTTAGCCATCTGCTTTGAGACACAACGAGCTGCTTTGTGAGCGGACGAAGCAGATTGCCAGGCTTCGTACTAGTTCGTCTGCCTCTCAACCGCAGGCTACGCTCTCGTGGCGTGTCTTGTCGCGCAGGCGTGCAAGGTATAGCTGTAAGTTAGGGCCGTGGCAATGAACAATGGTCACAGCTGCTGTGCTCCAGTTGACTTCCGAAAGCTTGGCGGAAGCGAGTAGGGTTTGAGGATGCGGAAGCACGGAGGCACGGACATTAATGATGCAGTTCACCACAGTCGTGCACTGACAAGCTTGTGCTTCAGCTCTTCAGCTGCTTGCAAAGTCTGCAGCACACCCCATTTGCTACCCAGCTGCACATTGTGAGCCGAACTTGCTTGCGTGGAATTGTCAGAGCGAGCGCACTTCTGTGCTACCTTCGAGAGGAGTCCGCGTCTTTCAGCTTTCCTCCAGTCGTGGTCACAACTGACACCGGTGACCTATGAAAGCACACACAGTCTTTAGTTGCTGGTGCGCTCATGCTGCTGCGACGCAAATCATCACCCAAAAGTCTGTCGTGTTCGTAGGGTCACAGACAGATGAGCTCTCCCTTGGAAAACCTCGAACAGCAGTATGCTGCTGAGGTCGTGAAAGTGGACGCTGATGAAAAGCTCCTCAAGCGTTTGGAACGTGGAATATTGGTTCTGAAAGGAGTTGCAGAGCCTGCAGGTCAGGTGCCGAGCTTAAGTATTCCCTGGTTTTTGAAGACAGTCAAAGCAGGCTTAATTGTGGCTTCAGCTTTTAGCTTCTCATCACCAACAGCCTCTCAGTCTTGTCTGTTGTTTGAGGCATATCGAGCTTGCCTGCACCTGCACAAAGCTTACCAGGGTCAATGCAGCCTCTCTGTGGCTTGAGGGTTTGATGTCCAATTCTGTGCATACCTAGCTTGCCTGCATCTTCACCTTGCTTCTAAGAAGAGTCAATGCAGCCTCTCAGCTTTGTCTTTGGCTGGTTTCTGTTGATCTAGCAGCATACCTAGAACTTGACTGCATTCTGAAACTATGCTGCAGGCACTGGGCCAGGAGTTGCACCAGTTGATTCTTCATTAACAGTTGCTCAAGAGCTCTTTGCACCATTTTCAGAAGACCTCTTCAGCCCTGAGCTGGATGTTCAGGCTTTGAAAGGGATGCTGACTCAGCCGCTTAGAATTCAGGTCCCTGTGGCTAGCAACGTCTTTGCACAGTACTGTTCGCTAATGCCACCACTGTATTGCTCCAGCAATACTGAGAGTGCCAGAGGGTTGATCTCTCGTTTTGATACTGCCTTGGCACAATCATGGCCAACAGGCTCGGGATCTGAGCTCAACTACACAGCATTTTGGGATTTCCTGGGGTTCAAGCTCCCAGAGTTTGCTCAGCAGTATATTGATTGCGGCGTTTCTTGTAGCAGGTATGCTGCATCCTGGCCTGTCTGAGAATGATGAGCACAAGCTGCCAAAGCAAAGCGTTGTCTGTCTTGCTTTTGTCTGTCTGTGCGTGAGGCATGTTTGTATTGTTTCAGAGGCGTAGAGGATGAAAGCATCACATTGTCAAAGGGCAAGCAGGACTATATCTGTCTTGTGGACAACATGCTGATCATTGCTGGTGTAGACAAGACCAGTTAAGGTCAAATGGCTGAGGCTGACAACGACCTTATCAAGAAGCATCTCGGATCCAGAGCTATGTATGGAAGGCTTCAGTACATCATTCTGATTGGAACTGCGGGACCAGACTTGGCGAGAAGAACTTGGAAGGATGTCATGTTTGCCTGTGCTCAATACCTCTTGGTCTGAGATGGCAATCGAAAAGTACAAAGCTATGTAGACCATTGTCTTGCTTTTGTATAGTGCTTCCGTTCACTTCAGCATCACTGAATTGCAGGTGACCAGCCCAACCAATAGACAGAAGGCCTTGTTGATGTTCATCAATCTAGTTCGATGGGTGAGAACAGTCCATGAACAGCATGTCTTACCCGTGCACAGACACCAGTTGTTCAGAATCATGCCCAGACCATCGCCTTATCCTGGTGAGTGCAGGTCATCATGCAATGTCCTCTGTTGTGGTGCTGCTGCTCTCGATTCTAGGCCTCATCCATTGCTTAAGATCTTCTCTTCTCTTTCTACAGGATGTTTTCACATGCAAAAGCTCATATGACATGAGTAACACCATTGTTTTGATCTGCAGAACTTGCCGAATATCACCTTGCAAATCAAGTGACACTGAATCTGATTCATGTAAAGAAGAGTTTTGCAGTGCCATATCCCCACCTTGGTACCTTGCTCCAGACATACAGGCTGCTTGCTTCCGGAACCATTCCTGGTGCTTGTCAGGTCGACAAGTTGGAGGTGCGGCGCTTCCATTGTGTAGCTTGTGCCACCTGTTTACCTGCTTCAAGTACTTTTCATTGGTTGTCACCAAAGTAGCAACCCCTTGAAAAAAATTAATTTGCTGCCATATATGCAAACATCACAGCAGCAGGTCAATGCTATTGACACAGCGCTGATGCAGGTCGATGGTGCTGCTGTGAATCTGCGGGTTACAAGATGCAAGCTGCCTATAGAACCTGGAGATGTAGGCCTAGTGACCTTGAAGCTGAGGCCAGTTGGAATGCATGTGCACATTGCCAACGTCAATGATTTACTCATCCTCATCAAGCAGTTGCTGTTGACCTTGACAGCCTTGCACAAGCAAAACTGGGTTCACAGAGATGTTCGCATGGACAATTTGGTGCATGGCCCAGCAGGGTGGGTGCTGATTGACTGGGAGCTTGCTGGCCCAGCTGGACAGCATGTTTTCTGTAACAGTACATACCTCCCTCCAGAGGTCAATACTGGCCAGATGCCCTACACAGCAACATCTGACTTGTGGCAAGTAGGCAAAATCATCCAGCGACATGATGCCTTGAGTACAGGAGCAACCAAGCACTTTGCAAACCAGCTGATCAGCAAGCAGTTTACATCTGCTGAGCATGCCTTGTCTGCCATGCCTGAAGTTTAATGTCAGTGTGATGCCGGTATGTTTTGTGTGTGTACTGACGACACCGCATTGGTCGCAATCAGATTCAGAACTCTCAGACTCGTACTTTTAATCCCATTTCATTCATTTGATAAGACCCATAGCTGCTCTCATGTTATCGCAAGAACTGTGTTCGCATGGACTCAAAGCTAATGTGCTGAAAAGGAAGTCAGTATTCTATATTGCGGCCAACAGGGGTAGAACGCTGCTGGGTTTCCTGCAAATAGTGAGCTGCAACTTCAACAGCGAGAACAGCAATGTTGTCATGGTGTTTGTTGCAGGGCTGTTGGCGTTGGACAGCTCGGTCTTTTTGCACAGATTCTTCTCCAAAGTAGATTACATGCATAAGGTCATGATACCATCCCTTGATTTAGCTGTGCCGCGGCCTGCCATACTATGATAGCAACAGCACTGAGGGTGACTTCTGCACAATACTGTGTTTTACACAGCAATTGGCTGACAATGTAAAACAGCAGACTCCTGTCAACATGGGGCGGGGGAGGCCGGGGGGAACCCAGCGCAGCGCGGGAGGGAGGGGGTACTGGTTCGGTGGGATTCCCTGGCCTGAGAATTGTTGCAATCGTACTACTAATCGATCTAGAATTGTCGAAAAATCGTCAATCATACTTGCCAGCTGGTAGGGATTCGTACGATTACTCAAGCTGCTTCAAAACCCCAAAACAAGGAGAACGGCACAGCAGAGAGAATCGTTGGGCAGGATCCTCGTGCGGGTGGGATCATTAAGGCATCATCGATATACAGCCTTTCAAGTTGCCCTGCCCCTCAGGGCCGTGCAATCTGCGTACCACTCAAGTCAGGCGTGATATTTGCTGACGCACTCAGCCGTGTCAGCAGCAAGCGTTGATGCAGCAAGAAACGGTAGACCGGGAAGAAAGTCTCAAGCAGCGCGCGTTAAGCAATGCGGGAGCAGAAGCCTTGACGACGCATCAGCTAGCGCGTGATGCAGCTACAAGCGTTCCGGGCAGACGAAACAGGCCAGCTCAGTCTTCGTCCAAGCAACAACAGAACAGGCTGCGCAAAGCATATGCTGCGTACAGTCATTTGCCAAAGGAGCTGCAGGATAATGAGTACATCACGACAGGCTATCGAGTGGAGCTTGGTTTCTGGGATAGTATCAAGTCCCTGTTTGGGCTTCACAATGAAACTGGCAACATATGGACACACCTCATAGGTATGACAGCATGAGCAGCAGTCTAGATGGGGTGTTGTTGTTGCTGCATGCTGCCAGCGTCCTCTTGGCAACCTGGTTCAGAATGTCAACCTGCTGTGCAGGCTTTGTCATTTTTCTCGCGCTCACCATTGTGACAGTCTTTGCCAAGCCAGTGCCTCTCGCATTAGGCTCACCTCAGCTAGTCGAAATGGAGAACCAGCTGTACACCTTTGCGCGCTCAAACTGGGTCAGCGCAAGATCCACCTGGTCCAATGTCAGACGGCTGGAGGCACAGATGACAGAATATGGCCGAACCAACCTGCTGCCCATCATCGACGACATTGCAGCAGCAGAGGCACACTTAGTATCATACGGCTCATCAGGGTACAGAGGGCTGGAGCTTAGGGTCTTTAGAGCGGCAGCAGCTTTGCTAGACATCACATGGCCAGTCAAACGGTGGCCAGTGTATGTCTTCACAGCTGGCGCTATGGCATGCCTGCTCACATCTACAGTCTGTCACCTCTTTGGGTGTTGCGCCAGACATGTGTCTCAGCTCATCTGGAGATTTGACTATGTGGGCATCGCTCTGCTCATTGTCTGCTCCTTCTACCCTCCAGTTTATTACGGTAAGGTGTTACCTATGCAGCGCTTGGCATAGTGCATCCAGTCAACAACATGTCATCCTTGCGCCATGCTGCTCTGTTGTTTCGTACCTGTATCATTCTTCTGTTCTTCTGCTTGTCCCAGTGGCTGCGAACCCAAATAGAGCATCTGACGCTGTCAAAGCTCTGTTTTTCTTTCTGCACACAAGCTGTACTGCACAACTTTGTCCCACCTTGTCTGACAACCTGCTGGTCTGAGCAGAGTAGTGATTCTGCTCTGTGCCTTGTCATTACCATAAGCTTACAAACAATACTAACAACGTAACATAAATAAGCTAATTTTGAAAGTTATTATCGACAATAAAAGGCTGATGTGTTGAATGGTGGTGCAGGATTCATGTGCTACCCTTGGTGGCAGATGTTCTACTTAGCTCTGATAACAGCCCTAGGTATGCTCAAATGCTGTTGTGGGCCGACATGCCTTGTCAGCATTGCAACAAACGTCAAGCTGGCTCGACAGACACTCATGGCATTGCAGCAGGCACTGATGACTGTAAGCATTTTGCTGTCCATTATGATTCACCATTCCAGCAAGTGGCATGCACAAATGGCACCTGCAAGGTTCCAACTCTCTGGGATTACTGCTCCTGGACATATCCCAAGTAACAGCATCACAAGCCCAGTAGCACTTGCCTGCAGCCAAACACAGCCTGCACATGACAAGTAACCTTTTGTACAGGTATCGGAACAATGGTGGTGTCTGTGCACAACTCCTTTCAAGCCAAGGACTACAGAGTGTTCCGAGCCAGCCTATTTGCAGGCTTGGGCATGACTGGTATTGTGCCAGTCATTCATGGTTGGGCCGTTAACTACGACATAGCTGCTGTGCACAGTGCGCTGTCGTTGGATGTTCTCATGGGTCTCATCTACTTGGTAAGCCAAGATGCACCCGCCTCTGCTGCTTCAGTTCTGCCGCAATGACAAGGCCTTCAGGGTGCCTCAATCTTTTGAAGATCTCGGCGCAAAACATTCGTGTGCCTGTTTTGCTGCAGCTGTATATGTTGTGCCCCTGCATCGCTTTCATGATCTGTCAGCTGAGGGTGAAGTTGCAGGTTAACCTGAACCTGCTGAACCTGTTTGGTGCACCCCTGTTTGATCAACCCATTGTTGGCCCCTCACAAAGCATATATACATTTGATCAAATGCGTGAAAGCAGCATGCATTACTCAACGGTGAAGTCCTGCTTTCAAGGGCATAAAGTATGTATCACCTAGCCAGCGTGCATACAATTTTGGCGAGAGCAGTTGACATACGCTACATGCTGATGCAGGTTGGCGCTATATTGTACGCGTGCCGGTTCCCAGAGAGAATGTTTCCTGGCAAGTTTGACCTGGCTTTCAGCAGCCATCAGCTGTTCCATGTATGTGTGGTGGTGGCTGCAGCCATTCACTACAAGGCCATATTTCAATTGTTGGCATGGCGGGATGCTACAGGGGGTCCTGGGGGGTGTCTGAAGGGGTCTTGCCAGACTGTACTGCCACCCATGCAGCTGACACTAGGATGACAGCCTCAGGATCAGTCTGACAAACTTGAACAGAGAGAAATTACCAACTCCTGTCACATTGAGTGATGATTCCCTTCAGTCACAAGATTGCAATCACCGCTATAACGCCTGTGATGGGTTACGAAATGGAGGTACAAAGGACCGATAGCATGAGTGTGTGTGGTACTGCGTGTGTGTAGACTAATCGACTTGACAGTGTTGCAGCAGAGGAATTGCAGAGAAATAGCAGTTTGCACAATAGTGTAGGCAAAAGCAGTATAGTGTTGCTTGTTTTACAAACCAGCTTAGTCAGAGCTTTGTAAAGCAAATCAGAAGGAGACTTCTGGCTTGCAATGCTGACCTTCAGAATCCACGCTTACATAGAATTGGATAGAGCTTGACGCCCTTGAGCTGATACTCCTGTGTACAATATTCAGCCTATTTGGTGTGCTGTCAAAGTGGCAACAAACATAGCCCACTTAGCATCATACAAAGCTTGTCTGGTGCAGCCTCTGATTTGCCACGCAGGCCTAGTAGCAGGCTCATCATAGAGTGCAAATAAGTATAAGAGGTAGATGGCCTTAAGAAATAAAGTTTCTGCCAAAACTGCAGACATGACTCATCAGTGATTAGATATGTCCCGCATGCTGTGCAGAAATAAACAGTGTGGAGACACACTTGTGTGTCATTGTGTAGTGTTATACCTTCTCAGAAAGTCTTGTATCGTGTTATCTTTCCTTTGGTTTCTCCCCTTCACATATCACAACAGAGGCGCTGTTGAACTTGTTGTTCGCTACGTTTTCTGTGTGTGATTGTTGAGTCTTTGACCACGATGATTGGGCGGGGCCTGGACAAGCTGCAAAGCTGTAATTTATGATATTCACTCCACTTTAAATTCATATTCCTAGGGGAAAAAAGAACAAACACAGACATGCGTAGAAAGGAGATTTTGGCACCTCACTGAGTGAGACACCGCAAGGTATACGTATTCACACAACTTACAACATTCTTTCAGGACCTAGCCATGACGTTGGGGTTGTGCAGGGTAACCCCAGCAAGACAGTGTAGTGGCTGGACCAAAAAGAATGGTAGTGAATCTGTTCCTGATGGCACAAACTGCAGGGCAATCAAAAACAAAGTGATGTTGAACCTCTGCGCAATGAAATTGTAGGGAAAACAGTGCCGTTGCATCGGATTCATGCCACTAAGAAAATGCCGTTGCTCCATCCTGCTGTGCTCAAGACAAAAGGCTACCAGTGATTACGTAAAGACTATGACATCGACATCTGATCTGCTGCAGTCATGAGTAAGATATAATGCCTTGCTTCTTCTTCTTGCATGCATATGCGCCATGCTGGCCTTCCAGGTCAGCCCGAGTCAGCTGATTGACGACTCGTTTTGCGCAAAGACATCGCACGTACACTTTGTGCCCCGTCAATTTCTTTACGCAGTGGCTTGCCTGCATATTTTGCATCAAAGACTGATCACTCGCAGCAAAGGCAGGCAAGCATGGCCAGCGGTCGCGACCGAGTTCAAGTGCTAGCTGGACACTTTGCCTCAAGCAGCACTGAAGGGCAGACTTTGGATATTCAGGCGCAATGCACACGTGCAGCAACACCGATGCTGGCAGGACAGGTGAGAAAGTGCAGCGCAGGCGCAGAAATGCGAGCGGTCTGTCCAGACTTTGAGAGCCTGCAGGTGGCTATCATTACTGGTTCAGGCCAGGGTGTTGGAGCTGCAGCAGCCAAGCTCTTCGCTGAGCATGGGGCCAAGGTGGTGGTTACAGACATTGATAGTAATAAGTCTGAACAGGTATTGCACCACTCAGCTTTACAATTGCATTTTTTGTCCCTGTGTAACAAGGGACATTGTTTGCAGGTTGCATCAGAGATCAGAGAAGCAGGAGGAGAAGCAATGAGTGTGCCTGGAGATGTGACTGCAGAAGGCTTTGCCTCCAAAATTGTCAAAGCGACAATTGACAAATATGGAGCACTGCACGTTCTTGTCAACAATGCAGGTCAGCTGTCACTTGTGCTTATGCAAACTAGAATGCTTCCCACACAATGCTGAACACTTACCATGAGGTTCCATTGGGCTTAACACAGCTCTGTCAGCTCTGCTTTGCTATAGCCTGACTACCAAAGCAATGCCTCTGCCTTGTCAGCCAACAACTGTACTGAACTGGAATGTATGTACCATAAAGCATATTCAGTTGTGACACAAAACTTTGGTGCCTTTTTTGCACAGGCTACACATGGGATGGAGTCATACACAAAATGCCTTCTAATCAATGGGAAGCAATGCTTGCTGTACATCTGACAGCGCCCTTTAGGCTCATACAGGCTGCCACCCCCTACATGCGAGACGCAGCAAAGGCAGAGATGCAGAACCATGGCAAAGCAGCACCAAGGAGCATCATCAATGTGTCTTCCACAAGTGGCACCCATGGGAATGCTGGTCAAGTCAACTATGCTACGGTGAGTGCTACTATGCCACAGTGATGATGCGCCTACAGCCTGTTGGTGGTCCAGTTTTTGGCATGGCATTTGTAGCTCTTGACAGTCCTGCTTGCATGCTCTGCTCAGCCGATCTTCTTCAGCTCTTGCATGCCAGCAGTACGGTGTTGAGACAACTTCATCCCACAAAGCTAAGTCAATAGTGCCCTGCGGGGTGCCATTAAATTCCAAACCAGGTCAAAGTTAGATCATGATACATTGTAGTATTTGATTGCCTGCAACAAACACGTAGTGCTCACACCATAATACAACGTGTTACGGCGGTGTGAAGAATAGCAAACAGAAGTTCGAAAACTTTAGGATGTGGGATGAATGCGACCTAGTACGATAAGTGTGCACTTTGCTAAATAAGCATTAGTGCTGCTGGTACTCCAACACAGGTAAAGCATTAGAACTTTTATATGCTGTGCCTACAGCACTCAAGCTAGATGTCAGCCTGAATGTGCCAAACGCACTCACAGGCCCTTGCCATGTCTGTCTGGCTGCATGTGCCAACTGTCGTTGCATACGCAATAAGGAAATAAAGCTGCTAGTCTGCTTGTATTCTGAATCAACTCAGTCTTGATAGCAAGCTGTATTCCTTAAGCTGCTTGTAGGCCAAGGCTGGGGTGATCGGCCTGACAAAGACTGTAGCTAAGGAGTGGGGAGCATTCAATATCCGGTGTAATGGCCTGGCCTACGGCTTCATTGCCACGCGGCTAACTGCAGACAAGGGCTCAGGCGCAAGCATGCAGGTGACCTTCAACTCTCTCTAACTGTTTCTGACTGTAAGTGTACTTTGACTGCCATATCATGTTGATGATCATTGACTATTGCTGCATTTGTGCTGGACAAGTCTGCTGACTGTTCAGGTTATGGCTATAAGTGCTCTGAGTGTTTCCAGAAACACATGCGCAGCAGCCCTACAATGTGCTGTGTGTTAGGTATCGCATGTAAACTTTCTCTGGTCTGCTGACAGCAAAAGATCAGAGGTATGCATACGATCACCCCATATGACTGTTGAGGATGGAAGGTCATGTATGCACATGCATGTATACATACATATGTCTATGTATACAAAGCTAATGAACGATGCATGTGAACCAGCAAGGCTTAGGCTGCATAGGCATTGACTGGACTATCCAGTCAATGCCTAGGCAGCTGCTATCATAACAAGCCACAACTCCTTGCGAACTTGCTTATTATTCCAAGTATGCTGACAGATTCTAGCTGGTTGCAGGTGAATGGTGAAACAGTGAAGCTAGGCATCCCTGGGGCCGCACAAAGAATGGAGGCATCAGCCAAGCTGATGATTCCATTGCAAAGAGTGGGCACACCTGAAGACGCTGCTGGTGCCATGCTCATGCTGGCTTCCCCTTACTCTTCCTACATCACTGCCCAGGTATTGCTTCGGGCAATCAATATGCTTTGTTGTAGTGCTGATGTCTGTGTACCAAGGCTGTGGGTGGCCCTTGAAAGCAACTGCACAAGAAGTTCCAGTACACCATGTCCTGTGTCAAATCTGAAAAATTGGCTTTGAAATGTTGCAGCATTGCAAAGTATGCAGCTGTCTTGACATAATGCTAGACTACAAAATCAAGCAGTTCAGTAGAGAGTTGATGAGGTTGCAACAATCATAGACCAAAACAGATGCGGTCTGCAATTTGGTATGAAATGACCAATATTGCGCAGTGTGTCACAAGTCTGGAGGAAATGTAACGGTTTCTTGGTGGCATGCAGATGATTGAGGTCACACTTGGCAGCATGGCATAGACTGTAAACATCACAGAAACCTGGCTATGACTGACAACGTGCCACCTCAGCTGCCTCCGCATGCCAAAACACATGCATGGGAGAGTAGGATGACCGAATGTCCACACTCTCCTGCAGCTTCCATTTGCAATCGGATGCGATTTGATGTGCTCCAGCAAGCTGGTCTTCTGCCCAATTGCATCGCACCAGTCTGAAGTCGTGCCTTTGTTGTGCAAACGACAGCACAACTTGATAAATCAATTCAGCTCAGCGCTTGAAAGCATGGCTGGAGCCGTGCAGAGCAATGCATCAGAAAATATCATGTGATTGTGGAAGATGCAAGCTGCAACATGATCTGAAGAATAATGAATCTGTCATTGGTAGTTGCTGGGACTTGCTTTCAGTACGCAGTTGCAAGATGTCGTGTTTGGTCACGTAAGGGTTGGAAATGCGGATGCGTAACCAGACATATCAGAGAAACCGATGGATGCGTAAGTGTCTATAGCATATAAGGAGCTGAGGGAGAAAGGGAGCTTCCGCTATATGAATACAGACCACTTTTACTGAAAGGTCCACCTTCAGTCTGAAAGGTTTCAAATCCTAAACCCTTCAATGATGTTGCAGTACGTGATTGTCAAAACTGTCGTATTAGTAGGCCTTATAGGGATGCACAAGACAGGCTGCTCTGGAGAGACAAGACTTGTCCTGCACGTACCTAGCTCATCATGAGCTGGAAAGCGTTTTAATTATTATTATTATTAGTACTGATGTTTTTGACCAGGTTATTGACAACCCTGGCACATCTGTACAACCTAGTTGGTTGGCTGAAGATGTAAAATCCTCCTCCTCCTCCAGTGTCATGCTGCGGCACAACACTGCATCAGTGCAATCGGTCGTCAAGGAAGTTCCGAGTGCAGTCGGATGAGCTCCCTGTGCATGCATCAGTTTGCATAGTTTGGCGTCACTGTTGATCCCACATGTCAGTAACACAACCTGTGCCAAGCAGGGAAGCCTTTCTTGTAGAGTTTCCAGGATATGTCCGCAACCCACAGGCTGCTATTCAGACTCTCAGCGGAGTAGACGCACTGACCAAGGCTGCCAGTAGCGACGACAGCGTCCTGCAGTTACGCTTTCGTCCTGGTGATCCGTAATCGCATCCTTTATATGGCGAGAGGCAGGCTGCCGCAGGTCTCCTGCTCAAAATCGCCCGCAAAGTTGCTGATCCCAGTCAGCATGGCGTCACGGCCGAGGTTTTAGCTTGCGTCCACACCAAGTTCACCTTCTCTGGCATGGCTGACTATCAATATCTGCCAGTGGACTCGAGCCGGTCTGGAAAGGCCTCCTCGACGTCCGCGGGTCCGTACGGAGAAGAGACAGCGCCATTGCTGTGTGTGCCTCCGCTCTT
>JAABUP010004414.1_pt1 | contig 22957 bp, 27 predicted proteins | sample 5559201 | NCBI WGS metagenome assembly JAABUP01 (sample SAMN10711887, study PRJNA513373) | rock metagenome | isolation source: Antarctica rocks | place: Antarctica | reverse complement strand
CGCAGCGCCCTGCGCCGCCCGCCGCCCGTCAGCACTGGCCTACATCAAGGAGCAGGACAGCATGCATCGCGGCGCGCACGGCCAATTGCAGCACTGTCACATGCGCAGTACAGGCGTCCAGGTGCGCAGCCCGCAGCTCGCCGCGCAGTGCCGCGCCGCGAGCCGTGCGGGGTCAGTTAGCCGTCTGGTGACAGCAACAGGACCGGGTAGTCCGGCCGGGAGCAGGGGCCCGGCGCGGCGCGGCGCGCGGCGCGCACCGCAGGCCGCGGCTGAGGTCGTCGATGCCGCCGGCGAGCTCGTCCGGGTCCCACTCGCGCGGGCCGTCGGGCGGGCGGCCCTCCACCTCGCGCCGCCCGACCGCCAGCAGGTCCGTCTCGCGCCGCCGCTTGTTCTTCCGCTCGCCCACCAGGCGCGCGTGGATCCACCTGCACGCCCCGGGCGGCTTGCGCGCCCGGCCGGCGCGCTGTGCGCTGCCCCCCCCCAATCCCCCCGCGCTCCTGCTACCCCCCCTCTCGCCCCTGGCAGGCGGTGCGGCGCCGTCGGCCCTGGTAACGCAGCCTGCCTCGGAACCCCCCACTCCCCGGTCGCGTGGCCCCCCGAGCACGCAGGCCACGGGCGCGAGCCTGCTGCCCCCCGACCGCGCGCGAGCGGCGGCGCGTTCCTTTTGTTTCTAAGGAGGCTTGCCTCTGCCCACCAATGGGAGAGGTGCCTTGCATGCCCAGCGCGCGCGCGCACCTCGCGCACGCGTGCCAGTCGGGGTCGTCCGGCAGCGGCACGGGCGCCATCTGCAGGCGCTCCGGCAGGTCGACCGCGCGGATGTCGTCGTCCTCCGGGCGCAGCATCGCGCGCGCCATCAGCTCCGGCTCCACCGCCTCGTTGACGCGCCGCTGCGCGCGCTCGCGCTCGCGCTGCGCCTGCACCGGCACCACCCTGTTCTCTCCTGCCCTGTCGCTGCCCTCTGCCTGTCCGCCTGTCCACCCGGCGCCCTGTGCTGCCGGGACGCACGCGCCTTGTACACCATTGGCCCCAAGCCGTGCACGCATGCCGGGTTGACGGCGGCAGGGCTGGGCTGCGTGGCAGACATGCGACGTGCACGGCCTAAGTCCGCGCCGCCGGCCCTACCGGCGACCATCTGATCCGGGCCCCATCTGATCCGGGCAAATCCCTCCAAAAGCGCGTCTGCGCCAGACAACGCGGCACGCCCTGCTCGACACGCCCGGCCTACGCTGCTTGGCAAGCGGCGCGGCCGGAAGCGGCAGCACGCCTGGCGCCGCGGCGCGCCGCCCGGCGCGCGCCTCGTCCGCGTGCTTGCACCCGCCCTCTGCCTGACAGGGCTGCTGCGCAGCCGCGCCAGCCCGGCCGGGCTCAAGGGCCAGCCGCACCTGGCGCTGCGCGAACGCGGCCTGGCGCGCCACGCCCTCCTCGCCGTCCTCGCCCTCCGGCGGCTCGGGCGCCTCCTCGGGCTCCGCGCCCGGCCGCGCGCCGCCGGCGCCGCGCGCGGCCTTGCCGCGCTCGTACAGCTCCAGCAGGTCGTCGGGGTCGCCGAAGATGTCGTCCACCTCCTGGACCGCGCCGCAACCGCCTCGGTGTGCAAACGCCTGGGTAAATCTGCCCTATTCTCTCTCTCTCTCTCTCTCTCTCTCTTCTTCTCATGCGTCTAACTTGACCACTTGGCCACCTCCTGCGCCGCAACGCGGGCGACTTGGTGTGTAAACGCCTTGCATTCCTCCCTCCCCTTACCCCACACGTCCAACCCCATCACTATGCCACCTCCTGCGCCGCGGCGGCACGCGCGCGCCGATCAGCCCCGCGCCTGGGCCAGGCGGGCCTCGGCGGCGGCGACGCGGGCAGGCCCCAGCAGGCGGCTCCAGCAGGGCCCCTGCCTGCATGCACGGCGGCGGCGCCAGCGCGGGCCGGCAGGCCAGAGCGCGCGAGCGCGCACACAGGCATGCTCCGGCAGGCTCACCCGCTCCGCGGGCGCCCGCGGCGCGCGCGCGCCCCCGCGCGCTCACCGGCAGCAGGCTGCCGGGCATGCTCACACATCCACAACACCCGTGCGGCGGGCCGCGCACGCGCATCGCGGCGGCCGAGGTGCCGGCCGGCAGGCCCGCGCGCGAGCGCCGCGCGCGCCGAGCCTCTGGCGGGCCGCCCAGGTCGTCATCCAGAAAGTCGTCCATCTCGTCCGGCTCCTCGTCCTCGTCGAAGTACGCCGCGTCGTGCTCGCGCGGCGGCCGAACGGCGCCACCGCGCGCCGGCCCCGCGCCCGCCGCGCCGCGCGCCTCCTCCGGCTCCTCATCCTCCAGCCCTGCGGCGCGCGCGCCGGGAACCCTGGCCAGGGCCTCTGAAGCTCATGGTTCTTCATCGACGATGCCGGCCTCAGGCGGCCCTGGCGCACAAGTCTGCAGCCGCCCGGCGGCTGCCGGGCTGGCCAACGCGCCGCCAGGCAGGCGCGCACTATCCTCAACCCCGAGCCGCCGCCGGCGGGCGCGGCACTCGGGCGCCCCCGAGTGCTTCTCCGGGTTAGGCGCGGCGGGCAGGACGGCGGCCGCGCACCCTCCTCGTCGTCCCCAAACAGCTGGCTCCGGAGCTTGTCCGCCGTGGACCGCTGCTGCTGGCCGGTGGCGGGCGCCTCGACGTGCTTGCGGATGCGTTTGCGCTCCGCCGGCTGCGGGCGCCTGATGCCCTGCCGGCACACGCGAGCGCTCGGCGCCCCTCGCCGGCCGGCGGCGGCGCATGCCCGCAGCTCGACGAGCTGCCTCCCATGCTCGGATCTCCGCGCGAGGGGCACGCAGCAGAGGTGGGAGCGACCGGCAGGTGCCATGCATGCACGCGCGCGGGCGGAGCGATTGTAAACCTTCGCAGGCGGCATCCGTGCGGCGGCGCCCGCATAGCAGCGCCCGCGCCCGCTGCCAGCGCATGGAGGGCCGCAAGCTCGGTGCACGCACTTCGCGCTGTCAGCCCAAGGAGCGCGCAAGCGGGCGGCCGCGCGCGCTACCCTACCCTATGGCCGCACCGTGACCTGGTTCTCCTCCAGCAGCTCGTAGTCCTCGTTGTCAAGCTGCAGCGCGCGCTCGCGGCGGCGCTTGCGCGTGCGGTGCTTGCGCGCGCGCGCGCCGTCGCTGTCGCCCGGCTGCTCCTCGTCGCCCTCGCCCTCGGCCGCCAGGAAGTCGTCGCCGTAGTCGTACTCGTCGTTGCCCTCCTCCTCCTCCTCCGACGAGTCCGCCGACGCCGCGCCGGCCTCCGCCTGCCCCGGCCGCGCGCGCGCCGCCCGCGGTCAGGTCCAGGGCTTTAGGATGCTGGTCGTGGCGACCGGCTCAGCTGGCATCCTTCCCCCAGAAGAGCTGCCTGCCTGAGGACTGTGCACCGCCCCAGCGTGGGCGCGTCGCTCGCGCGAGGCCGGCAGGCCGCACCGCCGGGTTTTAACAGCGCGCGGGTGCGGGAGCGGGCTGCTTCCGCCCTCCACGTCAGGCGAACGGCTGTCGCGGCGCTCGCCCGCGCCTGGGGCATGCACGAGAGGCACACTGCGAACAGCTGTGGGTTGTTGGCGGCCCAGGAGGTATGCCACCTCGAGCGAGGTACCCAAGCTGTCCCCCTCACCCTCTGGCAAGTCTGCCCGCGCTTGTTTGTGCGCGTGCACGAGTAGAGACACCTTGTGCTCACTGACGAGACGGAGGACACAGAGCAAGGCTCTGCGCTTGAGTTGCATGCACTGGGCAAGGGCGGCGTTGCTTGCGGCCTGCAAGCCGCACGGCGCTCGGCAGGCGCGCTCGTCGCGCGACGACTGCACACCTCAGCAGCCACGACGACACGGGCTAAGCACCTCAGCAGGCGCTGCACCCGCCTCCAAACTTTCACCAGTCCAAACCGCACGTGTTTGGCAGCCGTAGGCCGCTCCTGCAGCGCACCGTGTCATCCCCGGCCTCGCCGTCGGCCTCGCCTTCGCGGTCCTGCTCAGCCCCTCCGCCAGCCTCCACCGCCTTGGCAGTGCGGTCCACATCGGCGTCTGAATCAACTGCCTCGTCTGCCTCGGGCGCGCCCGGCGCGTCCTCCTCTTCCTCCTCCTCCTCATCCTCGTCGGCAGCGTCGTCCACATAGAGGTTCCGGGGGATTGTCTTGCCCCGGCCCGCCATTGCTCAAGCGCTGCGGCTCCTACGCCTGCCTAAGCGCTGCGCTCCAGGTAACAAACGCGTTGGCGCGTGTCCCAGGCACACACAGTAGACGCGCAGGGCGGCCGCTCAGCGGGCACGCCCACATAGATATCCTGACTTGCGCTTGTCCCAGGGGAGGTCTGCCATTGCGACCTCTGCTGGCCAACTCTGGCTTTCACTCCTGCACCCCTACCCCAGGCCCAAACCACCTGCAGGCTGCAAAAGCACGGGCGAACTGTTACAGTTACCTCTTGACTGCGCACCACCGGTTTTGTGCTTGCGCCAGGGGGTGGGCCCCGGGCGCAGGAGATGGAGGATAAGGACCTGTACGCGGAGGTGCGCCTTGTGCTTGGGCCCTGGCAAGGACGCTGTGCTGCACATTGCATACCGCTGCTTGCTGAACCTCTTCGCGCTCCCCTGCGCAGCTCTACGGCGAAGCTCCCCCGGAAGATGAGGCGCCGCCGCCGCCGCCGCCAGCGCCCCCCGACCAGCGCGCAGGCGCGCTGCGACGCCGTCACAGCTGCCTGCTGCCTCGTGCGAGCAGGCCGTTTGCTGGCGGCGTCGCGCCTGGCGCATGTTGTGCTCAGCGGCGCGGTCTTTCTTTGTTCCTGGCACTGCTCCGCCTGAGTGGGGCCTGTTGCACAGACTGCAGTAGCTTCACGCTTCGCCTGACGGCACGCGCACGGCGCGCGCAGCGCCGGCCAGCTGGGGCAACGGCGCCCAGGCCGCAGCGCCCCAGGCGGACGCCGCGCCGCCGCCGCCACCGCCGCCGCAGGCCAAGCCGCCGCCGCCGCCCCCGCCTGCCGAGGAGGACGAGGAGCTGGACGTGGTGCTGGCGGAGCCGGAGCGGGACGCGGCGGGCAGTGACGTGCGGCCTGGCGCCCGCTCGCTGTGCACGCCGGGAGCAGTGTGTGTGCTGTGCACGCCAGGAGTAGTGTATGTGCTGTCTCAGCTGCCGCACTGCGCGCGTGCCGCGAGGTGTGGGTGGGTGGCTTGCAAGGGGTGCCGAAAGCACGGTTCTCAGAGCCGTGTCTGTCAATGTGCTGGGAAACAACAGGTGTCTGCCAGGGCCTGCGCTTGCCGCTGCGTGCATTTCTTGCTGCGTCGGGGTGGACCGCTCAGCAGCGAGTGTGCCTGCGCCGTGAGCGGTTTCAGATTTGTTGTAACACTGAGCCACACACGTGCGCTGTCTTCTGAAATCGCGCACCAGACTGCCACACCTGAGGGCCACACACCTGCCCCCCCGTCCCATGGCCCCAGTCCTGACTGCCAAGCAACAGCCACATCCCAGCCTGGGGCGCCCGTGCCGCAGGACGACGGCTTCGATGTCGTGCTAGACGAGGCGGACGCGTCAGACGCGCCGATCGGCGGCGTCAGCGCGGCAGCCGCCGCGGCCGCCGCGGCCGCTGCGGCGCGGCCGCCAGGCGCGGCAGCCCCCCCGGGCGCGCCCGCGGCCAGGGCGCCAGGCGCCGTCGGCGACGCCGAGCGCGCGCGCGCGCCGCAGCTCGGGCCGCGCCCTTCCGGCAGCGGCGAGCTCCCGGCGGCCCCGGCGCCGCCGCCGGCGGTCGGCGCGCCCGGCGCGGGCGGCGCCCCAACGCCCTTCCAGTACATGCGCGAGGGCGCGGCGGGCGCGCCGGGCCGGCCGCCGCCGCCGCGGGCGCCGCCGTTCGGCGCCTCCGCGGCGCCAGGCACGCGAGAAGCAGCGCGCTGAGCGTTTGTGGAGAGCGGAGTGCAGCGTGCACTCACGCTTGCATCAGCATAAGGGGGGTCTTGTATCAGTCAGCTGCTGTGCACCAACACCGCTGCTCCGCCCGCCGCTGCATGTCCTGCGCCGACAGTGACGCCGGGTGCCTCACCAGCCCGGGGCGCCGAAAGATGCAGCGACAGCATTCACGCCTGGTCGCCCAACGATCTGCAGGCAACTATTGCTGAAGGGGGAGGCAGGCAACTGCAGAGCGCCAGCGGTGGCCGTTTTGCTTTTCGTCTGCCGACTCGCGCTCGCTCCGGCGGGAATGTGCACGTGCGCATGCGCCCGCGCATGAGATCAGACACAGCGTGTGCCTGTGGGCAGGCATCGGCGGAGCGGCGGGCGCGCCACGCCCGCAGCTTGGGCCTCGGCCACCAGGGGGCCCCAGGCCGCCCGGCAGGCCCTTCTTCGGGGGCTCGCAGCTCTACCACGAGGGTGCGGCCCGCGCCAGGCTGGACAGGGTGCATGACCCTGCCGTTGCGAGGCGCATGCTCTGGTAATCACGGTAATCTGTGTTGCAATAGATGCGGTAGCATGAGCTGCATGTCCTGCGCTCCGTGCTGCGCTTGTCGGCGTGGCGCCGGGTCGTGTTCTGCCATGGCGCTGCTAGTGCGCGCAGGCATGCGCGCAGCGAGGGCGCCGCCAAGCAAGGGTCGTGCAGATGGCCGGTCACGCAGTGCAGCGCACCGGCTGGCTGGGCCGCGGCGGCCGTTGCCGCTGGCGCGCCCGCCAGCGGCCGACAGCAACTGACAGCGAACGATCACTGCACAAGCCCGAGACGCTGCGCGCAGGGCCGCGGGAGCCGGCGGTGCTGCCGTCGCAGGCGACGCGGCCGGGCCAGCCGCTGCGGCTGCCGGGCCAGACGCGCGTGACGCCCGAGGAGTACCGCGAGTTCCGCGAGCTGGGCCACGGCGAGATCTTCAACCTGGAAGTCGACGCGTGCGCGCCCGCCCGCCCGCCCGCCGCCCCGCCGCGGCGCCGCCGCAGCGCTGCCCCTGCGACGCGCGCCCGCCGGCCGCGCCCGCACCGGGCAGCCTGCAGCGCCCTGCTGCAAAGCGATGCGCAGGCGCAGGCCGACCTGCAGCGTGCGGCGTTGCGGGCCCGCGGTCGTGCGGGCATGGCACGGCGCCTGCGCCGCAGCCGACGCACGGCGTGCCTCCCTCCGACTCCACAGGATTTGACCGACTGCGGAGCAATGTCACCGTGTTTGCCTGGGCGCAGGGTGGTGGACGCGCCCTGGCGCGCGCCGGGCGCCGACCCGACCGACTTCTTCAACTACGGGCTGACGCTGCGCGCGTGGCGCGAGTACGCGGCGCGCGTCGCGCGCTACCGCCTGGAGTTCAGCATGCAGCGCAAGATCCAGACCGTGGACGGTGTCGGGCCGGGGTCAGGGCTAGGGCCCGCGCCCATGGACGCGCTGGACGCCGACCTGCCGCCCGAGCTGGCGGCCGCGCTGCGCGCGGAGCGCGGCGCGGGGCCGGGCTTCGGCGGGCCGGGGTTCCGGCGGCCAGGGTTTGACGGCGGCATGGGCTTCCGGCCGCCGTTTGCGCACGGCAACGGCCTGGCGCTCGGCCCGCCGCCGCGGCCGCCGCCGCCGCCGGGGGTGCGCGCCCTCTCCCGGGCCCGCTGCACAGGCCTGCTTGCCCTGGTTCCGGGTGTGTCCCGAGTGGCGATGCACTGCGTGTGTGCTCAGCGCGGCTGTCGTCGGGCGAGGATTTCCATGAGGCAGTGAGCTAGGAGGGCCAGGAGTCACGAGTTTGAGTGTATGATCAAGCGCGTGCGCGAGGGTGAGGCCGAACATGAGTCATGCCGTGGTGAGCAAGCTGATGGGCGAAGAGTCCAAAGGTGTGTGCACACGCAGGGGCCTGCTCCGCGGCCGAGCGATGCTGTCATCTCCCTCGCCGGCGGCGAGCCGGACACGCCGCGAGCGGGTCATCAGGTAGCTCAGGCTACCAACACTGGCTGGTCTGATGTGCCAGCATGCCGTAAACTGTGTGCATGCGATCACAGCCGGCCCTTTGTGATGGCACAGGATTGCGTTTGGCCAGGTTGCTGCTCCTGCGCTTGTCACCCAGCAGCAGGCTCGCTTGCTCGGCGCGACAGGCAGCACCGGGGGTTGGGCTGTGGTGCCAGGCCCCCCGCCAGCATTCACAAAGGCATGCTTCAGCTCTGTGTGCCGCTGCAAGATGTGGACTGGGCCACGCGCGCCGCGCACAGGCGCCTGACGCGGCGGGTGGTGACGCGCTGCTGCTGACGGGGCCGGCCAGCAGCGCCGCAGCCGCGCCCCCGCCTTCCGCAGCGGCAGCGCCGCCGCCGGCGCAGCGCGCGGGCTGCGGGCCGACCGGCGCGGCCGCGGCGCAGCTGGACGGCCAGCGCCGGCCGCTCGCGTCGCCGCGGCCGCCCTCGACCGGGCCGCCGCCGCCTGGCGGCCCAAGACCGCCGTCGGGGCCGCCGCCAGCTCGGGGCCCCCCGCCCGCTGGTGCCCCACCCACAGGTCCCGCGCCGCCCAGGGGCCCGCCGCCGCCCGCTGGCGCGCCGGCCAAGCAGCCGGCGCCGCCGGCGGTCGCCGGCGAGCCGCCGGCCAAGCAGCCGGCGCCCCCAAGCGGCAGCCCGCCAAGGGCAGGGCCCCCGCCCGGGGGTGCCGAGCCGCAGCCGCCCAAGGCGCCCGCGCCGCCGCTGGGGCCGCCGCCGCCGGGGGGTGCAGCGCCGCCGCGCCCGCCCCCGCGCGGCTTCCCGGGCGAAGGCGCGCCGCCCAGCACGCGATCGCCGCTGACCTGACCGCTGCGGGGCTTGTCAGGCGCACAGAAGCAGGTCGCTAGCACTTCAATCCAGCACTTCAATATGTCCACGACTCAAGTGGTGCTCGGTGTCTGCGCTGACGGCCGTCTGGCGTGCATGATGTGTGTGCTTTCTGCACCACCCGTGCTGGAATGCGTGTACGGCTCGCGCCGCATCTGCGAGTTCCGCTCGCGTCCGCGGTCCCGGCCGGGCGAGCGCCGCGCACACGCTGTGCGCTGATGGGCGTGCGCGGCGCAGGCCCGGGCATGGGCGGCATGATGGGCGGCGTGCCCTTTGGGCGCATGATGATGACGCCGGACGGGCCGGTCGTGCTCACGCCGGAGGGTCCCATGCCCTACAGGCCAGGCATGGCGGGCATGCCCGGCGTGGGCATGGGCATGCCCGGCATGGGCATGGGCGCGCACCTGGGCATGCCCAGCGCCATGGGCATGGGCATGCCCGGTGCCATGGGCATGGGCGGGCCCATGAGCGTCGCGGCGATGATGATGATGGGCGGGCAGCGCGGCGGGCTGATGGGCGGGCCCATGGGCGGACCCATGGGCGGGCCCATGGGCGGCGCGATGGGCGGCGCGATGGGCGGGGCGATGGGCGGGCCCATGGGCGGACCCATGGGCGGGCCCATGAGTATGATGATGATGGGCGGCCGGCAGGGTGGCCCCATGGGCGGCGCCCACCAGGCAGGCAGCCCCCACGGCAGCCCCCAGCGCCGCGAGCCCGTCAACGGCGGCGCCCGCGAGGCCGACGCCGGGCCGGGCGGCGGCATGGACGAGCGCGCCGGCGGCGGCGCCGACGGCGGCGGCTTCGGCGCGCCGCAACCGCCGCCGCGCATGGGCATGTCGGGTGGCGCGGGCGAGCTGCTGCAGCGCCGCGGCGGCGGCGACGCGGGCTTCGCAGACGGCGGCGGGTACGGCAGCGGCGGCGAGGGCCGCGGGCCGCCCAAGCGCGCGCGCGGGCCGGAGGGTGCGCCGCTGGCGATGCCGGGCGCCGCGCTCGCGATGGGCATGGAGGACGAGCCCAGCCTCGACGCGCGGTCCGGTGCGGCGCCCCGCGCCCGGCCGCCTGGCTGCTGGCCTGCAGCTCTGGGCTGCTGCGAGCGGTGGCAGGTCGAGCAGAGCCCGACTCAGGCCCCGTTACAGTGTGCGTCGGGTGTCGGTCGAGCCCGACTGCAGGGCCGCTGCTCCTTTCAGCTGCGTGGCAGAGGCGGCATGGGTTCCTCTGCCCCACACCAGAGCGTTCCTTCCTTACCTCCATCACCACTCCTGCTGCTGGCCCTGGTAAGTGTGCACTCGCTACTGCACCCCATCGACGTAGGCGCACAGATATAAAGTGGAACTCTGGTAAGGGCCCTATTATGCAGTGCTAGCGCATCAGCCTGCCCTGTCTGCGCAGGCGGCTGGAGGCGGCCGGAGGGCGGCAGCGCCGATGGGCTCTTCAGGCGGTCGGCCCTGGCGGCGCCAGAGGGCGCGCCGCGCGGCTTCATGGCTGCGCACGGCCGCCTGCATGAGGCGGACCCGCGCACCTGGGAGCGGCCGGAGCCGCCGGCGCGGCTGGGCATGGCCGGGGCGGAACGCGAGCGCGCCGAGCGGCACCGGCACCTGGAGCGCGAGCGGGCGCGCCCTCCGGCCCGGGCAGGGTCCGAGGGCCGTCCTGAGGAGGGAAGGATTGATGTGGAGTGTGCCGGCGCCACCCACTGGTCACTTCTTGTGCCTGCTGTAACACGCATGCCTGCCGTGCCACGCATGCCTCCTCTACTGTTTGTGAACCTGGGAAGATGCATCTTGATGTCCAAGTGTGCCGAACGGTGGCAAGGCGTTGTCAGGCGTCGATCGAGAGGTGTCCCAGACTGGGGTGTTGGAAATTGCGGTGCAAAGAACCGCTGTGGGGTTCCCGCACTGCTGCGCCATGACACTGAGCACACGCTGCTATCCAGCTTGGGACCCTGCGTGTGCAGTGTCCCTGAGGTGTGCCTCCCCTGGGTGCAGGCGCCGCACTTCAAGCGCAATCGCGCCTATCAGACTGGAGCGCAGTCTTGCTTGGTTGTGCAGGTGTACAGCCGTCAGGAGCCTGGTGGGGCCCCTTCAGTTGCACCCCGGCGCCTGTGCTGGGCATCCTTCTTGTCACAGGCGGTTCTGTGCCGGCGCGCAGGAGCGGGAGCAGCACCTTCGCGAGCGGGAGCACGCGGTCCGCCGCGAGCGCGCCGACAGGGGCGAGCCAGAGAGCCGCGGGCGCGAGCCAGAGAGCCGCGGGCGCGAGCCAGAGAGCCGCGGGCGCGAGCCAGAGAGCCGTGGGCGCGAGCGCGGGGGCTGGGAGGGCGAGCAGGGCGGCCGCGGCGCCCTCCCCGACCACGCGGGGCAGCGCACAGCCCGGGAGCGTGCGGGCGGCGAGCGCCGCCGGGGCGAGCGCGCCGCCTCGCGCGAGCGCGCCGCCTCGCGCGAGCGCCGGCCGCGGCGCAGCCGCAGCCGCAGCCGCAGCTGCAGCCACGAGCGCCGCCGCGAGCGCGAGCGCAAGCCCGGCGGCAGTCGCCGCAGCGCCGAGCGCGGCGCCCGCGGCGACAAGTCGTCGGGGCGCAGCGACAAGCGCTCGCGCGAGCACCGGCGGGGCAGGGAGGCAGATTGACATGAAGGTAAGCGGCACTGATTCAGCTGGTGTTGTTTTGGCGCGGTTGCTGCTAGTTCTGGGATGCAGCCGCGGACAAAAAATGACACTGTGTCCTTGGCTGCCATTGAAATGTCCTGGTCCGCTGGTTTGCTTGTTTGTCATGCGCATGTCATGTCACTCATGTTGTGATTCTGTTTGGCAAGAAGTTTCTGCAGAGCATCCAGAGGTAGTTGCAGGTCTGTCGTGTGACTCATTGCAGCATGTGAACAAGTTGGCGCTTCTGCTTGGACCTGCTCAGTGCACAGACCCGCTCTGTTCCACTTGCCAGATGCAGAGTGACATTGCATGCATTCCTTTCCCATCCAACACCATACAAGACCGCTCTACTCTGAAAGGTAGCCTGGATACTGCTTCCAGCGCATCCTTGGCTCCCTGGCGCCTGATTCAAAAGAAGAGCACCGCATGCACAGCAGCCTGAAAAAGCAGTGCACCGCAGCCCGCACGCAAAGTGCAAGCGCTTCCAGCAACCGTGAACAGACCGGCCGATATGGTATTCGCTCTGGGCATGCGACCGTGCGGGGCAGCCCCGGGCAGGCGTGCCTGCCCGAGGCAGCCACTACGCACTCCCGTGTCGTGGCCGTCAAGCTCCCGCTGCAGGCTGGCCAGCGCGCGCGCAGGCGAGCCCGTCGCCACCCCGCGCAAGCAGCCTGCTAGCGCGCGCAGTGTGTACACAAACCAACTGGGCCCCAGCGCTGTGGGGGAAGCCTGCTGCGGGTGTCGCACAGGCGAGGCGATGGTGTGCGAGCAGCCTGGGGCTGGTACCACAGGAAAGAGCCCGCTATAGCGCGCGCACCCATCGCCTCTGCATGGATATCAATAGAGTCCGGGGGCGCATGATAGGCCAGCTTGGATCACAGCGCATTGCGCGCAGACGCTCAAGGCACTACCCCGGCAGCCCTCTGTGCCCTCCCGCAAGCTTGCCGGCACTGTAAGTCACCAATGCGCATGCATGCTTCGTGCAGCGCCTCAGAGAATTCTTAGGCAGGACCAAGGAAAAGACGCCTTCCCGGCCCAGGCGACAGACCAACTAGCCCCAATACCCGGCGTGCAACAAACGCCTAATCCTCCAAGCTCACCTAACAGTGCCCTCTCCACAGGCTGCCTGAAAACCAAAACCCTGTGCATGCTGCTGCCCTTTCCACAGTGTCTCCAACCCTGCGCGGGGTTCAAGACACCCTGCACAGCCCGAGAGGTACAGCCGCAAGCCGCCGGAGAGGTACAGCTGCAAGCCGCCGACTGAGTTTCACCAGTGCGGCACTTCACAGCCACGGCAGCACTCGCACAGCGTCTGCCACACGGCCCTTGCGCAGCTCACACCCTGGGCGCGCCGCAGGCGGAACCCTATACGACGCAAGTCCCCGTCTCGGTCGCCGCACGCAGCTGGACCCGTGTCGCACTCCCCGACAGCTGGCAGCGCGGCGCGGCGGGCAGCGCGGCGTGGTGGCCAGCGCTCGGAACCGCTGTGCAGGTTGGCAGACCGCGGCGCGCGGCCCTCAGAGAGCGCGCGCCGAGGGCTGCGCCGGGCCCTGGCTGCGCCAACCGCACGGTCGCGGGGCCGCGCCGGACGCTCAGGTCGACTCCGCCTTGAGCATCGCGGCGCGGCGCAGCTCGCGGAACAGCGCGCTCAGCCGCGACTGGACGGCGGGGAAGGTCGGCCGCGCGTCCGCGCGCGTGGCCCAGCACTCGCACATCAGCGCCGCGTAGGGCGCGGGCATGTCGGGCGGCACGGGCGGGCGCGCGTTCTCGTACACGACCGCGTAGAACACGGCGCCCACCGACATGCCCGGCCACGGCTCCTGCTCCCCAGGCACATGCTGGGGTCACGTACCCTAAAATTGCCTATTAGACAGAGCGCGCAGGTGGCTGACAGGACCCTGGCGCTAACCATATATCCTCCCTACCCTAACCCCAACCCCCTACCCTCGCTCGTCTGCGCCAGCAGACAAAGGGGCGATCTGTGCAGACCGAGGGCGCCGCAGCGGCGCCAGGTCAGGCCGCGGGCGGGCGGCGCGCCTGGCCGGTGAACAGGTGCCACATGAGGACGCCGAAGGAGTAGACGTCCACCGCGCGCGTCAGGCGGCTCTGGCTCAGCATCTCGGGCGGCATGTACGTGACCGTGCCGTACGTCTTGGTGCTGATGTGCGTGGCCACGCCCGTGTCCACCAGCCGGCTCAGGCCAAAGTCGCCCAGCTGCGCGCCGACCGGCTCGCCTCTCAGCATGAGCACGTCCCTATGCTCGTCTCTTCAGGGCACGGCTTGGCGTGTTGCTTAACAAGGCTCACACAGCTGCCGTCGCTTAACGTTGGGACGTATGCAAAAGATGATGCCAGACCCACTCGTCTTGCACACCCACACAAGTTGCGCGCCCACCTCCACAACCCCCTCCAGGCTACGCACACTCAAGTGCCACCACACAGCAGCAGTGCGCTGCACACAGGACAGCCTTTTCTTTATCAGGACACGGGCGCGCCTTGCACGTGAAGCCGCGCGAGTCGGTGGCGGTGGAGCGCAGCAGCACGTTGGCGGACTTGAGGTCGCCGTGCACGACGTTGGCGCTGTGCAGGTAGTCCATGCCGGACGCAACGTCGATGAGGCAGCGGATGATGGCCGGCAGGTCGGGCTCCGCGTCGGGCTTGCGGCGGAAGCGGCTGGCGCGCACCATGTCCGACAGGCTGCCGCGGTCGCAGAACTCTGCGCGCGCGCGGCGCGTCGCGCGGGTGTCACGCCGAGCGGGGCGCACGGCCGTGCGCCTGGGTGACTGGGCACGAGGCGCTCTCGCGCGCGCATGCGACAATACTGGAGCAGCGCCAGCGCGCAGCGCACGCGCGCAGAAGAAAGGAGTGTGCTTTGCTGACGCGGGTGCGCTGCAAGCCCTGCGCAGCCCCGCTCGGCAGCACACGATGATAGGAGCGCGCGGGGGGCATCGCGACAGGCCCTGGGGCGATGCCAATCAAAGCGCACTCACCCAGACCCTGAGGGTTATGCCAGCCAAAGCGCACCCATGAGCAGCCACGTCTCCAGCAGCGCCGTGACCGCCTCCGGCTCCTCTGGCGACTTGGCGGGGGCGGGCGGGGGCGCCTGCGCGCCCGCGCTGCTGCCCGACGCCGCGCCGCCGGCTGCCAGGGGCGGCTCCTGCCTGCTGGAGTCGCCGCACTCGCCCACGCGGATGGTGCAGATCTTGTACGTTGACACCACGTCTGCCGGCGTACGCTCGCATTCGCTGATACCCATATCAAATGGGTACCAGTATCGGAGGCTGGGGCGGCCATGGCAGCGCAGCCGGGCGCGTAAACACAGGACCACAAGCAGCCAGGCTGGCAGCTATGGCCACCACTGACCGCTTGGGTGCAGCACGGCCAAGGTTGCATGTGGCTGCCTGCTGCACACACCGGCGCGCGCACGTCCAGCGCGCGACTCACAAGTGGGCCCGCCCGCCTGTGCGCGCAACTCACAGGCGCGCACGCTGATGCAGACGAGGTGGGAGCGCGACTCTGGGCACACTGGGGTGCAGTGACGGATACGGGCGGCGACTTGCGCGCCACGCGCCGCGGCCTCCCTACCCCGCAATCGGCCACGCGTTCAAGAGTGGGGCATGGGGCGCACTGGGGTGCGAGAGGCTGGTGCTCAGCAGCGACTCGCGCGCCACGCGCCGCTCCTCGGCCGCCGCGGTGTCCGCGTCGATGCCGAACGCGCTGTGCTCGACCACCTTGACCGCAACCACGGCGCCCTTCCAGCGGCCCTTGAACACGCGCCCGTAGCCGCCGCGCCCCAGCAGCGGCCCCACCTCCACCTGGCGCGCGCGGCCCGGGGTCAGCGTATGGTACGGCGGACGGCGTGCCCTAAACCTACCCTCCCTACCCTACACCAACCGCGGTCCAGGAAACCGGGAGACCAAGAAAGCCGTGGCGGTGGCAAGCAGCCGCCGCGACTCCTTGGCAGCGATGCAGGGCCGGGCCCGTGGCGGGGCAGACCTGGACCAACACGTGCGCAACAGGGTGACTGAAATGCATCAACGAATTGACTTGTGATGCGCGCCTGCAAAACCCAGGCGGCCCAGAGTGCTCAGGAGAGCGAGGACCCTGAGCCAGCCCTGTTCGTAATGACACGCATCCACAGCAGGCACCTTGTAGGCATACTGCCAGCTGGGTGCACTTGCTCAGCCTCCGCCGCGCCCGATGCCCGCAGGCCCCGAGCGGCGCCTCCCATTCACCAGCACCAATCCCCCCCGCACTCAGCTCAATAGGAGCCGAGCGGCGCGCCTGCTCATCCTGCAGCGGGCCCAGCCAGCGCAGGCGCCACAGCTCCGGCAGCACCTGCCCCTGCGCCAGGTCACCCGCGCGGCCCCCGCTGCCGCCCGCCGCGCCGCCGGCACCCGCGCCGCCGGCCTCGTCGAGCCTCTCTCCGGTGGAGGGGCTGGCGGTGGTGTATGTGCCAAAGCTGCTGGGGCCGCCCGCGTGCGCGCGCGGGCTGCCGGGCAGGCTCGTCACCGCCATCGAGCCCAGGCCCAGCGGGTGGTCCAGGCCCGGCGCGGGCGCCTGCACGGGGGCGCCAGCCGCGCCAGTCAGGGCCATGGGCCGCTGCACACATCGCACACGGGCGAGCTGCCCCCCGCCGGCCTTTCGGCACCGCTGCCGCCTGCGGAGCCGTCGCACGCTGGGCAGAGGGGCGAGCGCGCGCAGCAGACCAGCGGCCACCCCGCCACAGCCGCTCTGCCCATGGCCGTAGTATGAGCCGCCCGTGTGCGAGCGCCTGCGGGCTTGCCAGCTAAGCGGAGCGCGCCACGCGACTCGCCACCCTGGCCAAGCAGCCTGCCGGCCCTCAGCGCCTGCCAGCACCCTGCCCCGGCGCCCCCACCCCTGCACTCGCGCCCACGGCCACACCGCGCGCCTGCGGCCGCGCGCGCGCACGCGCGACCGGGCTCCCGCGGCGCGGCCGGCGCCGGCTGCGCCGGAAGCGCGGGCCGCAGCATCCCGCGCGCGCTGGCAACCTGCGCCAGGCCTGCAGTGCAGCGCGGCGCATCAGGGCGCACCTGCTGCCAGGGCGGCGCGCTCGCCAGCTCCCTTTTCGCCGCCTCCTCCTTGGCGAGCAGCGCGCGCCGCTGCATGCGCGCGTACAGCAGTATGCCCGCCAGCGTGAGGGCCGCCGCCAGCAGCGCCACGCTGACAGACGCGCCCACAGCCACCCGCCAGTCCACCCCGCCGCTGCTGCCGCTCCCGCGCGCGGCCAGCATGTCCAACGCACTGTCGCCATTGTCGCCGTTGCCGCCCGTGTCCGTCATGCAGATGCCGAGGTTGTTCGAGAACGACAGCTTCATCGTGCCCACTGCCGGCCCCGCGGCGCACATGCGTGAGCCGCGCACCCTGGCCATGCCAGACCCTGGCCATGCCAGATCACGCGCGTGCGCGCCGTGAGCCGCGCGCTCCTGCTCGCGAGCGCTAGTCACGCGGACCGAGCACGGCAGCGCGAATGCGCTGCGGGGCACCCTCGGGGCCCTGCAAGGCTTGAGGCTCTTGCAATGCTTCCTGGCGGGCTGCGCAGCGGAGCCCGACCGCCTCGACCCGCCTGCTGCGGGGCCGGTGGCCTGGCCCAGCTACCGCGGCGCGCGCCGCCGCGCCGGCTGGCTCCGACGGAAGCGGCTGGCGGCTGCACGGCGCCCGGCACGGGCGCACACCAAGCGTGGCACCCTGAGGACCCACGCGGTGCGCATGGCCCGCGCTCCCTCGGCTGTGGGGCAGGCTGGGGCCTGGCATGCCTGCCGAGCCGGCCACGACAGACGCCCTATGCACTATGCTGGCCCTGGCAGATGCCATCCCTGCCCCCCCAACCCCTGCCAAGCCGGCCCCGGTAGGCGGCGGCCGGGAGGCGGGCGCGCGCACCCTGCTCCGGGGGCTGGCTGCCGACGCGCGTGACCGGCAGCTGCACGGAGTCCGGCCCGCCGCGGGCGACCACCGTGACATTATTCACGGACGTCACGTGCGTGCGCGGGTACGACTTTACCACGGCCGCGGCGTAGTCCGAGCAGTTGTTGTACACGGGGTAGCTCGTCACGTTGAACAGGCCGTACTGCGCGCCACGCCAGCGCCTCTCTGATCAACAGACGGGCTCGCTGCGTGCGCACTCAAGGCCAGGGAGGACTCTGCAGCTCGAAAGGACAGTGCTCTTGACCACAGCCAGTCAGAGCCCAACGGGCCCTGCCAGCCAGGGCCACTGCCACCCGTACTGGCGACGCGGGCTGGCGAGCGCTGAGCTGCCCGGCTCGGCTGGCAGGTGCGCCTGCACCGCGGCTCCACTGCGCAGGGAGAGGCAGGCGGCAGCGCCGCCGGCGGATGGGGCCGCGCCTTAGCCCCCGGCGCCGCGAGGATGGTGGGCCAGCCCCCGTAGCCCTGCACCTCGTAGGTGATGCTCCGCCGCTGCAGGCGCGCTAGGCTGTGACCAATGCGCTGCGGCGCGTAGTTGCGCAGGATGAGCGCGTCCCAGGACAGCTCCGCTCCCGCCTCGATAAGGATGACGCCGATCAGGGCGCTGAAGTTGATTGTGCTCTGCTCGTGCGGGTCGGCCGCTGCGCAGGGGGCGCCCAGGCGTCAGAGCTGCCAGCGCCGCGCGCAGCCGCGGCAGTCACACGCCACCTGACACACTAGGAGGCAAACATCCAACACAGCAATGTCACCAGGACTGCGAGCAGAATTTGCTTGCATACTTGCGTTGAGTGGGAGGTCGCCGGGCGCGCACAAGTCACCGAAAGGTTGCGCCCAGACGCGATCTTAATTGGCCCACCGTCCTGGTCAATCCAGTCCAACGCCTGCAGCACGAGTGTGACCGGTGGCGCCTGCGCGCGGCCAGCTTTTGAGATGCGCGGCTGCGGGCGGGTGCGGGGCCTGACAGAGCAGCCCGCCGTGACGGTGCAACAGTCCACAAACACAGCCGTGGCCGCTGGCGCAGGAGCTGGGCCACCCGACAATGCTCCGAAGCGCGTGAGCGATGCAGCGGGTGCTGAAGCAGAAGCAGGACAGCCGGACCAGCACCCGTGCGCCTGGTCGAGTGGGTTTCAGTGCCAGTGTGTGTACAGAGCTGATGACGGGCGTGCCGCGCCTGCGCTTTGGGTGAGCCAACGACGACACTGCTGACGGCGCCGTCCTTCAGCGCCCCGGCCAGAGACACGGAGCTGCTGACGTACACGGGAGCGCACGAGCCGCTCGCGGCGAGCAAACCCAACAGCAGCGGCAGCAGCGGCGGTCGCAGGCTGCGCACGCACTGCCTAGGCATGCCGGCACCCGCCGCGCAGCCCAAACGGGAAGCGCATCACGCCCTTCCGCTGCACGCGCCTAAGCCTTGCTGCCAGCGATGCCAAGTGGGTGCCCCGGAGGGCGCACATACAGCCAACGCGTGTAACCAGCTCTTCAGGGTAGGGTCTGCATTTGGTTGGTTAGCTCTAACTATCTATAGATCATCCATATCGGACAGACAGGACGAGCACATGGCCAGTCTGCCTGTTCCTCTAGTGGGCTGCACATGCAGCTCCCACAATGACTTGATTTACAACCGGCCTAGCGTGCTGTTGCGGCTGCAGAAAGAGATACAAAGGGGTTGTCCACAGCTGCAGGCGGTGCGGCCAGACAGACACAACCATATCCACACCGAGAGACTGCACAGGCGTGCCACGACCCTTACATGGCGCTGCACCGTATGGTGCCAGGCAAAGGTGTCTGTTCTACAGAACGGCCTCCAGGGCGGCGCAGAGAGCTGCCACCTCGGCCGGCGTGTTGTAGTGCAGCAGCGACACGCGCACTACGCCGTCGTCCGCGCCGCCGTCCCAGCGCCCGGCCTCGGCCAGGCGGCTGACCAGCCGGTGCGCGTAGAGGTGCCCATGCCGCAGGGCGAAGCCGCGCTCCTGCGGCCCCGGAGGCAGGTTCCCAAGAGTCATTCACAGATGCACACTTTTTGTGTTCTGCACTGAGTAGGCAGGGCCTGGCCATGCCATGTAGGTTGCACCATTCTTGCAGGTCAGTACATGTTGCAGCTCTGTACCACAGGAACAGCCGCCTCCTGCCGGCCAGCCGACAGACTGCAGGCAACCGCATGCGTCTGCTGCGGCCAGCCAGCGCAAGGCACGCGACCTTGATCATGCGACAGAGGCCAAGCCAAGCACAACAGCCCGCATTGCACGTTCGCACGGCAGCCTCTCCAATGCCCGCCCCACTTGCAGCTGGAGCGCATGGACGATCACCAGTGATGCGGAGCTCCACCCGCATGCGCTGGCGCTTGCACTGGCGTCCCAGGCCGAGCGACCAACTTGACGGAGCTGACACGCGTCAAAGGCGTGGCGCGCGCCTGCAGCGCAGCGGCGACGGCCGCCGAGCGCAGCGCGCGGTGGCGGAAGCTGACCACCGGCACGCGCTCGGACGCCGCGCGTGCCTCGCGCGGGCCGATTACCGTCACCTGCGCGTCCGCCATGCCGTCCTCATGGTGCAGCGCTGTCTCAGGCCCCTCCATGGTTCCGCTTAACCTACCCTACCCTACTCTTCCCTTACTGCTGGACAATATTCATGGTGTCGCTGGACAGCATGCGCGCAGCTCAGCATGCGCGGTGCTGCAAACGAGCACGCGGCGCGCATCAACCCGGCACCGGCTGGCGTGCTGCGCCGGCGCCCCGGCCCCGCGGCCGCGCCTGCTCTTTGGCGGCCAGGTACGCGAGCAGCTGCGCCTGCAGCGGCTGCTCCATGCGCGCGAAGTTGGCGTATGCGGCCTCGACGACGGCGCGGAGCTGCCGCTGCTCCGCGGCACCCGCCTGCTCGCCCGGCACCGGCGGCGTCGGCTGCCCTGCGGCAGGCCAAGCCAGGCCTCTGCCCAGCGCATCCCAGGGGGAGGCACACAGCCGGAGCGCCCGACTCCCTCATTGCTGCGCAGTGCCAGGGTTCTGTTGCTGGCCCCAGCCGTCGGCGCAACCCAGCTCGCGCACGCGCGGGCTGCTGGCATGGGGGCTGCAGGGGTACCGTCTGTTGTGACCGGCCGCGGCGCATGCCGCTGCGGTGCACAGGGCAGCCTGGCCGTGCTGCGCCGCTGGGCGCCAGCCCACCTGCGCACGCCGCAAAGTACTGCGGCAGCGCGGCTACGCCCGCGCACGCCTCGTGGCTGGGCCCGCCGAGCTCCCACTTGTAGGGCGCCGCGGACGGATCGACAAAGTAGTGGTTGGGGCCGCCAGGGCCCAGCTCCTGGAACGCCGCGGACGTGCCGAACAGCGCCGCCAGGTGCGGGCCGCAGATCTTGTAGATGGAAGCGGCATACCTGTGTAAGGATCAGGTTAGGGTAAGCTGCCCACCCCAGCAACTGCGCGGCAGTGCGGACAAGAGGCACGTAAGACCTGGGCAGGGCCGCGGCTCCAGGCGCGACTGGGCAGCGCAGCAGGTGAACCAGATAGGGACGGCAGTGCCGGGCCGGCGGCCTGGCCCTGGCTCGCCGGGGCTCGCCAAGGCACCGCGCCAGGCGCCGCTGTGAGCTATGCAGGCGCGGCGGCGCGCCGCGGGCGAGGGCCGCCACAAGCGGCCCTGCATGAAGAGGTTATGCCATCACAAGCACGTGCACGCATCGCAGTCCGCGGCTGCTGCTGCTGGGCCTGGCGAGGGCCAGGCGGGGGCTGCAGGCGGGCGCGGGGGAGGCTAGGGTAGGGTTAGGGTTGGGGCCGCGCGCCAGTCGACGCCCCACGCGGCCACGTCGACCGGCAGGTGCGGCGCGTACGCGACGCCGTCCAGTGCGACGCGCGCGCGGCCGCCGCACGGCCCCGCGCGCACCGTTGCGACCAGCGCGGCCGCGTCCAGCACCGCGCCTAGAATGTTGGAGACGTGGATCGCGGCCACGATGCGCGTGCTGCGGCGCGCACGGGGCGCGAGCCCGGTCAGCAGCTGCGCCCCTGCCTGAACAGCCCGGCAGGGTGACGAGCTTGGGTTCCGCGCATGGCGTACGGCCTGCTTGATCACTCGATGCACGCCGGTGGCGCTCTGGAGCAAGCTGGTGGCCTTTGCAAGCCTGTCCAGGGGCTCATCCAGAAAGCTGCATACAAAGCAGCACGCCATGCCGTGCGGGCTACCTGCCCCACTGCCCTTAAACCCCCTGCTGTTCATTGCTCTGTCCGCCAGGCCACATGACGGCATGCGGCTGGCCGCCAGGTGCCTGTGCAGGTGTCCATGCGGCGGCGACCGGGCATTCGCCTGCGCCTGTGCTTGGAGCAGCAAGGCAGCCCCTGCTGCGGCTCTCTGCGAACCCCTCTTCCACCCAAGCCACATGCATGCACACGCGCCAACCGGTGCAGCCGCGCACCGCGGCGCGCGCGGCACGGCCGTATCACTCTTGGCGAGGCTGTGGCTGGGCAGTCCTTCAAGCGCAATCACGTAAATCAGTGGCCGATGGCCTCCGCCAGGCCACGGCCACGGCAGCAGCCACCCATGGCACAGCGAGCAGCTCGCTCATGGCACACATTGCCACCAAGGTGTACGCAAGCGTGGAGGGAGCTAAGAGCTGGCGTATGGCCCCAACTTCTCATCCTTGGGGCAGCCGCGCACCACGGCGAGAGCAGCGCGGCCAGGTCGTCCAGCGACGACTCCGCGGCCGGGCCGTCCCTGGCGCGCCACCAGACGAGCGTCGCGCCGGTGGCCTCCGCCAGGCGCACCCACGGCCCGGCGTTGGCCTCATGGCAGGCCTCCTGGACGACGATCTCGTCGCCGGGGCCGACGCCGCCCGTGCGCCGGTAGGCGTCCGCCACGGCCGCAAACAGCTGCGAGGTGCTGGACCCGAGCGCGACCTCGCCCACGCCGTGCGCGTGGAACAGCGCCTGCGCGGCTGCCGGCGCTGAGGCGGCGCGCGATTGCGCGGGCGGGCCGCTGCGGAAGCAGTGCACTCTGGCTGCAGATTGAGCAGGCTGTTGTGCAGGCAGGACTTGCACGCTGGCATTACAATGGTTTGCAGTGCTGGTGAGATTGCAGAGTCACTATATACTCAACAGCATTGCAGTCAACACGTCAACAGCCCTACAGAGGCGAGCACATGGAGCGGCCGCAGCCTCTGGGAAGTCATATTGGGGACAGGGCGAGGAGGCGCGCCTTCACGACCTCGTGCGCCGCGCCAACGGCGGCGTCTGCGCGCTTGGACAGGGCGTAGCCCGCCCCCAGCTGGGCGCAGTTGTGCAGCAGGTGGTCCCGCACCGCGTCCGCAACGCAAATGGGCACCTGCGGCGGGAGCATGCCAGCCATCTCACAGCAAGCCGTGCCAGCCTCTGAGCCGCACAAACTGGCACGGTGGCTCATACAACAAGTCTGCGTACAACAAGTCTGGCGTGTGCTGGCCTCAACGCGCAGCAGCAGCACCTGGCTGCCGCCTGCATTCTCCATGAAGGCCGCATTCTTTCGTGCCGGGTCGAAGTACGCGTACTGCGAGCGGGCCGTGACATAGAGGCCTTCCAGGTCACCTTCTGTTCCCAGCATGGGCCCCGTACGGTGCACAGAGCCTGCAGAACACCGCATGTAAAGTGCAAGATGAGCCCACAAGTTGCTCAACACTTCACACACATACACAGGCCAGTGATTCTTGGACACAGCGCACCAGAAGAGGTAGCTGG
>JAABUP010004412.1_pt1 | contig 22973 bp, 18 predicted proteins | sample 5559201 | NCBI WGS metagenome assembly JAABUP01 (sample SAMN10711887, study PRJNA513373) | rock metagenome | isolation source: Antarctica rocks | place: Antarctica | reverse complement strand
CGAAGACCAGTGGAAAAAGGGTATCTCGTCAACTGGGAAGCAGAGAAAGCTATTTGGGACGCTACCTTCTTTGAAAAGGCAGCAAAGCTGAAGGTTTGAAGCCGCTCCATTGGCGATTCGGAAGAGTTCTGACTGTAGATAGTGCGAACCGCAAGAAACGAATTTAATCCTCACAGAAGCCCCCAACGCTCCTGCTGCCTTGCAGACCAACTGTGATCAGATTATATTTGAAGAGTATGAGTTTGCTTCGTACAGTCGACACGTAGGTCCGTCGTTGGAGATGCCCCTATAAGGCGTTGGACACTAGACTGATACTTGGTAGGGCCCTCTCTGAACGCCTACAACGACATACCAAGCTTATTCGATGGAGTACCCCGAGAGTCTGAAACTACTGCTCTTCCGGTAGAGTGTCTGCTTGTAATTGACTCTGGCTTCTCTCACACGACGGTGACCCCCTTATTCAATGGCCGTCCCATCCACCAGGGCATTCGTCGCCTTGATGTCGGAGGCAAGTTCCTGACCAATTATCTGAAAGAATTTGTCTCCAGCCGCCAGTATAACATGTCAGGCGAGACATATGTAATGAACGAGGTCAAAGAAGCTGTCTGCTATGTTAGCAGCAACTTTAGGAACGACCTTGAACGAATAGGAAAAGGCGTCATCAGTGAGCGCACAAGACATCTTCCAGATGACTCGAAAGCTATCGTTGTCGACTATGTGCTTCCCGACTATAACCTTCACAACCAAGGATTCGTGCGTCCTTTTGACCCTGCCAAACCGAAAAAGGGAGTATTGCCTCCTGGAGGTATCGTGGAAGAGACCATGACCCTTGGCAATGAGAGGTTTGCTGTACCAGAATTGTTGTTTAGTCCTGGAGACATAGGTATAATGCAAGCCGGGATACCAGAATTGGTCTTGCAGAGTCTGTCTGGCCTCCCACCAGGCTTTTGGCCTGCCATACTGGCAAACGTCCTTGTGGTTGGGGGTAATTCGAAGATGGATGGCTTTATGGAGAGACTGTAAGTGTCTTGCTGTACTCCCTAGCTTTTTCGCTGGCTGAGACAGTGTTTAGGGAGACAGAGCTTCGGCAGCTTGCGCCTGCGGAGTGTGTCTTGAGACTTGCAAGAGCTCAAGAGTAAGTTTACTAGCTCCAATACTAGATGAATCCTCGAAGATGCACAAGACTAACATTTGTAGTCCCATAAAATCTACATGGCTTGGCGGTGCTTACCTTGCGGCAAATCGTGATGCACTGAAAAAGGTCCAGGTCACTCGACAGGAATACCAAGAACACGGAAGTGCTTGGCTCGCAAAAGTTTTCTCAGGAGTAATCACAAATAGCCTGTAAATTAGTCGTCGATTCTCCTACGTCCATTTTGTGGCAGTGAGGTGGATGGTGGCGGGGGTGGTGGTGGCGGTGGATGACGATGTGGACGACGATGAGGTGTTAATGAGGTTGATGTTGTGGATACAATATCAGTTGGTGGTAAGCCCCTATTTCATCATTTTTGTGATCTTGAATTTTTTTGAACTATATATTTATAATAAGACCTTCTTTCCTCATACAAAGTCTTAACTCGGGGCAAACTCTAGCTTGTCTAGGGTCTTCGGGGGTCCCTTTGTCAAAAAGAAAATTACGCCCATTGAGTTGGTCGGGTTGTCTTCAAGCCTAGTGAACCCAAGCCTTTCGTGGCTGCAGACATGATTGGTAGATAACACCGCTTGTTTTTTTTGGTCAGGAGTTCGATTATGGGCGGCGCCCACATGAGCTTGGTCAATATCTTTTTGCCGTCCTATGCCTACCTCAGAGATGACCATTTGCTGACTCTGAGGGTCTTGTTACGATAGTAATGGAGCTCTCTGTACAAGGTTCACGACTAGCTACAGCAGTTTGAGCTTGATATGTGTGATGGTTGTATTTTGGTCGTGTAAGTTTCGAGAACAATTCAATACTGCGAAACCACAACTTGCAACCAGCTGAAATACTCAGAACAGCCGACATTTCTCTCAATTGTTTCAAACTCTAACTCAGTTACCAGAACCCAGTAACACTCTGCAGATAGGGACTTAATTTCCAACCCACGCACGTAAGGTGCTGCTCTAGACTAAAGAATTTTCTGATGGCAAAAGACCGCACCGAGAGATTCAAATTGCACAAAACCTTTGCTGAAACGCAACAATTCGGATTTTTTGATATTCGGTGAGCGGTATGATGATGCTTTTTGCTGTGTGTCATGGCGGTTAGCCGTGTCCCTCCTGCAGTATAGCTCAATCAATGGGCATAGTAGAATTTCATACAATCCCTTCGTGCTCTACAATGTTCGAAATGCGATCATCGCTAAACAGACAGCTGAGTCACGCAAAGGCTGTAAGTTTCGATCGGGGTAGTCCGTTTGCTAACTCTACCTTAATCATAATAACAACTGTTTTGGTCCCTAATGTACGTTATCCCTCGATGCATTATAACGATAAGTGATGGACGAGATAGCGAGCTTATAGCGTTAGTGGTCGATGTTCTATTCGACGTCCCTTACATACTTTACACCTCCATGTGGAGACGAGATGTCTGTGTAGAGAAAACTGTATGGCTATTGTATGCAAGGTAGGTGCCAGGCTCCCAAATTCCGTCCAAATTTTACACCGCTGACTTGTGCCATTTTATGACCGACAACCCATCTCCGCCGGTCCAACCGCGCGTCTTTTCCCTCGATAAGGGTCATCGCGTGGAGCTTAGTGGTGAAGACAACCGAGTGATAATATAGGGTAATGTTACTCTAACAAGGATTCATGGATAGAGTAAGAGATATAAAGGGTTGCCTGAAGGGCTTCCCTGGTAGACTAGGTGCTCCTTTCCGCACTAAATGGGAGTTCAAGATATGTTGGAAATCTAGACGCGTCAGAAGCTGGTTTCTCAAATTTATTATGGCAGGCCCTGGTTTAGATACGGTCTCGAATACGTGGTATGGACTCAGACTAGGGGTGTGCGTGTAGGAAAGTGGGTGTACCAATAATTCTACCGTTGAACTATAGCGGATATAAGTTCCCCTCTGGTGGCTGCAACCATTTATTCCACTCAAGGCACCATACCTCTAGAATCCTCTTCGCGTTATAGATTCGGGAAAAACTCAAAAGGTGTAACCCCAAACTCTATCAGCGAGCAAAATACTAGCTACATTGTGTATAGCTATCTCTAAGAGCAGTCCTACAAGAGGCCAAAGATTCACATTGATACGCTGAGAGGTTGTGAAACTTAGGTCTCGACTTCGTAGGCTCGATATGAAGAACATGCGAGGTTTACGAGTAAGAAGTCATAATACGTTCAGGTCGAAATTGAAGACTCGGTGTTCGAGGCTCAAAGAGGAAGATTTAGACCCAAAGACTTGTAGCGAAAAGTTCAATCATAAATTCTCGAAACCTCTAGAGGCGACCTAGCTGACAGTCATGGCAGTCTAATTGCTTCCTCTCGCGTCTTCGTGACGTTCGCCAGTCAATGGGATGACTATACGCCTAAGTTGAAAAAGGGTCAGATCACTAAGCACCATCCTACCATTTTTCAAAGTTCCCTCCAATACAGGTTTTGACCTTCAAGAAAATGTTCTTTGTGAAACCTAGAATAGCAAGACCACATCGGAAACTTTCATTACTTTCACTTCTCCACTGCTTCCATCAGCTCAAGTCATTCCAATCGCCTCTCCTCTGCCAATCCACTTGGGCGAGTTGTGTATCGAAAGCGTGCATATAACGCTGTTCCAACTGTTGTTCCGGCCATGAAGGGCGCTGTTCTAACTGGCGTTGCAGCACATCGGGGAGGCTTTGCCACTGCTCCATTCGCTGGACATGTTGCACATCCTCTCGCGAAGGCGTGAGTAAAGGTCCTGAATCAAACGGATGTGGTATTGGTGGAACTGTCTTTTCCAGTTTCAGATCCTGATTATGCTTGTTTGGTATTGATAATTTAGTGGCTGAAGAAGCTTGCGGCTGGACTTTAGCAGCTACATCTGATTCCTGCCTCTGGGCCTTGATGTGAGAGCCGCGAGCTTCCCGAGCCGAGTGTTTACGATTTTGAGCCTCGCTCACCTTTGCTTTGACAAGCCTGGCGCTCAAGTCTCGAATCGTAGCCTTGTGCTCTATTACTGCCTTACGAAGCCTAGAATTCTCGCTATTGTCTTCGAAAACATGGGGCTGTGCATGGGCAGAGTGGGCTGCAATGGAGGGGAAATATCCAAGGTCCTTCCAAGCAGTGGGCTGACGCCCGGAAGCGGCTGAAGCCGTCATGCCTGATTCTACGGGCCTCGTGTCAGACTGGACCCGGCTTTGTGAATGTGCAATTGCAGGGATGAGCAGCTCATTTCCATAAACCTTCTCAGGATTTTTTCCACCGTCGATCGGAGCCACATGTCGTGCCAGCGGGTTCAACTTTACGAAATCTGCATATTCAATAAGTTTCCAGTAGCGGCGGACCTCAGCAGTATAGGCCTAAATATGGTCAGGCCATTATCGACGTACTGACAAGACAAGAAAGATCGAACATACCTCTGCCAGCTTCTCCTGTTTCAACTCTGAGTCTTCAAACCAGAAGATATTCATGACGACTGTTTTCCAAACATGAGTCATTGTTGGCTCAGGGGCAATGCCCGCGTCTCTACCCAGGCGTGATATGCGAATATCCGAGACAATATCCATGTACCGCAGCTGTCGTAAATCTCGGAGCCCAAGGTACGGTAGTTCTATTCTGGTATTGTCGTCTTCGAGCATCGCATATATTCTTCTGCTGATGTCACTACTCGAGCGAGGTAGAAAGCCGTATGGTGTTACATCATTCCTCATATAGACGAGAAACGCTGCCGGTCGTAGACGCTTCTCCCAGTAGTTGGATACGCAAGGGCAGTTGAGCTATGAAATACACGAGTCAGTACCTGGCACTCAGTGCTAGTGGCGATCTTGTGTAAAGATCATAAATGTCTGATAAGCGTGCAGGAAACGAGATGCGAAGAGTCTTACAGCAAACTAGAAAAAGAAAAACAGGAGAACCCACGCACGTACTTGTTCGAGAAGCTCTTGCCTCATTACGCTACCTTCCGCATAAATGTCCTCAACATTTGCCTTGAATGCCAATTCCACAGCCTTTCGAGTTATCTCCGTTCCCATCGCACGATTCTGGATAAAAAGGTCGTTGCTATACTCGACGAGTGTGTGCTTGCAGTGTTCGAAATTGTAGGCAGTATAGGTTATTCTTACTGTTAGACCTGGTGTATTGCACTCTCGCGATCTGTCCATCTTGACCGACTCACTGTTCGACCAATTGCTAATATGAAAAAATGAGGGGTTGAGATGCCTTGAAGGAATAAGAGTCTGAAGAGAGGTAACTCGAGAGGCATGTTTATGGGCTCTTAGCTGGAAGTGTTGAAGATTATTAAATTATTCACAACTAGGTGTTGTTGATTATCTGTGCTTGATATGGAACCATATCGTGCTTTGTCAAGATGTGTTGAGGAACAACGACCGTCTTAAACAGCACCAATGGCTTGCTTCGACAATGAGAAACCCAAATACAATGTTGTTATAACACCATACATTCTCTTTGCCGTCATGCAGAGAGATCGCAGCCGTCAAGTTCAAGTCACTAAGCACAATTATCCCCACTGAGAGCCTCCACAACCTCGAGAAACCTTCTATTTGCAACTCTGAACCATGTCACAGTTCTTTGCAGCTAGCAGGTGCCGCTCGCGGTTACTCTATAGGTATGGAGCTCGGCTACTTGATCTGAAAATTAATACACAACTCATCATAGTGTCAACAGCACAAAAAGACGGACATCCCTGGCATTGGAATGTATTCGACAAAATCCGGTATCTAAGATGACGTCTAAGGTGAGCTTTGTTTCATCCAGACTTTTCCAAGCATGATTATTTAAACTACACAATGGAACATATTGATTTAGGGAAATGGATGACGCATTTTACTTACATAGATACGCGTAGCTATTCGAACCCTTGCTCTCTTCACCCGATTCAACTAAGAACACGGTAGACATTGAAATCATCACATCAAATGAGATGCGGCATCTGGATTGATAATCCTATATACGATTTCAGATCTCTGTATAGCAAAGCCTCCCACGGTATATATTATCCAATCTTCCTACTCTATCTTCTTCCTGCCATCTGAAGAGGCATTACGGGCAAATGACGTACTTCTAATCCGTTCACCCCCGTCTCCCAAGCTGCAGAAATATACATCAAACAAAGCAGATGAGAGCTAGAGCTTGACACACTTGAGCCCCATCTTGACCCATTCCGCCGATTGTCGATCGACTTCGTAATGAGTTCCTTCACATTATGACGAGTTCATCCCCGTTAGCTTCGACATATTCGGTAAACTCTTGCGTGCGGCACTTCCACCACCGCTTCCGGTTCTTGCTAGCTATCTGAGCTGCCTAACCTTTAACCTAGGCACAGGCTATAAAGTTGTGCTTCTTCGCTATATCTGATCGACGCTGCGTTCCCATAATCGTCACATCCAGTTTCTCTCCGATCCATTGTGTCGGTCTCACCCGGTCGTCCAGCTGTTTGAGTTTACTTGGATATCTGGAGTAGTTCTGGTTCACAATACTGAACAAGTTCAACTCCACATGTGAACAGTTGGACGTCTCCCACAAGATGCTGAAGCCTATGGGCATCTAAGGTGTGGTGCGCAGTCTCTCGTCTCTAACCAGACAGGATCTCCCCTGGAAGAGCGTCGTCTTCCTCATCTCCAAGGCGCTTCTAGGCCCTAATGAAACGGCGAGAACATTGGTCCCAGAAGACTTTGAGCATTGATTCTCACTCTGTTTCAGGACCGCACCCAGGCGCAATTGTTTGGTCCCAACGTCTCTGGAATTATTCCGATCTCTTACACGGCCTTTCTTGCCGTGCATCCCAGTTGATCTTTCCTCTTTCTGACTTCTTAGCTGCAGACGTTGAATTTCCCAAGTATCTTTCCTGGCTCTCAAGTTTCCGCTCGCTGCTGAGACTCCCCGCAGGCTGCACTCTTGCTCTAGATTCTCTCTCCTGAGGCGATCCTTCTTGAGCGGTTTGTTCTCTATATGGTCGCTCTCAAGAAGCTCTCTATTTGAGCTTTCGGATTTGTAGTTCTCGTGTCCAGAGATTTACTGTCTTTCTAATCTTTATCATCTATTCGCTAACAAGAGTGTCTTGCTGTGACATGGTTGTTTTAGCAATAACGAGCCAAGCAATCGCGCCCTCCTTCTGGAAGACCCAAGATTCCTCGATACACCCTTTTTTCGAATTTCTTTGACAGTCACGTTGAGTCTTCATGCCTCTGCTCTCTGCTCAGAAGGATTCAACTTCTCAACATTGTTGACGAGGAAGGTGAAATCGCTGCTGAGTTCCGCTTTATCTTTGAACGTTTCTGTTCGCTCCTCGATTAAGGTAGTTCATCTCTATGGGCCTTCACTACCTTCAGCAATTTCCGGGACTTCTTCGTGTTTCTTCAAAATTCCTCGACCGCGCACGACTTTGGGGCCGGGTCGGAGGCAGATAGAAGGAACAGTGGCTGGAGAAAATGTGCTCTGCGTCGGCCTCCAGCCGCACACAGTCCGTCATCGCTCCGTGGCCATTCCGGCAATGCGCACACGCCCTATTCGAGACATATCCCCGAATAAAGGCCATAATGGTCTGGCGGTAGGATGAATGCCGCTCGAGAGCGACCCGACCACGATCCCCGCGGAAACGGGGCTGGCGAACGACCGGCAGCTCTGCGATCCGGCGCTCAACCGCGTTGCGAGGCTCTTAACTGGTCACCTCCATCATTTCATCCATGACCGGCACTAATCCTATTAGTTACTATTCGTAGGCTATTCGCCAGTGCACTTACATTCAGCTTCGAGGTTTTCCAGCTTTCAGCGTACGCATTAACCACGACCTTTGGATCATGACGAACGCGACGTATTGCCTATCTGTAGTGGAAGCTTATAGACGCCAGCGATCTCATGAAAGCGAGAACACCAAAGAAATACCAATTGTAGTGTTGGATTCGCTAAAAAAGATGTCAGCTCTGTATTGAAGAAAGATCAATTCCATCTTGCTTTACCTCAGACCCAAAATCTAGTCCTCGCTTCTAAACCTCAGGTAACGACTTCAGAAAACTTGCCTGCCCCTCAAGAACTCGGTTATGATAGTAAACATGTAGATACAGATCTCTTGCCCGCTGTTCAAAAGACTTTATATATAATGCTCATAATTGGTGGTCTCGAAATCGTATAAGGGGTGGAAACGTCAATCATCACATCCTCGTATTCTTCAAACGATTGCTCTTTCTTTCTCTCAGAACAACATTTATGTATCTTTAATTATCCAATTCATTTTGCGCTTTACATTTTCCCATAATTCCTTTAACGTTTTGTTGCTGCTTTCTCCTGAGTCTGGGGAAAATCCTTATAGATATTAAAATTTGATTGCTCTATAGGTCGTGTTCTTGATTCCTACTTTGGTAGTTATGCTTCGTCTCAGGCTGATGTGAGTCAGACATTTTCGAAAGCGCGTTCCGAGGATTCTGGTTGTGTAATTTTCTCTCGGTACCCAAGTCAGATTTGTTGGATTTGCGATACTGACCTTCAAGAGCCTTTTCTCCCAAATTATTGTCTATCTGAAGTTTTCTTATATATATCATTCGCAGGAACATTCCCAGTCTTCTAATTCCCCTCGAAGAAATTTTTCAGCTTTCTCTGTAAGGACTCTTTTCTCTGGTCTTTTCCGTCGAGTTTTCTGTCTCTTGTCATATATTTGTTCATTTTGTGTTCTACGATTAATTCCTCTGCACTGTAAGAAGCCCTCTTGAATAGTCAACGGTCTCAATGTAACTTGGACCTGGTTGCTGAGCTGCGTCAGCTGGCAAAATGCCAGAGAATCCGCTCACGATGATATTGATCGTGCAGGCTATTTCGGTAGGCCGCGTCGCTGTGTAATCCACCTTACGGCCATGACAGTTTGAATAGTTATTCGCGTGCATCCAATGTTCGAGAAACCTAGATTTTTAAGCTGTGAATCTCGCTTGGGAACAAAAGCCCTAAGTACCCGGAGCAGCCTTCCTTTCACCAACGCTCCACACGAACGACCCCACCAGGATAGTTCTAGTCTTCAGTAACCCGAGAAATGCAATAATTGGTCTTCCAGGTTTCATATGGCAGAAGTGAGTTGTGATGAAAGTGTTAAAGGGTGTAAGATATGTTTTGACAATTTAATGATTGATTGAATGAAAGGGGGCATCAAACTCTGCACTCAAGATCTTGATTTTCATCGTCAGATCTGCTCACAGAAAAGCTTCAATATAAAGAGTTTCCAAACTTGCTTGGCCCTCAAATCATCGGTCTGTGTGCCCTGCGATGCTTGCGAAGCTTGTGTCTGGTCACACAATTCTTCAAGCTCGGTCATTGCGCGCGTTCTGCGATGATCATCTGTTTCATTCACAGGCAAAAACAGAGAGATACATCGATCTTGATCTTCGACGGGCCCGATGATGCGCATATCGCTGACCGAGGAAATCGAGATTTTGTCTCCATGAGCCGGACACTCGTACGCAGGGGCATTCCTTACTTTCTCCCTTCTCCCAAGGGTTTCCGACCGTCCGATAGCGAGATCTTTGAACCTCTGACCTTACGCTTCCGGCTGCGGTGGCAATAATGGCCTTCTCAAGCCAGCAACAGTACCCCCCATTCCTGATTCCAGACTGTATTGTAGTAGCACTTCTTCGTTATCCACGTCTAGTTCCAGCGTGAGTGCAAGCTTCTGCGCATCGTATTCCGCTAGTTCCGAAGGTGCTGAAGTGATCGAGGTAGGGGGATGCGGAGGCAGCAGAAGACGTAGGCACGGTGATTTCGAAGGGGTTACCGGCGTGAGTTGACTGATGGTGTTAGGAGGGATTGGCGTAGGGATTCTTGATGATTGGCGTGTTCTGATTTCCAGGCTTCGTACTGCTGACTCTGATGATATCATGCTTGCCGAACCAGGTTCAAAGAACTTTCGTCATCATCAATCTCAAGATTTGATCAATACGTTGTTTCAGCGACATCGAAGCAGGATCAAAGATCGGATCGTACACCCATAAGACGGAGCCGATGCGAAGCACACAGATGCAATGCCATGGATAGGTTTCGTCACTGGACCGCGCCGCTCCTTTGATGTCGCTGATCATAAGCGCGATTTCTTCTGAAGCCAGCAAGGCTTTGGCAGCGGCGGAGATGGTGGTACAGCGTCGCTCGTCCTCTTTAATAGTAGGATCGCTAATAGACTGAAGGTAGTTCTCCTTCTGCGCCGCCTCTTGGAAGGCGGTCAGACGCTCGTGAACTCGAATGTTATCCGTGGCACGAGACTTGAGATGGGTGAGGAACGGCTCGAGGCTTTTCATGGTCGAGTTGACGGTGAAACTGTCGGCGGTGGACACGGCCATGATGATGAGGAATCACGGGCGGAAGAATGTCGTGATTAGAATTCAACAGTGAACTCTCACACATTCTGAACTCGAAATTTTCTTCGCCATGTAACTGTTACGAAGTTGGTTCATCGACTGTTCGCATGAACGAAGTGTTCTTTGTCTTCAGCTTGTGCTGAAACTTACAAACCACATGGCCACCGAACCTGGTATTTTCTTCCTAGTTCAAGTAGCGTATTTCCGATGTTTTTCTGTAACCCTTTCAGCTCCAGTGTGCTCTTGTAATGTCATTCAACAGCCTTCCTTTCTAAGAGTATTTTCTTGTTCTTGCTGTGTGCAGTATACCATTGGTCTATTTTCATAGATCGACCTTCTGCTATTGGGATGTTCTGATATATATGATTTGTCGAGATCAAGATGAGGGGGCCAAAAGCCTGAGATACCGGCGATCGTTCCATTAGACGCAGCCAAACACTAGAAACCAATGCGTCCAATACATGAGCTGGTCTTTCCCTCTCAACTTGTAGTCCTCATAACCGAATAAGCCAAGAAAGATCCCGTGTTAAACCAATCTCACGATTTATTGTGAGAAGATTTTGATGCCACTTTGCTGCAGTAATTATTCTATAAAGAATCATTTGAAGAATATTCAAACCACGAGGTGAAGGATTTATGACCAGCCCGATCTACCATGGACCAACTGCAACATATGGGTTTCGGGAGAATGGCGGGAAATGAATTGGTCTCTGCCATAGGGGTCAGGTCTTTGAGAGTAATTAATCAGTGTTGTTGAAGATCGATGGCTAGGAAGGATTGGAGCTGCTATTCGCGCACTCAGCCAAGCTTGGCATTCCGCTTCTGAAAGATTCCATGACTATGTCTTTTGTCAAGATTCAGAAGAACATACGCATCGACATCTGGATGTCACATACCCAGCTGTTCTCACGATGCATCGGTACGGAGTGCCTCTTTCATTGGGCGTATCAAGCTTTCCACCCAAGGCTGAGGGACCTTGAGCGCAAGGCAGCTGAATTCGATGCCCTTGGCGGTGGCATTGAATTTGACAGCTGCGCTGTTGTATGTTACCATGCCGGCATCAACTGCCTCTTTTCATGCCAACTGCCTATAAAGCGGACGAAGGCGGGTCCGGAGACCATGGTGTACGAGCCTAAACTAAGGATAGTTGCAGCATGAAACAGACCGTCGTTACCTACAACAATAGTGAAAAGCTGTAAGTAGAACACATATACATAACGATCTCGTGTTGAGGAATGAAAAGTATGTAGAAGAAATGGAGGGATATGCAGGGAGCTTGGTGTTTTTATAGCCACGGATGACCGACAGAAGAGAAGTGATAAGCGGGTCACAGAGACTATATATATATGAATGTTGATGAATTAGGTACTGAAAAACAGGGAAGCTTCGATGAATTCATTGTTGAAAGGCTTCCTGTCTGATTCCTAGGAGCTGGTTAGGAAGGTCATGTCCGTTCCAGCACCGATTGATGGCCTTCATCATGCTTGAACCATCTTTCGCGATAAGGATGATATAAGAGGGAACATGATGAGAAATTCAGCAATTTAAAAGTTAGACTTGGAAGTCCGATGTCTTTCTGATGCGTCTACCCGCTCCTTAAAGCTGTTTTCGTTGAGGATTCTAAAATCCCTCGATCCTTTTTCTGTTGGCGTGAGTTCGTATCGAGGGAAGCATTCAAGCTTTTCGCTTGCCTTTAGGGTTATTCAAAATCTCCATCCACTTCCTGTAGTCGTAGTACTCTTCTCTCCTATATATTTCAGCCTGCACAATGCCGGCCTGGTCGACTTCGTGTCAGCGCTTTCACTTCAAGCAACTCGAGGATTGCCTATCTCCGTAAGCTTGGCAATTTTGATGTGTGGCGCCCGCGTAATAATAGATGCCATTGACGGTTTTACCTTCATGCCGCCTTTGCGAAATGACTGGCGCTTCGACGTCAAAAAAACTAACCATGTAGAAGACTTGGTCCAGGGACCTTGTATCTGATTTAAAGGGCATAAAATTTGTAACCCCACTCATCCTTATGGTCACGCCTTCCGTATTGATCTCAGAATCTCGTCCAATATCTGGAGAGAACCAGAACTCCTCTGGAACTTTGCTGGCCTTTCATTCGAGAATTGCCTGTTTATCGTCCCAGCCTTCCAATTTGTCGTTAGGGACGATGGGCAGTGCAACTCTGAAGCTTGGGATCAGCGAATTCGTATGCTCAGTATTCAGGATATACTCTTTCGACATTCCCCTTTCAGAAAGAAATAGTTTATATCGTCCCGACTGAGCTTGATGGCTTCAAGATTGCTGAGAGCAAGCATAGCGTGGGTATAATTTCCGAGGCTGTGACGAGTTTTCTCAAGATGAGTTTTTTTTATTTCTTATGACCAAATTCAGAAATAATCTTCCCTGATGTGTGCTTTGACTTGCTTTCTATATTCAGCTACCTCCTCAGCATATTCGCTGGGAAGCTCTATTTGGAATTCCACCCGGATCTTGTTGGTTTGATCAAGAGCGATTCACCCCACCGAAATGCGTTTCGTTTAACCAATGTTAATGATTTTTCTTCCTGACTTCGAAATGCATCTCTCGCACCCAGGTGAATTCGTCTCCCGGAGGAGCTCGACTCACTGCCAGGCCGCTTGGTGGTTGAGAAATGCGTTGCTCAACTGGGCGTTTCGCCTTATCCGAGTTCCAGGTCGCAGCTTGAAATCCTGTACTTCGCTGTGGGCTCTTCTGAACCCATACAACCCGCTCTCAACCCTCACTATAAAGCACTCAAATAGATTTACTATGAAGCTCCGAAAGATAGTGACAGTTCGATCGGGAGATCTTGCTGGGGGTCCGGCCACATCATCCTCCACCTGTCGTCTACGAAATTCTGCTCCTCGATTTGGCGCCAAGCCTTTTTGTTTTTCAATCGAATAAAAGTTCCCTGATGGTCCCTGTAGTGATATTCGTACCAGCATTCAGTGATGGTTCTTCAGGTCCATTCTGCATCAACACACAAGCTGACGTCCCGATATTGAGACAGGCAATAAACTTGGGAGAATGCATGTTATGCGTGATTATTGAGCTGACGAGTTCTGTTCCAGATTGTGAGGTTACTTGCGTGGCAGGTTTAAGAAGCTTCTGGATGTGGGGTAACATCGGCTGTGGGAACCTCGTTGAGTGCCATAGCTACGTTACCGAAGCAATACAGTAGTTGGTGTGATTCTTACCAGCCGTTTGAACCTCTCAAACATAGTGCAGTGTATGAGTAGATATACAAGAAAGCTGCCTGGTAATCAGGAAGGCTTATTCATTTGTTAGACATTCTTGATGGATATCCAAGTCTTATCACGGTATAATTTACCAAGCATCTATAGGTAACGGATATAGTTCTTATATCGGAAGGGTTAAATATGAAGAGTAGGTATTCAAGGTAAGAAATATATTTAGTTTAGAAAAGAAAAATTTTGATGGAAAAATTTTGATGGAAAAGTTGGTGTTCTTATATGCTCCGATGAACGGTTTTCCAGTAAATGAATGTTATTTAGGGCGCCACTTCTTGTGATGGCTGATTCATGAATAAAGGCCTGAAAATACAGGAGGTTAGGACGAGTGGATTAAGGGTTGGTGAAGCGATCTGAGTTAACGTGAAAATGAACAGGAAGTGAAAAGCATGATGAAGTTGTGTGTCGATGAGAATTTGTGACGCCTTACATAGCTGTCTTCTGGTATAAATACGATTTGTTAGTTCTATTGTGGGTCTGTTGGCATCTTCCTCTGACGGGAAGACCGCGGCGCTATAGGCTGAGGTGAAGACATGTCATAGACGCTCCTCCCCAATCTTCTCTCCTCCGCATAACCGAATTGATTCTGCAACCCGAATACCGCATAGCAATTGATGCAAGAGCATTCTATACATGCAGTAAACGGACAGTTGTCTACTTGGGGGTTAAAATTAGAAGGATATTTATCTGCCACAGATTTCCCTAACACAGCGAAGGTTAGTGCTGCTCATTGAGCGATCTATTGGGAAGATACTTACAGTCGTTCTTTCGCTTCCGCCGGGGTTTTAAACGGCGCTCATCTGCATCAGAGCCGTGAGGACTGTTATCACCGGTCTATTACTACGCTGTCAGATTATGTACTGGATAAAAAATCATTGGTTATATTGTCTCTTACCCATGGTTCTTCCCCACATTTCTTGCTTGAATCATAACGTAGCTCCATACTACAAGGGATTGTTGAATCGTATCGCAAGCGCTGCTGAGAAGTGAGCTGCTCATAGCAAGTAATTTTCATCCGCTCGAAAGCTTCCCAATACTGGTCTGCTTCTGCACTATCTGCCTGAGACACCGTTTGTCAGCATCTCAAACAAAATTCGGCACTCCTTGTGGTATACCTCTTTTAACTTCTGCGCCTTTAACGAGTCACTCTCATAGTGGTAGATGTTAAGGATAATTCCATGCCAAACTGCGCGCAGGACATTGCGACATATATAAGGGCCTTGTACCCCTGCCACAATGTCCATATACTTCAAAGACTGTAGAGAAACGAGGCCAATGTACGGCACTACGACACTGTTACGGCACCGATCTTCCATAGCAAGCATGCCTATGCTATTGCCTGTGATGTTGCACCTCTTGACGAAACGGAAAACTCTCCGGTTCTCCCTCACCCTTCGGGCCCAATACGCTTCTTTCGTCGCATGATATTCCCAAGCTTCATGCACCGCTGGAGAATTCATCTGTTGCTCCTTCGTTAGTAGCTTGATCTTACTTTAAGATAGTGATATCTATAAGACCGGCGAGGGCATACTTGCTGCAGGAGGGAAGACCTCCTCGGGTGGCCTTCTGGAAAGACAGCCGCAACACAACGAGTCCAGAACCAGTTTACTTCCTGGCGAGAAAATATGTGGTCCTTCAATACACCGATACTTATCATTCTTGTGGTGTAGTCGTAGCAATTCCGTCCCCATTTCTCAAAGTGAATTTCTTTCCAGACTACTGGGGTGCCTAGTCTAATGCTTTTCTCAATGGTCGTTTCTTTTTTGCGAGAAGCCACACGTGACTTGATGATGGGGGTAGACCTGTGTGGCGGTGCGATTAATTGAGCCGCTGGAAGGGGTTTTGTGTCTAGGAAAGCCGTCGCATTTTTTAGATGCTTGTCCGGTACTAAGCCTGTGACATCGGTGATGGAAGCTGGTACTCTTGGCTGTTGGAGTTCGTGCGCCGCTGGGGTAAGGCTTTCCTCTGAACGAATGATCTCATAACCTACCTCTTTATCCGGTTTCAAGTTTGTTGGGATGCACGTCTCTGTCGGTCGAATCGGCGGAGAAATTGGGAGGTGATCTCTGTCTGTAATTGTCGTTTCGTCACGAGGCTCTCTATCTAGCACTAAGTGTGCCGGATCTGACTCTTCTCCTGCATCAATAGGAGCGGAAATCCTCTTCTGATCTGCTATAGCGGTAGCAACATCTATGGCTGTAGCAGTCGTTGCAAATTCTGAAGCTGTTACCGAGTATATCGTCAAACCCAAGCGTTGGCATTTCTCAAGTGGGGTCTCGGACGAATCTTCCATGACGGTAACTTTGATTGATAGATAGGGCGAAGAAGCAGCTTGCGATCATATACAGATGCTGGTATTGGCAAGATGGACGGCTATGGCGATGAAACTCTGTGTACTGTGTGCAGGATTGAAAAGGTAACGTGGCTCATGTGTGATGGAAGGGAAAAATGTTGTTGTGTGTTGAGGATAAATAAGCCTAATAGGATATTTAATGTTTCATGCAGTAATATAAATCTGATGTTTGTGCTATACCTTTTACCTTGAAGTCTTGGTGGTCGAGGTGGAACGCGAATAGTCATATCTCTGGCGACAGACGGTAGGCCTCAGAGCGGGAAGCCAACACCACCATAGATGGTCATATCTTTGGCGACAGACGGTAGGCTATGAGTACTTCCATCCTTTTTTTGCTTCAGCTCTGGAGTTCAATTCCAGGCAGCCACCGAATTATGTTTTTATTTTTGACTTTGATTTTTGTGGTAACACCTATAAATCGCTACTAGGTAAGTGACTTGATAGATAGTTCTTTGGGCTAACTAGGTTCGGCTCCTATCTTGGAGACTTGGTGTTCTAACTTGTAAAGATTTTAGACGTATTCACCTGTAAATGTTACGGGTCGAATGCCGGTTGGTGCCTGCCTGCGTGGAAGTTCCATCACAAATCAATAATCTGGCCTTGATTACTAGCTTGCGACCCAATTTATTGAAAGCAGTATAGACGCAAGTTGATAGCCATGAAACGGCAAAGAATCTCCAAATGCAGAATCACGATCTTGCCGTTCCATTATAAGGCAACAACATATCTCACCGTAAGATCTTCAAATGGAGAAATCGATCTCAAGAAACTCGCGAAACAGTCTCATCTCACATCAGGTTCGTTGGCAAAGCATATGCGACATAAAAAATTGGGAAATGAGGCATAAAAACTGGCCAAGCTACCAGATATTCCACGCAGTTGGCCTGGCTGTTGTTTTTTAGTGACAGGCTTTCACCTACCTCGTTGTGCAAAACTCACACTGATAGTATTTCTGTTCCACATCATCCCAGCAGCTTTCTTATTACAGCTCACTATGACCTCTTCTATGTCTATTACGTTGGAGAGCCGGTTAAGTCAGGGCGACTCAGCGCTAATTTGGCCAGCCCATCCCTTCTTTACAGGCTCCATAACTAACGAATTCATGTAACGCTTTAGCGATAACGTCCGCATAGAATCAGCGTAGGCGGTCTCCATGCCACCATCCCAACATCACCGCCTACTACGCTCAATATTGAAGCTAAAGCCTTACTGGTGGACGGCCAACCGTGTGAGCACGCCGTTATCAAGAATCGAGCTAACTTATGCTGGATATTATAGAGTAGGAGCTGTAATTACGAATCTGATGGGAATTCAGAACTGAACAATTGTACAATGTATATACAGTATCTCACTCCCATTAAGACGCACATTGCATAGGATTTGGTAGTTGACGTTAAGTTAAACGGCGGAGCTTTCCGCACTCGGAATCGACATTATTATCCGTGCCATCCCTGTCTTACATACTTGCTCTATTTCCTTCTTATCTCACCTCTTTCCCATCAACATCAGCCTCTAGTTGTAGTTCAAGTAATCTTCATTGTCTGAACGAGTCGACCGAAGGCTTAAAGGACCAGACAAGGAAAATTGTAAGGACCAGACTTGGGCTAATATTATGGGCTCATTGCAGGAGAGTCCCTGGCAGTACTTCGTTGCGCCGCTTCTGAATGCTAAAGATGTTGTAGTCGTTGGCTAACCGATCATCAATACATCTTCGATATTAGAAAGCGTTATCTTTTTTTCTGTCTCTCACATCTCTATTATTCCATTCCCGTGGATCCTCTAAATCCCCAATCGGTAGATATTATGGTGCACACTGTACTCTTCTAGCAAAATCTTAGAAGTCCTTTACTAGCTTCTTGTTGAGTATTTAAAAACTGGGGTCATAAGCTCTCAGTGGCCGGGCGACTTGGAAATACGTTCAACCTCATATTAATCAAGGTTTAATTCTGTGTCAAATGTACTGAACTGAATTTGTAGCCATGGCAGGCACGCATGAGGAGATTATTCCTCTCGTCTCTTTCGTTCTTACGAATATTTTAGGCCTTTTCTTAGTGTGCTCTTAACGGTTCACGCAGTCAAGCCACACATTACAAGTGGAGCTACCGTCTCAAACGGTCAGGCTTGGAGGTTGTAGGGGGACTATGCGCCGCACACAAATCCGACGAACTTATAGTATTTCGAACATCTCATCCATTCGCATGCCAATGCTACAGCCAACATAGCAGATCGTCCTCTTCCAGAGTCTTCATGCATAGTCCCTAACGCTTCTCGAACAATTCTCCAAATCGCTCAATGAAGCCATCTATCTTTTTTCCCACCGCATCTCCTATCCCAACGTCTTTACATACCGATCAGCCCATCAGCTCACCCAGCAGACGCGCGAGCTGGTGAGGAATGACAAGGAGATGCGACGAGTATGTGGATAGAGTGCGGTTGCGATGACGGTTGATCCACTCGTTGGCTTTGTGTATTCAATGACTCTTGTCGCGTCTGGATCTAATGGCTGTACGTTGCCAAACGAGAAAACAAATGGTGAGACTACTTGTCCATTTTGAATTGTTGAAATGAGATATCGGTTACTCACAACATACGGTAAGACTGCCATTGATCCTGGTAGACGGCCTGTTAATCATGCAATCTGCAGAGAGCGGGTGCTGCTCTACTGGCTTTCACTTCCCTTCAGTGCAGGCTAGTAGGATACAGACAACAGGACAAGAAAAGGTAGGATCAGAGAGGTCAAGTAAGAAGGCTAGATTGTTAACAATGCTTGCGGTCCTGTGACCATGATCTTGAAAGGTTATATGTGGATATGGGGACAGTCAAGGATTAATAACTAAATTTCGGACGACGCCCATATGATAGTAGAGTAGGGATATCAACAGATGCCAGCCGGTACCGCCCCTCATAACCGGGTAATACCTTTTGTCCCAAAAGAAAACGCCCACCACTTTCCGTCGCAAACCTACAAACTCGAAAAATCTCAGTTTGCTACATTCTCTCTAGCCTTTGCGCCGCTAGCCCTATGCCACACATCCCCACCCCATCTCATCAGCCGCTCGGCTGCCGCTGTAGGACCATCTACAGCTGGTCGTACATCTAGAGAGAACACAGGTGCTCCGGTCGGTTCAGGGACAGAATAGTAGTCGATGACGTATCTGACTTCTCGTACGTCTCCTTGAGGCGTCCGTCGCTGGACATACCAGTCGTGTCGATCGAATGGGGCGTCAGAACTACAGGAGATTAGCGCTGGATGGAATTGACCAGCAAGTAATACGTACTTGAATTTAGCAGGATACATGCGCCCTAAGAAATCGAATATTCTTGCTTTGGGTGAAATATCATCTGGTCTGCCTTGAAACCTCAATAATTTTGGCTTCGCAATCTGCCATTCCGGTGCAACCTTATCAGCGTCTTCGACGAATCCTTCTTCACCCCTTCGGCACGCCTGCCAGCCGTAGCCGAGTCCGCGACTGAATCTCCGTTCCCAATTTACGATCTCTTCCCAAGCACCCTCGTTCAAAAAATTATGGACTGCTACCATGGATTCCACAGCATCTTGGGGAGTGTCATCGTAGCCCTTCCGCAGCATTGCGTTATACATCTGTTGCGGTGAGGGATACTCCCAGTTGCTCTCCGAATCGCCTCTTGGTATCGATGACGTTTCGCGTTCTATGGGAAGATCGACAGATTGACTTGCGGCGGGAGACTGGGAGAGGTTTGGGAACATGTAGTTTAGGGGATTGAGTCGAGACGAGGTGGATGGAGGTGGGGCAGAAGGTTCCAGAGGGGCGTTTGGCGCTTGCACTGGGCATGAGCCGGCTGTGGGAGATCCTGAGGAATTTCGAGGGGGAAATGAAGGCGTTGAGGGTATGGCGGTATGCATCGGACAACCAGGCTTAGAAAGTTAGCATCAATAATATAGTAGCAACGAAAGTCCATATCTTACGGGAGGAGTAGCATTTGATTTTGTGGGAGGATGAGGCGCAACAGTGGTCGATGCACGGGGTTTGTCCACCCAAAACCAGCCCATTGTAGGTGCTATTAGTGTTCAGGGTTTATTAGGGTGAATATAATTGAGAGGCAATGGTATAAACGACAACGGATATATGAGGAACAACTTGGAGAGAAGTTCGGCGGTCGAAGAAGGATAAACTTCAGGGTCGAGAGGACGAAAAGGGTCTAGCCTGAATTTGCGGGCAAAATGACGTTGCGCTTTCACAGGCTACCTACGCGAACGATCGCGCCAAACCGAGGGCACGGCAACATGAAGAACATGGACTATAAACAGCCTCCATGACTCCGACTGTAAGGACTGATTCGTACGATGAGAACGGCCTTCTACTTCGGCCGACTATGCCTTCGTCGCGGAGCCCAGCGGCATGTAGCCTTACTTGAGCGACGCTTCTCCATATCTGCAAAATGGCCTATACCTCGAAAGGCGCCGCATCGACCTCCAAGAGGGAGAAAGACTTTATTAGCTTTGCTTAGCCCAGCCGCTTTCGTGCAATTGAGTGAAGAGGACAATGGCGATGGCAAGACACCGGAAAAACTCATGTTGGAGGCTTCGCGGGCGGAGATTGAGAAATCGATGCCCGACAATCTGCATGGCTTCAGGAGAGCATGGCACGGTCTCTACCTAATCTTGGACAAGTACATCTATGAGCCCATAGCAACGGGCTTTCGATTTCTACACCTTGTGGTCATTTTTGTTCCGGTAATAGCAGCGGTGCCGTTGGTCTGGTTTGGACGAAGACAAAAGGCACACGACAATGAGCGTACAGGTACGCTCTGGTGGTACAGATTCTTGGTCCATGCTATGGAGCGCGCTGGCCCAGCTTTCATCAAGGTACTTGACTCTGTGGCGAAACTGGCTCCAACTGATCTTTTGTAGCTTGGACAATGGGCGGCCTCAAGGTCAGATATATTCCCGGCAGAAATGTGCCATACCATGTCTTCTCTCCACTCCAATGCTCCGGCCCATTCCTTAGCAGACACGAAAAGGACAATCGTCAAAGCTTTCAACGGCCGCCCTTTTGAAGACATATTCGACGAATTCCAGGAGAAGCCTCTAGGGGTAGGAGCCATAGCTCAGGTTTATAAAGCCAAACTCAAACCTGATCTCGCCGGTTCCGAAGATGCGGACTTGGAAGTCGAACCACAAAACATGCGCAGAAGAGTCCGCAAGAACGTCGACACTTTCATCAAATCCACCCCTCAACGCGTTCCCTCCTCTTACGTTGCCATCAAAGTGCTCCACCCAAAGGTCGAGCGCCTCGTCCGCCGTGACCTGCGCATCATGACTTTCTTCGCTAAAATTCTAAACGCTATCCCTACTATCGAGTGGCTATCTCTACCAGACGAAGTGGCTCAGTTTGGCGAAATGATGCGCTTGCAATTGGATCTTCGCATCGAATCTGCTAATTTGACCATGTTTCGCAAGAAATTTAGAGATCGAACCACGGCTTGGTTCCCCTACCCTTACGCCAGCCATACCACGCGACAAGTCCTTGTCGAGGAGTTCGCCCAAGGCATCCCCCTGGCAGCCTTCCTTGAAGACGGCGGAGGGGTATTTCAGCAGGAAATCGCTGACGAGGGCCTCGATGCTTTTCTTCACATGCTCCTTATTGACAATTTCGTCCACGCCGACCTGCACCCTGGAAACATCATGGTCCGCTTCTACCTCCCTACACAAATCTCACTCACTCTAGGACGACACAAACCCTCCGACTCCCCTACCGACTCCCTTGACGTCACCGAAGAAGTCCTGCAAAGACTGCGCCCGCATCGCCACCACCCCGAGGCCTGGGTCTCACAACTTGCCCAAATCGACAAAGAGGGCTACAGGCCGCAGCTCATCTTCATTGACACGGGCCTTGTCACAGCTCTCAACGCCACCAACCGCAGGAACTTCCTTGACCTCTTCAAAGCCGTCGCCGAATTCGACGGCTACCGCGCCGGGCACCTGATGGTCGAGCGTTGCCGCCAGCCCGACGCCGTCCTCGACAAGGAAGTATTTGCGCTCAAAATGCAGCACCTCGTCCTAGGCGTCAAATCAAGCACGTTTGCGCTCGGCAACATCAAGATCGGGGATGTCCTGAACCAGGTCCTGTCCATGGTGCGCGAACACCATGTCCGCATGGAGGGAGACTTTGTCAACGTCGTCATCAGCATCCTCCTCCTCGAGGGCATTGGCAGGAGCCTAGACCCGAATCTGGATCTCTTCAAGAGGTAAGTTTCCCCCCTCGTTCCACATTCCCACCCTCACCCACCTACACCTCACAACCCCGAAGACTTGACTGACCCCTCTCCCATCTCCACAGCGCCCTCCCCATCCTCCGCCAACTCGGCTCCCAAGGCGGCGGCGCGAGCCTGCTGCAAAACGTGCGCGAGGGCGACTACAGCATGCTGAAGGTGTGGGTGGGGCTCGAGGCGCGGCGGTACCTCCTGGCGAGCGCGGAGCAGGTCGAGAGTTGCGTACGGTATGATCAGCTGTCGCCGAATATTTAGGTTTGGTGGAGGTTGGTGCACGTGTAGGGGGCGAGATGGTTGTGGGGGAGGGTAGATGGGATGTAGAAAGAATTATATAGGTAGAGCTGGGTTGGCCCACGAAAGGCATCTATGGACACGGGAAACATAAATATTATACATCTAAACAGCGAACCCCAAATCTGCGCAAATCTAAAAGTCCAGCCCCTAAAACGCCAGGGATGCCGCTAACTGCGACGAAAATAAGGGTGCATTGGCACCCTACGAGCGTATCGCCTACCACGCCGCAACATCTTCCCTCTCCGACCTACCTCTTCCTTTGCTCATCCACTTCCTCGCGTTAGCAAACCGACTCATACCCCCCGGGTTCTCGCCCTCCCCAGCAAAACCCCTCCCCACCTTCGCCGCCC
>JAABUP010004411.1_pt1 | contig 22973 bp, 17 predicted proteins | sample 5559201 | NCBI WGS metagenome assembly JAABUP01 (sample SAMN10711887, study PRJNA513373) | rock metagenome | isolation source: Antarctica rocks | place: Antarctica | reverse complement strand
TCCCCCGGTCAAAACCACTGTGCAGAGGTACTAGGGGGTGGCGATGCCGGGGCCCCGCATCGCCTGCATCGGCGAGTGCATGGTCGAGTTGCGGGAGCTGCCGGGCGGGCTGCTGCGACGGCGCTTCTCGCGTCGCCCGCACTGGTCGGACGCGCCCTGGCCGCCCCCACGCTCAACAGCCTTTGCCAAACGTCCGAGCTGGCAAACGAGGAACCGGCATTGCCGCCGACCCGACGGTGCGGCCATGATCCCCCGTATTAGCCCCCCGCACCATCAGAAGTGGACATGAATGCCGCGCCCCTTGACCCCCCACGACGTGTTCGCCTTCCGCAGCGTGGCCGACCCGCGCATCGCGCCAGGAGGCGGCCGGCTGATCGCCACCGTCACGCGCCGCGACGTCATGACCGACGCACGGGTTCCGGGCCTGACGCAGACCGATGACCACATCGCCTGGGCCGATGTGCCGGACACGGAGGGCGTCGTTGCCGCGCGTCTCGCGCCGGACAGTCGCCGCATCGGGCTGATCCGCCGCGTGGGCGGGCGTATGCGCCTTGTCGTGCACGACGGGACGCTGCGCACGGTGCATGAGGCGGCCACGCCGCTGCGCGAGATCGCCTGGTCGCCCGACGGCACGCTGCTCGCCTTCCAGCAGCGCATCGACGCGGCGCTGCCGTCCTGGCTGGGCCTGCCGGCAGCCCCCCCGGACGCGGCGTGGGCCGAGCCGCCGCGCCACACGGACCGGCTGCTCTACCGCCACGATGCGATGGGCGAGCTGCCGGAGAGCGTGTTCCACGTCTTCATCGTCCCGGTCGACGGCACGGCGCCCGCGCGGCAGCTCACGCAGGGCACGTGGCACAACGGGTTCCCGCACCATGTCCCGCCGGGCCTGGTGTTCTCGGCCGACGGGTCGGAGGTGCTGATCGCTGGTACCCAGCGCGCCGACTGGGACACGGAGCCGGGCGACACCGACATCCACGCCATCCGCGTCGCCGACGGGACGGTGCGGCGGCTGACCGACATCCCCGGGCCGACCGCGCACCCGGCGCCCTCGCCCGATGGCAGGAGCGTGGCGTTCACCGCCATCGAGGAGCGCGGGGTCGGGCACCACCTGCGCCGCCTTTACGTCATGCCGGCGGCGGGCGGCGCGCCGCGCGCGGTGCTGCCCGGGTTCGACCGCAGCATCGGCGGGATCGCCTGGACCGCGGACAGCGCGGGGCTGGTGGTCGGCTACGACGACTGCGGCGCCGGCCACATTGCGCGCGTGACGCTCGACGGCCACATGGACGTGCTGGCGCGCGACGCGGGCGCCGGGCAGATCGAGATGCCGTATATGGGCGGCGGCTTCTCGGTCGCGCGCGACGGGACGGTTGCCTACGTGCGGACCGCGGCGGACCTGCCCAGCGAGGTTGGCCTCATCGCGCCTGGGCGCCCGGCGGCGACGCTGACCCATCTGAACGCGGAACTCGCGGCGGCGGTCGGCGGCTTCCAGCCGGCGGAGTCGTTCTGGGTGACGGGCGGCGAGGGACGCGCGGTGCAGTGCTGGCTGATCCGGCCAAAGGGGCTGGGTCCGCACCCGCTGGTGCTGGAAATCCATGGTGGCCCGTATGCGGACTACGGCGACCGCTTCTCCATCAAGCACCAAGCGATGGCCGCGGCCGGCTATGCCGTGCTGTTCGCCAACCCGGCGGGATCGACCAGCTACGGGCAAGCCTTTGCGGACGCGCTGCACGACCGCTTCCCAGGCCCGGACTACGATGACCTGATGGCGGCAGTGGACGCCGCGGTCGCCCGGCCCGGCATCGATCCGGGCAACCTGTTCATCTCGGGCGTCAGCGGCGGCGGCGTGCTGACCTTGTGGGCCGTCACGCACACCCACCGCTTCCGCGGCGCGGTCGCCGTCAAGCCGGTGGTGGATTGGCAGAGCTGGGTGCTCGGCTCGGACATCGGCCCCTCCATCGGCCGTCGCTGGATGGGCGGCGCGCTGCCGTGGGAGGCGCCGGCGAAGTACCGGGAGCGCTCGCCGCTGACCCATGCGCCGCATGCGCGCACGCCCACGCTGCTGATGGCGGGCGAGGCCGACAGCCGCACGCCGATGAGCGAGGCGCTCCAGATGTACGCGGCCCTCCGGCTGGCCGGGGTCGAGGCGCACCTGCTGCGCTTCCCCGGCGCCACCCACAGTTCGGGCAGCATGCGGCCCTCGTTGTTCGCGGCGGAGGTCGCGGCCACGATCGGCTGGTTCGAGCGGCTGCGCGCCCAGGAGCAGGCACGGGCATGACCATGCGCCGCCGCGACCTGCTGGCCACGCCCCTGCTGGGCCTGGCCCGCCCCGCCCTGGCGCAGCCCGCGCGCACGCTCCGGTTCGTGCCGCAGTCGGACCTGTCGTCCATCGACCCGCTGTGGAGTGTCGCAACCGTGGCGGTCACGCACGGGTACCTCGTTTGGGACACGCTGTTCGGCATCGACCTGAGCCTCCGGCCGCAGCCGCAGATGGCCGAACGGGCGGAGGTGTCGGACGACGGGCGCTCGTGGGTGTTCACGCTACGCGACGGCCTTATGTTCCACGACAACGAGCCGGTGCGCCCGGCCGACTGCATCGCGTCGCTGCGGCGATGGATGGAGAAGGACCCGTTCGGCCAGGCGGTCGCCGGGCTGACGACCGGGATCGAGCCGCTCGACGACCAGCGTTTCCGGATCGCGCTGTCGCGGCCGTTCCGGCAGTTGCTGTTCGCCATCGCGGTCCGCAACGTGTTCATCATGCCCGAGCGCATCGCCCGCACGCCGTCGAGCCAGCAGATCAAGGAGGTCATCGGCAGCGGCCTCTACCGGTTCCTGGCCGACGAGTGGCAGGCGGGCGTCCAGGCGCACTACGCCCGGTTCGACCAGTACCGGCCACGCCGCGAGGCGCCCGAGCTGTTCACCGGGGCCAAGGCCGCGAACTTCGACCGGGTGGAGTGGATCACGCAACCCGATCCGGCCACCGCCGCGGCGGCGCTGCAGCGGGGCGAGGTGGACGTGGTGGAGCGCCCGCTGCTGGACCTGCTGCCGATGCTGGCCAGGTCGCCCGGCATCAAGGTCGAGCCGCTCGACCCGTTCGGCGCGCTGGCGATCCTGCGCTTCAACCAGTTGCAGCCGCCGTTCGACAACCCGAAGCTGCGCCGGGCGCTGCTGCCGGCGATCGACCAGGCCGAGGTCGTGACGGCCGCGGTCGGCGACGCGAAGCAGTACGGCACATCCCCGGTCGGCTTCTTCCCCAGCGGCAGCCCCATGAGCACCGATGCCGGGCTGGACGTGCTCACGGGGCCGCGCAACGTCGAACGTGCCCGGCAACTCGTGGCCGAGTCGGGCTACAAAGGCGAGCGCATCGTCATGCCGGCGCCGTCCGACCTGCCGCAGATCATGGCGATGAGCTAGGTGGTGCAGGACCAGCTCGGCCACGTGGGCCTCCGCGTCGAACTGCAAGCCATGGACTGGGGCACGATGCTGTCGCGCATGGCCAAGCGCGAACCGGTGGAGCAAGGCGGCTGGAGCTGCTTTTGCACGACCTGGGCGGGGCTGTCCGTGGCCACGCCGGGCAGCTCGTATCCGCTGCGGGGCAACGGCACGGGCGGCTGGAACGGCTGGCCCAGCGACCCGGCCATCGAGGCGCTGCGCCAGCAATGGTTCGATGCGCCCGACACCGGGGCGGCCCAGGCCATCTGCCGGCAGGTGCAGGAAGCGGCGTTCGCCAGCCTGCCCTTTGTTCCGCTCGGCCAGTGGTCCGGCCCGGCCGCCTACCGCGGCAACGTCACCGGGCTGCTGCGTTCGCCGTTCATGCTGTTCTGGAACGCGCGCAAGGCCTGAGTGGCTCTTCGTGGCTGGGTTGCGCCGCGTTCATGCTCTTTTGCCGGGCTGAGCGGGCGGACTGCGATCCGTGTCGCCCTGGGATCGTGCAGGCATGCTGGTTGCCCCTCGCCCAACTCGCCGTTCCCGTTCTACAGTCGATGCAACGGAGGTGAGCCGAGCCATGCAGACCTTGTTCCTGAACGCCGCCATCACCGACGCCACGCAGCCCGAGCCGCGCGCCGGGCACGTCCTCGTGGAGGACGGCGTGATCCGGGACGTCGAGGCGAGGCCGGGGGCCGCGGACAACCGGGAGGTCATCGACCTCCGGGGCCGCACGCTGATGCCCGGCCTGATCGACTGCCACGTCCACGTGGTGGCGAGCATGATGAACCTGACGATGAACGCGCAACTGCCGGACGCCATGGCCGTGCTCCGCTCGCTGCCGATCATGCGGGGGATGCTGGACCGCGGCTTCACCACGGTGCGCGACGTGGGCGGAGCGCCCTTTGCCCTGGCGGAGGCGGTGGAGCAGGGCCTGGCGCCGGCGCCCCGGCTGGTAGTGTGCGGCAAGGCGCTGGCGAAAACCGGCGGCCATGCCGACAGCCGGCCCCGCTACGACACCCACGACGCCACGCGGTGGGAGCGGAACTTCGGCGCCCTGGGCCGGGTGGCGGACGGGGTTGACGAGGTGCGCCGCGCCTGCCGCCAGGAACTGCGCCAGGGCGCGCAGTTCATCAAGGTGATGGCCAACGGCGGCGTCTCCAGCCCGACCGACCCGATTGCCTGGCAAGGGTACTCCGTGGCGGAAATGACCGCGGCCGTCGAGGAGGCGCGCGACGCGCAAACCTACGTCTCGGCGCACCTTTACACGCCGGAGGCCATCGCGCGGGCCCTGCGCTGCGGCGTGCATTCGCTTGAGCACTGCAACCGCATCGACGCGCCGACCGCCTGCCTGGCGGCCGAGGTGGGCGCAGTCGCCGTGCCGACCCTCGTGACCTACGAGGCCCTGGCGCAGGACGGCGCCTCGCTCGGCCTCCCGCCGGAGTCGATCGCCAAGATCGAGGACGTGCGCGCGGCCGGGCTGGGCAGCCTGTCCATCCTGCGGGACGCCGGGGTCACCATCGCCTTCGGCACCGACCTGCTGGGGGAGACGCATGTCCGGCAGAGCGAGGAGTTCGCCATCCGGTCCCGCGTCCTGCCATCGGCGGACATCTTCGCGAGCGCCACGACCATCGCCGCGCGCCTCGTCGGCATGGAGGGCAAGCTTGGCGTCGTCGCCCCGGGCGCCATTGCCGACCTGCTGGCGGTCCAGGGCGCGCCGCTGGAGAACGTGGCGGTCCTGGCCGACCACCGGCGCGCCATCCAGATGGTCATGAAGGCAGGCGCCATCCACCGCCGGTCGGAAGTCTAAGCCGTCCCGCAGCCAGCCGGGACGCAGCGTGGGAGGACTGGATGCGCCTGCTCGACCTTGCCGTGATCCTGGCCTACCTGGTCGCCATCGCCGCAATCGGCCTGCGCCTGTCGGGCCGGCAGCAGAGCGCCGCCGCCTACTTCGTGGGCGAGCGCGACCTGCCCTGGTGGGCCGTCTGCTTCTCCATCGTCGCCACCGAGACCAGCACGCTCACCGTCATCAGCGTGCCCGGCGTCGCCTACCTCGGCGCGTTCGGCTTCGTGGAGCTGGCCATCGGCTACCTGCTGGGCCGCTCGCTCGTGGCCTGGCTCCTGCTGCCCCTCTACATGCGCGGCGGCTTCGTCAGCGCCTACCAGTATCTCCGCCAACGCTTCGGCCCCGTGCTGCAAGGCATGGCGGCCGTAACGTTCCTGATCACCCGGCTGCTCGCCGAGGGCGTGCGGCTGTTCGCCTCCGCCATCCCGATCAAGTTGCTGCTGGACGCGGTCGGCCTGCCGGCGGGCTATGTCGCCATCATCGCCGTCCTCTCGTTCGTGACCCTGCTCTACACCTATGCCGGCGGCATCCGGGCGGTGATCTGGACGGACGCGATCCAGATGGCGCTGTATATCGGCGGCGCCGCGGCCTGCGTGCTCGTGCTGCTGCACGAGGTCGGGGCCGCCGGCGTCGGCCAGGCCTATGCCGCCGGCAAGTTCCAGGTGCTCAACGTCACGGCGCCCATCCTCACCAGCCCGTTCAACGCCGTCGCGGCCATCGTGGGCGGCGCGGTGTTCTCCATGGCGTCGCACGGGACGGACCAGCTCATGGTGCAGCGCGTGCTGGCCTGCCGCACGCTCGGCGAGGGGCGGCGCGCGATGGTCGGCAGCGCCGCCATGGTGATGGTCCAGTTCGCGCTGTTCTCGATGGTCGGCGCGCTGCTCTGGGTGCATCTCGGGGGCCGGACTCCGGCGGAGATGGGGCTGCGCTCGTCGGACGACCTGTTCCCCCGCTTCATCTTGGACGAGTTGCCGCCGGGCCTGTCGGGGCTGTTGATCGCGGGCATCCTGTCGGCGACGATGGGGTCGCTGTCGTCGGCGTTGAACTCGATGGCCAACTCGACAGTCGCCGACCTGTGGCGGGCGATGGGCCGCACGGCGGACGACGCGGCGACGCTGCGGCTGTCGCGGCTGCTCACGGCCGTCTGGGCGGCGGTGATGGCGGGGTTCGCATGCCTGTTCACGGACACCCATGGCCAGGTGGTGCTGCTGGGTCTCGGCATTGCGGGCTACACCTACGGCGCGCTGCTCGGCGCCTTCCTGCTCGGCTTGGCTGTGCGCCGGGCGAACCAGCGGGACGCCGTGGCCGCCTTCGCCGCGACCGTGCTGGTGATGAGCTGGGTCATCCGCAGCTACGCACTCGCTTTCACCTGGTACGTGCCGCTGGGGGTTGCGGCGACGTTGGCCGTGGGCGGGCTGCTGTCCCTGACCCACCCGGTCCCGGCACCCCGCCCCGACGCGCAGGCCGAGGCAGCGGCTGGCTGAGTGCCCTCGTTCGTCAGTCGCAGGCAGTGCTGGTACTGCCAGCAGAACCTGTTTTTGTTGTGCGACAACACCCATCCCAAGCCCGAGCCGCAGGAGCCGCTGCCCGGCTATCCCACCGCCGGCATCTACGGCTACACCCACGCCTTCGGCGGCTACGCCGGGGCGCATGCGCGGTACGGGCGCACTGGTCCCCCGTCCAAGGTCTGTCAGAACCGTCAGGACGTGTGCTTCGGTGCAAGCCCCCTGCGACGAAGGCCTGCCCTCCTCCTGCCAGACCCGTCCCGACGCCGCCAGCAGCATCCATAACGGGTCGGTCCCATGGGTCAACGCGAACCATACCCGACTTTGCTTACAGCCCGGCCCTATCGAGCTGCAGGATCGCTCGTGCGCAGGCCTGCGCACGAGGCACTAGGCTGTCGAGCATCAGGAACTCCTCCGGGCTGTGCGCCTTCCCGCCGACCGGCCCCACTGAGCATATTGTCGGCGTACCAACGCCTGCGGTGAAGCCACTGTCGGCGCAGCCGCCGGAGAACTCGCCCTCGATGGCCAACCCGCTGGCGGCGGCGCTGTCCACATACAGCTCGAACAGGCGCTTGGCTGCGGCGGTCTGCACCAAGGGCATGAACTCGCCCTTGATGGTCAGCTTGGCCCCGGTGCCAGGGATCGTGCTGTGGTCGATGATGGCGCCAATCCGAGCCATGATGTCGTCGCGGTCCGCAGGCTTGACATAGCGCAAGTCGATCTGCCCTTCGGCCCAGGGCGCCACGGTGTTGACGCTCTGGCCGCCGCTGATCAGGCCGACGTTGAGGGTGACGCCACGGTCGAGGTCCGTCAGCGCATGAATGGCAGTGATCTTGTGCGCCAACTCGCCGATGGCGCTGATGCCGTCCGTGAAGGCGCCGCCGGAATGGGCGGCCTTGCCGGTGACACGCATGGTCATGAACACCCCACCCTTGCGACCAGTGACGACGTTGCCGGTGGCGCGGCCAGGCTCACTGTTGAACACGACGCGGGCGTGCCGGGCTTCGTTCTCTATGACAGGGCGGCCTTCGGGGCTGCCGATCTCCTCGTCCCCGGTGAACAAGCCGACCAGCGGGGCCGGGTTGCCGCCGAACCGGGCGAAGGCGGCCAGCACAAAGCAGTTCATCACCAGCCCCGCCTTCATGTCAGCGACGCCCGGACCATAGGCCACGCGATCTCGAATGGTGAAGGGGCGGCGCCCCGCTTCGCCGGCTGGGAACACCGTGTCACGATGGCCCATCAGGACGATGTTGTCGGCGGCATTGCGCAGGGAGCCGTCCCAGGGCACGACGGCGCGCAAGCAGTCGCCGTGCGCGTTTTGCGGCAGGTGCTCGACCGGGATGCCGTGCTGCTGGAGAAAACGCTCGGCCACGGCGCCCACCGCGTCAATGCCGGGCTTGTCGTAGCTGCCGCTGTCGATGTCGACCATTTCCCGCAACAGGGCGATCATCGCGTCCTGCTGGGTCGCGAGCCAGGACGTGATGGCCGCTTCAGGTGCTTGGGTGTTCATGCAGGCTCTCCGACGGAAGTTGAAACATCAGCTCATCGCGTGCAGGTGACATGCGGCCCGGTGACCCGGCGCAACTTCGGTGAGCTTCGGGACCTCTGCCGCACATCGATCGAACACGTAGGGGCACCGGTCGCGTAGGCGGCAGCCTGCCGGCGGGTTGACCGGGTCGCCCAGGCCGCCGCTGATCGGCAGGTCGTCGCGCGCCTGGTCGGTGTACGGCCGGGGAACAGCCTTGATCAGGGCCTGGGTATAAGGGTGGCCCGGCCGCGTCACGACGGCTTCGGTCGGACCGTCCTCCACAATCTTGCCCAAGTACATGACCATCGTCCGCTCGCAAACGTACCTTACCAGCGTGAGGTCGTGGGAGATATACAGCGCCGTGAGTCCCAGCCGGTCGCGCAGCTCGCGCATCAGGTTCAGGATGCCGGCGCGGACGCTCACGTCCAGCATCGACACCGGCTCGTCGGCAACCAGGAACACCGGGCGCACCACCAGCGCACGCGCCAGCACGACACGTTGCAGTTGCCCGCCGGACAGCTCGGCCGGGCGTTTGTCCAGCCAGAGCGACGGCTCGTGCAGATGCACCAGGCGCAGGGCGTCCACGATCCGCGCCTCGTGCTCCGCCCGCGGCACCTGGGTGTTGATCAACGGCTCGGCCAAGGCCCGGCGGACGGTGAAGCGCGGGTTGATGGCGTCGAACGGGCTCTGGAACACCAGTTGCGCCTGCTGCCGGAACCGGCGCAGCCGGACGCCGTCCAGCGTGCCCAGGCGCTCGCCGCCGAACAACACGGCGCCGGCGCTCGGTTCGGTCAACTTCAGCAGCAGGCGCCCGACGGTGGTCTTGCCGCTGCCGGACTCGCCGACCAAGCCGACACTCTCGCCCCGGTTCAGTCGGACATCGATGCCGTCCACGGCGTGCACGGCCGGCCGCTGGCCGCGCAGCATCTGGCCCAGCGTGCGGCCGGTGGCAAAATGTTTCTCCAGGGCTGTGGCTTCGATTAGCGGACGCATTGGCAGCGGGCGCATTGGCAACGGCCTATTGCCATGTGTCGGGCGCACGCGCGGCGGCGCGCAGCATGGCCGCCTCGTCCGCACGGTGGCATGACGCCTGATGGCCCTCGGCCACAGTGACGCTGGCCGGGTAGCTTTCCAGGCACGCCTGCATGGCGAACGGGCAGCGCGCGGCAAAGCGGCAGCCCGGCGGCGGCGCGTGCAGGTCGGGCGGGCTGCCCTTGATCGGCGCCAGCGTTTGGCTCGGCCCCTCAAGGTCCGGAAAGGCGTTCATCAGCCCCATCGTGTAGGGATGGGCGGGCCGGGCCAGGACCTCGGACGTGGGGCCGAACTCCACGATGCGGCCCGCATACATGACGGCCGTAACGGTGCACAGGTAGGCAACCACCGAGATATCGTGCGTCACGAAGATCGTCGCCACGCGCATCTGCTCGCCCAGGGTGCGGAACGTGTCCAGGACCTGGCGCTGCACGATGACGTCCAGCGCCGTCACCGGCTCGTCCGCGATCACCAGCTTCGGCCGCAGCGCCAGCGCGAGCGCGATGGCGGCGCGCTGCCGCATGCCGCCGCTGAACTGGTGCGGGTAGTCGGACAAGCGTGCCGGGCTGAGGCCCACGGCGCGGAACAGCCCATCGGCCCGCGTGTCGGCGTCGGCCGTGGACAGGCCGCCGCGGCGGCACAGCACCTCGCGCATCTGCGAGCGCAGCCGGTAGAGCGGATCGAGCGAGTTCATCGCGCTTTGCGGCACGAAGCTCATCTCGCGCCACAGCAGCGCGCGGCGGTCCCTCGCGTTGAGGCCGAGGATGTCGGTGCCGTCCAGCCCAATGCGGCCCCGCGCCACCCGCGCGTTGCCCGGCAGCACGCCCATCAGCGCCCGGGCCAGCGTCGTCTTGCCACAGCCGGACTCGCCCACCAGCCCAACCATGGCGCCCTGCGGCACCACGAGGTCCACTCCGTCCACCGCATGGGCGAGGCCGCGGCCGGTGCGGTAGGTGACGGCCAGGTCGGACACGTTCAGCAACGGGGGCAGCAAGGCGGGCGACGCTGCGGCCACTCAGGACTCCAGCTTCGGGAACAGCAGGTTTTCGTAGCCGCGGCTGAGGAAGAAGCCGGCCAGCACGACCAGCACGATGCACAGGCCCGGCGGCACGAACCAGAAATACTGCCCGCTGCTGAGCGCCTGCGACGCATAGGCGTCCTGCAGCATGTAGCCCCACGAGATGACGTCGGAATCGCCGAACCCGAGGAAAGCGACGCTCGCCTGAGTGAGGATGGCCCAGCCGACGGCGATCGAGCCGTATAGGAACGACAGCGGCAGCACGTTCGGGGCCACGTGTACCAAGATGATCCGCGCGTGCCCGGCCCCGGTCACCCGCGCCGCGTCGATGAAGCCGCGCTGCATCAGCGTCAGCACCTGCGCCCGCACGACCCGCGCCGCGTTGGGCCACAGCAGGACCGCCACCGCGAGCACGATGTTCTTCATGCTGGGACCCAGCAACGAGGCCATGACGATGACGAACGGCAGGAACGGCAGGCCCAGCACGATGTCCGATAGCCGCATCAGCACCTGGTCCACGGCGCCGCCGAAATAACCCGAAAGCAAGCCGACCGCGGTGCCGATCGTGGTGACCGCCAGCGCCGCCGTTATGCCCACGAACAGCGACGGCCGCACGCCCAGGATCAACTGCGAGAAGATGTCGCGCCCCAGGCTGGTCGTGCCGAGCCAGTGCTGCGCGCTTGGCGCCAGCCCGGCGGCGAGCTGCCCGTCATCGGTGATCAGGATTTCGGTCGGGTCGTACTGCGCCAGCCACCCGGCGCACAGCCCCGCGGCCAGGAAAAACAGGTAGATCGCCGCACCCGTCGCGGTGAACGGGTCGGCCATCACTCGCCGGACCCAGGCGAGCGGGCGCCGGCGCACGGTGGGCGCGCGGGAGGCCGGCGTTGCCGGGCTGCCGACGTCCACGCTACCGACGTCCATGCGCCACCCGTGGGTCCAGCAAGCCGTACAGCAGGTCCGCCACGAAGTTCATCAGCACCAGCACGACCGCGATCAGCAGGAACGCGCCCTGGGCCAGGGGGTAGTCGCTGCTGCCCACGGCGTCGACCAGCAGGCGGCCGAGGCCGGGCCAACTGAACACCGTCTCGATCACCACATTGCCCCCTACGGAGGCACCGAAGCCCAATGCGAAGGCAGTCACCAGCGGCAGCAGGGCGTTGCGCGCCGCGTGGCGCAGCATGATCTCCCATTCCGGCAGGCCCTTCATGCGCGCCATCGTCACGAACTCCTCGCCCATGACCTCCAGCATGTTCGACCGCATCAGCAGCGTCGGCAGGCCTTGCAGGTAGATCGCCAACGTCAGGGCCGGCAGCATCAGGTGCCGGGCGAAGTCGGTGGAGAACACCCGCGCCCACTGCGACGGGAACACCGCCCCCGGCGCGTTCGCGCCGCCCGACGGGAACCAGCCCAGCCCAAAGGCGAAGACGGCGAGCAGCACCATGCCGACCCAAAACTCCGGCGCCGCCCGCGTCGCCAACACCAGCGGTATGCTGGCGGTCTCGAACGCGCTGCCGCGCTTCCAGGCCAGCACGGCGCCGAACAGGCCGCCGAAGGCATAGGCGACAATCAGCGCCGTGAGCGTCAGCAGGAGCGTGTTCGGCAGCGTGCCGAGCACGAGGTCCACCACCGGCAGCCGCTGCCGGAACGACAGCCCGAACTCTCCGTGCAGCACGTTGCCGAGAAAGATCAGGTATTGCTGGGACAGCGGCAGGTCGAGCCCGAACTGGTGCAGGATCATGCCCCGCTGCTCCTCCGTGAAGCTCGGGTCGATGTAGGCGAGCGTGGGATCGCCGGGCAGCAGCCGGAACATCAGGAACAGGATGGAGGCGACCGCCCACAGCACGAACAGCATATGGGCGAGGCGCTTGGCGTAGAACATCATGGCTCCGGCCGGCACGCCGCCTATTGGCTGCTGGCCAGCATCTCCCGCTTGCCGGCGGGGTAGCGGAGCTGGCCGCTGTCCAGCGTGTAGCCTGCGTCCTCCAGCATCTTCTTGGCCTTGTTCAGGTCGCCGCTCGCCAGCACGCTGCCCTTGTCGTGCCAGAACGGCAGCGCCGTGGACACGCAGGACCCGGCGGCCTCGGCGAACCCGTTATACGCCGCCGTCACCAGCAGCGGCCGGCTGACGGCCATGGACAGGGCGCGGCGGAAGGCCGGGTCGTCGAACGGCGGGCGGCGGTTGTTGAAGGCCAGGAACTGGAAGCCGAGGTCGGTCTCCGTCACCACCTTCACCGACGGCGCCTGCTTCGGCAGCTCCGCCAGCACCCGAGGGTCCCCGGTGAATATCGCCAGGAAGTTCAGCTCCCCGGTGCGCAGCATGCCGAGCGCCGCCTCCTGGTTCGGCACGATGCGCATGATCCAGCGCTCCAGCTTCGGCGGCGACCAGTGCGCGCCGAAGCGCTCCAGCATCACCTCCTCGCTGTTGCGCCAGTGGGCGAACTTGAACGGGCCGGAGCCGACGTGCTTCGCCTCGTTGAAGTTCTCCAGCATGTCCGACGTGCCCGCCATGCCCTCCATCAAGGGCTGCCAGACGTGCTTCGGCACCAGGTTGATCTTGGACAGCGTCGTCGTGGGGAACGACGCCTGCGGCGCGTGCAGCGTGAACAGCAGCGTCCGCGGCCCGGTCTGCTCGACTTTGGCGACGTTGCTGACGAAAGGGTAGAACTGCGGCGTCTTGTCCTTGTGCGCCGGCATCTCGAACGACCACAGCACGTCGTCCATCGTGACCGGCGTGTCGTCGTGGAAGCGCATGCCGTCGCGGACGACGACCTCCATCGTGGTGTCGCTGGTCCACTTGAACGACTCCGCCGCCCACGGCGCCGCCTCGCCGTCCAGGCCCACGCGGGTCAGCTTGTCCCAGACCAGGTCCGTGACCCAACTGCCGATCACGTCCATCCGGACCGGGTTGATGTAGTCGATCTCCACGTGGCAATTCAGCACCATGTCCTTCTGCTGACCCAGCGGCGCGGCGCCCAGGAAGGTCCAGAAGTTGCGGATGCCGATGCCGGCCTCGACCTTGACGGTCGCCGGGTCCCAGACCGTGGTGTTGAAGGCGGCCGAGCGCCGGGGATACACGAGATAGGCATAGGGCTGGTCCCGCGCGATCATCTCCTGCGCCTGCTTCACCAGCGCCTGGCGCTTGGTGCGGTCCAGCTCCTGGCGCTGCGCCTGGGCCAGGCGGTCGTAGTCGGGGTTCACGTAGCCTACGAAGTCGTAGCCGCTCTCCGCGAGGGTGGAGTTGAACAGGCTGAACACCAGCTCGTCCGGATCGCTGCGCTCCGGGCGGCCGACCATTTCCCATGTCGTCGCGTCCCACTTCTGCCGCTCGTTCCACACCACGGCGTTCTGCTGCGCGTTGCTGACGACCTGGACGGAGACGTTGAGGCCCAGCCGCTTCCACTGCTGCACCGCAAGCTGTGCGGCCTGGAACAGCGAGGGATCGTTCGCCTGCGGCTTGGACAGCAGCACGACCGGGCGGATCTTGTCCCCAGGCGACTTGTCCCCTAGCGACTCTGCCTTGGCAGCTCCGGCGCCAGCCGCGAACAGGGCGGTGGACGCCAGGAGGGCACGGCGCGTCGGCATCCAGCGAGTGTCGTCCGGCATGGTCGCTCCTGATCTACGCTTGGTCGGAACATGCACGCGCCATGCCGCGGCATGGCGCGTGCATCGCCGGACGCAGGCCATGCAGAGGCGCCCAGGATGGACCACGTCACCACAGCCGCTTCGGAGGACGCTCCGGTCGATAGGGTCAGCGGTGCGGCGTTGATGGCCCACTGCGCCACCTTCGCCGAGCGCGTGAAGCTGTCCGGCACGCCCGACGAGCTGGCCAGCATGCGGACGATCCAGGCGAAGCTGGACGGCTTCGGCTACCGGACGGCCCTGCTGAGCCACGACGCCTACATCAGCCTGCCCGGCCCGGCCCGCGTCGAGGTGGACGGGCGGGCGGTGCAGGCGATCACCCACTCCTTCTCCATCCCATCGCCCTCCGTCCCATCGCCGGGCCTCACGGCGCCGCTCGCCTATGTCGGCGATGGCGGGGCCGCCGACTTCGCTGGGCGGGACCTGCGCGGCTGCCTCGTCCTCGCCGAGGGCATCGCAAGCCCGGCGGTGGCCGCCCGCGCCGCGCATGCCGGCGCAGCGGGCCAACTGCACATCAGCCCGCACGAGCACCTGCACGAGATGTGCATCTCGCCGGTCTGGGGCAATCCGGGCCTGTCGACCTTGGCCGGCCTGCCGGCGACGGTGGCCTGCACGGTCTCCAACGCGGACGGCAGCGCACTGCGCGAGCGCATCCTCCAGGGCGAGGCGCCAGCGGTGACGCTGCACGCCCAGGTGGACACCGGTTGGCGGCCCACCCCCCTCCTGGTGGCCGACCTGGACGGGCCGGAGCCTGGCGGACCCTTTGTCCTTTTCTCCGGCCACCACGACACCTGGTACTTCGGCGTCATGGACAACGGCAGCGCCAACGCCACCATGATCGAGTGCGCCCGCGTCCTGGCCGAGCACAATACCGCCTGGCGGCGTGGGCTGCGGCTGTGCTTCTGGTCGGGCCACTCGCATGGCCGCTACTCCGGGTCCGCGTGGTACGTGGACAACCATTGGGACGAGCTGGAGCACCAATGCGCCGTGCACGTCAACGTGGACAGCACCGGCGGCGTAGGGGCGACGGTGCTGACCGAGGCCGCGGCGGCGTCCGAGCTGGCCGCCCTGGCCGCCGGCGCCATCCGGCAGGAAACGAACGCTGTGCACGAGGGCAGGCGCAACGCCCGCAACAGCGACATGTCGTTCTGGGGCGTCGGCATCCCCTCGATGTTCGGCAGCCTGAGCCACCAGCCGCCGGCCCCGGTCGCGATGCGCAACGCGCTCGGCTGGTGGTGGCACACGCCGCACGACCTGCTGGACAAGATCGACGAGGCCAACCTGGTGCGCGACACCCGCGTTTTCGTCCGCACGCTTTGGCGCCTGCTGACGGAGCCGGTGCTGCCGCTCGACTACGCGGCGCATGCCTCGGCCCTGCTTCGGGAGCTGGCCGGGATCGAGGCGTCGCTGGACGGCGCGCTGTCGCTGGAGCCGCTGCTGGTGGAGGCCACGGCCTTGCGCGACCGGGCGGCTGCCCTGGTGGAGCCGGGCCGCGACCCGGTCCGGGTGAACCGGGCGCTGATGCAGCTTTCCCGCGCCCTGGTGCCGCCCGACTACACCGCCGGCGACCGCTTCAGCCACGACCCGGCGCTGCCGCAGGCGCCCTGGCCCGTGCTCGATCCCATCCGCGCGCTGGCCGGGGCCGGACCGGACCAGGCGAGGTTCGCCGCCGTGGACGCCACGCGGGCGCGCAACCGCATGCTGCACGCCCTGCGCCAGGCCGGGCGGGCGCTGGACGCCGCCCTTGCCTGAGCGTCGGAAGCAGCTCCGGTTCGGCGCCTTCTTCAGCGTGCCGGGCTGCCACCCGACCGGTTGGCGGCACCGCGATGCCGTCCCGGAGTGCGACCTCGGTTTCCGCTGGCTGGCGCACAAGGCACGGCAAGACCTGGTGGTCCGCACCGCCCGCGAGCGCGGCATGACGCTTCGCGAAATCGCCCGCCACACCGCGGCGGGCACCGGCCACCGCGTGCTGGTCGGCACGGCGGAATACATGGCCGATGAGATGCAGGCCTGGCTGGACGCCGACGCAGCCGACGGCTTCAACGTCATCTGCAACTACTACCACGCTCCGTTCGAGGAGTTCAGCCGGCAGGTCATCCCCGAGTTGCAGCGCCGCGGCGTGTTCCGCACGGAGTACGAAGGCCCGACCCTGCGACAGAACCTGGGCCTGCGCGTGCCGGAGAACCGCTACACCTTGGCCCGCTGAGGCGGGGTTCGCTAGCCTGCCTGCCGCAGCACCAACGACCCGCTCGGATGCACTGCCGCGCACCAGCCCGGCGGCACCAGCGTCGTGCTGTCGAGCTGCGTCACGATCGCGGGGCCGTCGAGCCGGTCCCCGGCACCAAGGCCCGCGCGGTCGTAAAGCAGTGCCGTCGCGGTGCCGCCCGTCCAGTGCACCACCGCCCGCCCGTTCGCACGCGCCCCGGTGCCCGGCGACAGCGCCGCGCTGACCGGGGGTGGCAGCAGGCCGCGTGCCTCGACCCGGACGGTGACGAGCCGGACCAGCGCGTCCAGGCGAAAGCCGTATAGGCGGTCATGCACATCGGCAAAGGCGGCCTCCGTTGCTGCCAGGCCGCCCGCCCAGGCCACCGCCAGTTCGCCGCCCTGGCCGTCGTAGCACATCAGCGCCATCCGGCTGACGCAACGGTCCGCGGGCGGGACGGCCTCCGTGGCCAGCCAGGCCTGCGCCTCGTTCTCCAACGCCGCGAACGTCTCCTCCACCGTCGCCGCCGCTCCCGCCACGCTGCGGCTGAACGCCGCCGCCAGGTCCGCGGCCAGCAGCCCGTCGGCGCACAGCACCCCCGGGGCGGGCGGGACCAGCACCGTCTCGATGCCCAGCATCCCGGCCAGCGCGCAGCCATGCAGCGGCCCGGCCCCGCCGAACGCCACCAGCGCGAACCGCCGCGGGTCGTGCCCGCGTTCCACCGAGACCACCCGGATCGCGCCCATCATCGTGCTGTCGGCGATGGCGAGGATGCCGCGCGCGGTGTCGTGCAACGAGAGGCCAAGCGGGGCGGCGAGGCGGCCCACGGCGGCCTCGGCCAGCGCCGGGTCGAGCGTCATGGCGCCGCCCAGCAGCCCCGCAGGCAGGTGCCCGAGCACGACGTGCGCGTCGGTGACGGTGGCCGCCGTGCCGCCCGCGCCGTAGCAAGCGGGTCCCGGCCGGCCGCCGGCGCTGACTGGCCCCACCAGCAGCGCTCCGTCCTCGATGCGCGCGATCGAACCGCCGCCGGCGCCGATCGTCACCATGTCGATCATCGGCAGCGGCAGCGGCCACGCCCCGACGCGGCCCCGCTGCGTCAGCGCGACCTGGCCGCCCTGCATCAGGCAGACGTCCGCACTCGTGCCGCCGATGTCGACCGTGATCAGATCGTGGAACCCGGCCGCCGCGCCGACGCCGCGTGCGCCCATCACGCCGGCCGCCGGGCCGGACAGTGCAGTCACCAGCGGCGCCCGCCGCACCGCCGCGGCGCCCGCTACGCCGCCGTTGGATTGCATCAGCAGCAGGGGAGCCGCGATGCCGGCGCCGTGCAGCCGCGCCTGCAGCCGACCGACATAGTCGGCGACCGCGGGCATGATCCGGGCGTTCAGCACCGTCGCCAACGACCGCTCGTACTCCCGCACCTCCGGCAGCACGTCGATGGACGCTGTCACCGCAACGCCCGGCAGCGCGGCCCGCAGCAGCTCGGCGACCCGCCGCTCATGCGCCGGATGGGCAAAGGAGTGGAGCAGGCAGACGGCGACCGCCTCGACCCCCATGGTCCGCAGCCGGTCCGCAGCCGCCGCCACGCTGGCCTCGTCCAGCGGAACCAGCACGGCGCCGCCGGGGCCGACGCGCTCGGCCACTTCCAGCACGTGGCGCGGAGCCACCGGCCGAGGCGGCTTGACCCAGGCATACAGGTTGGAGGCGCGCGGGATATCCTGCCGCCCGATCTCCAGCACGTGGCGGAACCCGGCCGTGGTCACGAGCGCCGCCGGAGCGCCTTTGCCCTCCAGAATCAGGTTGGTCGCGACCGTCGTGCCGTGCAGCACCCGCCGCACGTCGCCGGGCACGCCATCCGCGGCGTGCAGCGCCAGGCCGACGCCGGTCAGGAACGCCTCGGACGGGTCGAGCGGAGTGGAGGGCGTCTTGGCGCGCAGGACACGGCCAGATGCGTCCTGCACCGTGATGTCCGTGAAGGTGCCGCCGATGTCGACCCCGACGACCAGGCCGTCGTCAATCGAGCGCATCGACATACTCCCGCCGGTGGAAGGCGCGGGCGACTGGGCGGTCCCGGCGCCGGGCGGCGGTGGCGCCCCTGTCCACCTGGCCGTCTTGGACCGCCACGCCGTAGCGCTCCAAGGCAGCCGCCTCCGACACGAAGCCGTCCAGCACGTCGCCCAGCACCGCCTCGGCCACCCGGTCGAACGGATGGCCGTGGCCGCCGCCGCCGCCCGTCTCCAACAGCAGGATGTCGCCGCGCCGGAGCACGTTGCCGTCCGACAGCGGCGCCAGCCGGCGTTCGTGCGGCGTGCCTGGGTTCACCACGGCGCGGCCGGAGCCGCCGCCCATGCCGCCGGCCACTCCCCAGGGTGGGTGCGCGACGCCGTCGATCCGCATGGCCAGCACGGCGTGCTCGGCAAGGATTTCGTATTCCCGCACGATGCCGCACCCGCCGCGCTGCCGCCCAGGGCCGCCGCTGTCCCGGTTGATGCCGTAGCGGCGCAGCCGGACGGGATAGCCCAGCTCCAGGAACTCGACCGGGTAGTTCTCCTGCGCCACGAAATAAACGGCGTCGATCCCGTCCTGGTCCGGCCGTGCGCCATAGCCGACGCCGACGCCGTCCGACATCAGGAAGGGCTGGCCGTCCGCCGTGCCGCGCAGCAGCAGGATGACGTAGGCCGAATGCGCCGCCGGCGCAGCGCCGCCCGCGACGTTCACCAGGCCGTTCAGCGCCGCCAGCACCCGCATCATCGTCAGGCCGCGCAGCCCGAGCGGTGCGGGGAAGCGGGGCCGCAACAGCGAGCCCTCGCGCAGCCGCACCTCGTCCAGCGCCGCCGGGCCGCCGGCGTTGCACACCTGCGACGGGTCGCCGCCCAGGAAGAACAGGCCCAGCGCGGTGCCGGGCACGTGCGGGTTCATCAGGAAGTTGACCGGCCCCGCCGCCTGGTCGTCAGTCGCCGTCGCGTCCAGCACGAAGCGGTCGTCCTGCGTCCGGGTCAGGGCGAAGCGGATGCGGAACGGGCCGCCGCCCTGGCCGTCGGAGTCGATCACGTCGGTGAAGCGGTGCGTGCCCGGCGCGAACGTCTCGCGCAGGCGCCGCCGCACGGTCGCCTCCGTGCGCGCCAGCAACTGGCGCAGCGCGTCGGCCAGCACGGGGGCGCCGAACCGCGCCGCGATCTCCTCCGTCCGCCGCACGCCGAGTGCCACGCTGGCCATGAGCGCGCTGGTGTCGCCGCGGCTTTGGGCGGGGTAGCGGGAGTTGCGGTGGAAGATGTCCAGCGCCGCGTCGTTCACCACGCCGGCGGCGACCAGCCGGGTGGGCGGGATGATGACGCCCTCCTGGAAGATGTCCGTCGCATCGGGGCTGATGGAGCCGGGCCGCAGGCCGCCAATGTCGGCAAAATGCGCCCAGCCCATGACAAAGGCGCACAGGCCGCCGCCGTGGAACACCGGGGCCAGGAACACCTGGTCGTTGCTGTGCGACACGGCGCCCTGGGAGCCGTAGCAGTCGTTGAACCAATAGAGGTCGCCAGGCTGCATGGTTGTGGCGGGGAAGCGCGCCAGCACCGGTGCGGCGACGTCGCCGAAGATCGGCACGTTGGAGCCGACGGCGAGGCGCCCTTCGGCGTCGAACAGGGCGGTGTAGAAGTCTTTTTTCTCACGGATAAAGGCGCTGATGGCGGTGCGCTCCAGCAACGCCTCCATCTCGGCGTGTGCCGCACGGATGGCGCCGCGGAGGATTTCGAGCGTGACCGGGTCGCACAGGCGGGAGGCGGCGGGGTGCTGGTCCATGGCGGCGGCCATGCAATCCGAAGGCCATCCCGCCTGCTGGTGGCATAGCCTTTGCTTTCCTCAAGAACGAGCTGCAAGGAGGCAACCGGCTTTGGCCACGCGGCAGATGCACCTTGGCGTGTTCGTGCTCGGCACTGGCAACCACATCGCCGGCTGGCGCTGGCCCGGCGCCTTTGACAGCTTCCAGAGCCTGCCAGTGGTCCAGGACATCGCGCGCATCGCCGAGCGGGGACGGTTCGACTTGTTGTTCCTGGGCGACGGCCTCGCCGCCGACCCGACCCACCACCCATCCTTCACCACGCGGCTCGAGCCGATCACCATGCTCGCGGCGCTCGCCGCGACCACGACGCATGTCGGCCTCGGCGCCACCGCGTCCACCACCTACAACGAGCCGTTCACCGTTGCCCGCGCTTTTGCCTCCTTGGACCACCTGAGCGCCGGGCGCGCGGCGTGGAACGCGGTCACGTCGTCCAGCCCGGACGCAGCCGGCAACTTCGGCCGCCAGCATCCGCCGCATGGCCAGCGCTACATGGTCGCGGAGGAATTCGTCGACGTCGTGCGCGGCCTGTGGGACTGCTGGGAAGACGGCGCCATCGTCATCGACCGGACAACCGGGCAGTACATCGACCCCGCGAAGGTTCACACGCTGGACCACAAGGGCGAGTTCTTCGAGGTGCGCGGCCCGCTGAACATTGGCCGCTGCCCGCAGGGGCGCCCGGTGATCCTGCAGGCCGGCGCCTCCGACCCTGGGCTGGCGCTGGCGGCCCGGACGGCGGACGTGGTGTTCGCGGTGGCGCAGGACCTGGAGGAGGCAAAGGCGGCCTATGCCAAGCTCAAGGCCCTCCTGCCCAGGTTCGGCCGCGACCCCAGCGCGCTGTCTGTCTTGCCGGGCATCATGCCGATCCTGGGCGGCACGCAGGCGGAGGCGAAGCGCAAGCTGGACACCCTGCAGGGCTTTGTGACCCCAACCAACGCCATCAAGATGCTGTCCACCCGGCTGGGCCAGGACATGTCGCGCTTTCCGCTGGACGCGCCAGTGCCCGACCTGCCGCTGCCCGACACGTCGCACGGCTTCGCCCGCACCATGCTGGCCAAGGCCCGGCGGGAGAACATGACGCTGCGGGACCTGTATGACCTGACCGCTGCCGCCCGCGGCCACTGGGTGCTGTGCGGCACGCCGGAGACGGTGGCGAATACGCTGGAGCAATGGTTCATCGAGCACGCCGCCGACGGCTTCAACATCCTGCCGGCCTATTTTCCGGACGCATTCGCCGATTTTGTGGAGCAGGTCGTGCCGATCCTGCAGGCCCGCGGCCTGTTCCGGCGTGACTACGCGGGAACGACGCTGCGCGAGCACCTCGGGCTGGACCGGCCTGGATGGACCCCGCGCAGCCCTGGGTGAGCGTGGTGCGGGGATCGGATAATTGCTGCCGAAGGGCCGGGTGGCGTAGGACACGCTTTCTCTCCTGACCTCGGACGCCCCTTTGCGTTCAAGCTGAGCCAGGACCGCCGTCGCCACGTCCCGCGGCAGCGGCACAAGGCCACGAACTCGCTGGGTGCGCCGCTCCGCAACGCGGACGATCCAGACCTTGCTGCGGCCGAGGCGCAGCTTGCCAAGCCGCGCCGGGGCATCGACCGGCTGATCGAGGGCACGGAGTCCGAGCCGCGCATCGCCGACTTGCGGCGGTCCAGGGATGGGAGGCGCAGCTCAAGGCCATGTGGGACGAGGCGGCTCCGCACACGACGCCGTCGCCGGTCATCGGGCGGCTGGAGGGCTTTGCCAGGCCGGTCCACAACCAGGTGGCAGAGATCGATTGGGACACGCGGCGCGAGCTGATCCACTTGCTGGTCGAACGGACTGAAATCGGCCTCGATGACGCCAACATCGTGTTCCGCATCGACCCGGCACCGCCTCCATCCGGCCTGGGTAGCCTTCCCGATACGTCTACCGCAGGACCGATAACTTCTTTCCCGGCGCGATGCAGAGACCGCGACGTCCAGCACCGCCCCGCACCCCAACAGGAGGCTTATTTCATTGCGATTTAGTCAACGTAGTAGCGTGGTGCAGGAAATGTTTTGCAATGTCATCAATTACGACGTCATCAACGATGAAGTTTGCATCGCTTTGCGCCCCGGCTGGAGCTTGATTGTCTATATCAGTGATCCAAGCCGGGTCCGGGTAGTACAGGGGTGTGCCTGCTTCCATAAACTGCTCAGAATGGTAGATTGAGAGAATGAACGGCTCCCGCAGATTATGGGCATTAGTCAGAGCGTATCCTGGAATGTTCATAATCCAGCGATATTTTGCATAGCCGCCACCCCATGGAGCCACAAAGAAGCAGGCACGTCTAATCCAATGTAAATCAATTTTCATCGAGGTGCCAACACAGTTTACAGCCGTCATGCCGCGACTGAAACAGTGTGCCTGAATCATGGATGCAATTTCCTGTTCAGCTAAGAGCGGGTCAGTGACCGTTTTAGATGTTGCCAAAACACGGAATGACTCGCCAAGGGGAGCGCCAGGCGAAGCATTCAAACCATCGATGACCACTGCAAATCGGCCGAATTTTGCATGAATAAGATCTATTAGTTTGCAATAGAACGTGACGCCGTCTACGAGTGTCCGCGTTCCACAACGTAGTCCTAAAAGTAAAATTGGAACATCTAGAGGTATAAAGGAGTTTGACAATTCGGCGACAAGACGGATGTTTGGGTCCCTCTGAAGAGAGGCGGTGACCCGCTTGCTGATAGCGGCCGTAACGTAGCCTCCACTAACCTTAACAAATTGCGTCCCGCTTCGTTGCGAATGCTCGGATAACTCGTTCAAAGAACCTATAGACCTGTTAATGTAACTGCTCACCCCCCCTGTTCAGCTACGGCATTCACACAATTCACTTGCGGCCATGACCACGCTTTGATTCCCTCTGGTCTATGTGGATTTGGGGGAATGTGTTGGTCAGTCGAGAAGGCGCGCTTGGTGATTTTGG
>JAABUP010004410.1_pt1 | contig 22979 bp, 30 predicted proteins | sample 5559201 | NCBI WGS metagenome assembly JAABUP01 (sample SAMN10711887, study PRJNA513373) | rock metagenome | isolation source: Antarctica rocks | place: Antarctica | reverse complement strand
CCCCCCCCGACCTTTTAGTATTGAACCGCATGCAAACATTGCCTTCAGATAGAAGTCAAGTCAGCTTGAAGCAGTCCTTTGACTAAGACATTCATTACTGCAGCAGCTATGTCGATGCAGGGCAATACGCAGAGCCAACTGCTTCCACTTTCAGCCACAGGAGGTAGCTATTATAGAGGCCAATGGAGGCATCGCCTGTCAGGTAAGACTGCATCACAGACGGTCATCAGTGTGTGTCTCAACTCTGCAGGTCATGCCAACTGTTTTGCTGGGTCACCAGGGCTGCATCAGTCTGCCCTCCTGCCTAATACGCTTGCATGGCTGCCTTCAACTAAAGGGGCATCTGTGCCAGATGGAGGACCAAGATGTGGATTATGGTAGTATAGGTACGATCACCATATGTTGAGCAGCAGTCTTGCAGAACAAGTCTTGTGACTGAGCCTTGAGCACAAGGCTTGATTTTGACCTTGCCATCTTACCGATTATCTTACAGGTTGCCACTCATGCGCACTGCCTGGCATGACACTGCTAGTGTGCTCAGCTTTTTGTTCTGAAAGTGTTGCCTTTTGCTGCTACAGGTATCAAACAACCCATTCATGCTGATCTTTGGGGCATTCCAGATCATCCTCAGTCAAATTCCACATCTGGATGACATTTGGGTGATGTCCGTCATGGTTGCTCTGGTGTCATTTGCTTACTCTAGCATTGGGTTGGGCTTGGCTATTGGCAAGACATCAGGTACAGCTCGCACACTGCACGAGGTCATCCAAGCATGATTCACAAGTCACAGGGCTTGCTCAGCATGGCCCTAAACATGCTTATGTGGAATGTATTGGACATGAGGACATTAAGACATGAGGTACAGCTAACACCTGTCAGAGCTAGCCATGTGTCAGCCACATCCTGTGGCAATAGAAGACTCTTACAAGGCTCGAGTTCTGACATGAGGGCAGAAGCTTGTGAGTAAGACTTTGGTTGCTGAAGCATAGTCAATAAGCACTGGATGCACATCTGCTCAGAAATGCCTGCATTGAGATTGCATATGTCAAACATGCTTGTGCCCTGTCAGTTGCTGATTGTGGGAAGGCTCTGCTGACTCTGTTGATACATTATAGTGCAAGCCTCGCATTCAAATCCCATTCATGGTAAGCATTCTGCGGTCACACTGTGCCATGGGGAGTGCCCACTTGGACTGTAGCTCTGCACGGAAAATGACATAATAATAATAATACAAATTATGTATCATTTCCCATGCAGAATGATGCTCATATACAGTCACCTTGATGTAGTATCTGCTGCCTGCATCTCATTGCTGTCACTGTATGCTAATACATCTGTGTCCTGTTTTGTGTATAGGGTGGTGCTGGCTTAGCACAATTTGGCCACTCATACCCGCAACCTGTCACACTGTCATTTGGTAAACAACAGCAGATGTGCACACGGGCATGTACATCTGATGCAAGGCCCATGTACAAGCTGTCAGCTCCACGGTCTAAAACTGTATATCATGTGTACCAAGTCAGCTGCCCTACCTCATGTGCTCTCAGAATCTCTTGTCTCGCAGAAAGCGGCCATTCGTTTGGTTCATTAGGTGGACGGCAGGAAGCACCAGTCAACAAAATATGGGCCATCCTGACCGGCTTAGGCAGCCTTGCCTTTGCATATGAGTTCTCCATTGTGCTGCTGGAGATTCAGGTGAGTGAAGTTCAACAGAATGAGTCACATGGCCAGTCTGGCGTTGCATGCGTGGTGTGTCTGCCATATACCTGCTTATAGTTGTAGCTTAGAGATGTGAACATCATTACACGTTTGTGTTAAATCGGCAGCAACACTTTGCACTTGCCAACAGCCTCATGGGTCACCTCAGGGACAGGGGTCCCCCCGGGTAGACCCTCTTGGTGTTGCCCAGTATCTGTAAGCTTAAGCACTTGTGACTTTGCCAGAGCAAGTGCATGCTGATAGGTCCGATAACCCTTGTCAGAATGTGTGCCTGCTGCATTGCTCTGCACATCCAAGAGCAGTCTAGCAGATACACTCCTTTTACACCTATGGGCTGGTCGCAACTTCAGTAGAGTTCAGCACTGTATTGTAGTTGTACACGGTGCAATCCAATGTCAACATGGCCTTGGTCTGCAGGTGCTTGCGCAGCCTTGGTTTGCATTTGTTGAGAATGCTGTCTACAGAAGATTTGGGGTAACACACTTCACACACACGGAGTTCGTTGTGAGCATACAAGGGACTCCTTGGTTGCGGCTGACGCTGTTCCGGCTCATATGGCGGACTGCCTATGTTTGTTTGACAACATGTGAGTACTGCTGGTTCATGAACGCAGGTGTGCATGATTGGCTACTAGCTGAGAAGCTGTGCATTTTTTGCATGCCAGGCTGGTCCTTCAGATTTGATACGACAAAACTCTAGCCTGGCACAAAGTGTGCTCTAATGAGCGACAAGGCAGTATGCGCATTGGCGGACAACAGCTGCAGGCTCTGGCATGACCAGGATGTGCCTCATGAAGAGCATGTGTCTGCACCATGAGATAGCATCTGTTCAGTTGCAGTGTATATGCTCTGAGGCTGCTGTTACTTGAGCATGTGACTATGTCCTCAATGTTGTGCCTGGGTAGCAATGGATGCAACAACGATACTACTTGTGTTGTTTGTGACGCTGATTGCTGTTGCAATGGTGGCAGCGCTGCTACTGTTCTTCAGTGAGGCAACCAGCACTGTTTGGTTTCTGCTGCTGTGATTGCAGCGATGTTGTATTTCATTATCAACCCAGTCTGATTTTGCTGCAGTAATGGCAATGCTGCTGCCATTCTTCAACGATGTGGTGGCCTTGATAGGGGCAATGGGCTTCTGGCCGCTTGCAGTCTTTCTTCCTATCGAGATTCACATCAGGCAGGCAGAGGTGCCAAGATGGCAGTGTAAATGGGTTTGCCTGCAAACTGTGAGTATTTTGTGTGCAATTGTCAGCCTTGCAGCTGGTGTAGGGGCTGTAGCCCAGATTATTGCAGCTTGCAGAAACTTTGTGCCTTTTCAGACTAAATACAATTCTTCTTGACCACCTGTCAACCACTTGATCTATGGGGTGCAAAGCTTGGGCCGTCGAGTACAGAGCCAAAGAAAGGCAAGCTGGCTGGCACAAGCTGCTTGCAAGCGTTACGTGTGTGCCGGGCTGTCAGGCCATTATTGGCAGGCGCCGCTGACTCTCGTACGGCAGCTCAAAGTTGCTGCAGGCTACGCAGAATAGAATAGCGGTTCGTCTTAGCAAACATGACTGTCGTTACCACGATGATTTTGAGCCATACTTGACAGCGAAATCGGAAGGGCGCTTTGACAAACTGGCAAACTGGCAGATGCATCTGCCGCAGGGCATCACAAGGCGACGTTGGCGTTGCACAGCTGATCAGCTGACCGCAAAATCGCACGACAGTTGTCACCTTTGCGCCTGAAAACTGTTTGTCCCGGCAGCTACTATTGGTGTCATATCGGAGCAGAACTCGTGGGTGCTTTGCAGCGCTCTACGCAGATAAGTGTTGTCCTCGGTAATCTGTCTTGGCTTCGCCGACGGTCGAAATCGCGTTCGTATGGTCGTCCTCTGCGACGGATGTTGTTAGCATTACCACACGGGCCATTCAAGAATGCTAGCAGCACAGCGGAGTTGCATATCCCGCAAGCTCTTGTGAGCAGCCTGCGATGGCCTTCACACGTTACTTGGGCTGGATCCTGTTGCCTATCCTTGTGTGGAGTGTCGGTGGTGCCTGGATCGAAGGTGAACGACGCTTGCAGACGATTTTGGTGTGCGCGCATGACAGCGTTGCGGTCTCTGCCAGCTGTGACCCTGCATGATGCACCTGACACCTTGCTTCTTGGAGCAAATTGCACTGCGTGCTGGCGTTTCATTTGTCCAGGTTCAACTTTATTGCGTGCTGCGTGCAGGCTTCACCAAATCTCACTTTCAACAAGATATAGTCATGGACACCACTAAGCCTAGCACTGTTCAGAAGTCAGAAACTGACAGCTTGGTCAGAACAATGCTGTTGTCACCACCGCCACCTGCAGACCTATTCGCCGCTGTGAATAGCAATCCCACGCATCAGTACAAAAACAGCCTCAATAGTACGCATTACATGCTGTACCATGAAGAGCAGCCAACACAGCAGAAGTATGAGCCATACACCTATGGCTTCCTGACCACAATGGCCAGGATTGAGGGCAAGATGAAGCGCAAAAAGCCAATGGCTGTGACATTCATTGGAGGCAGTGTGACCGCTGCTTATTGTAAGGAGCCTGGGATTGGTTGCTGGGTAAAACCTGTCTCTGAGTGGCTCATGGAGGAGAATCCTCAGGTGATCACTGACAGTCCTCCTCGCATGCTTTCCTGCATCGAAATGTTTGTTCCATGTTGGCTTTGCCATGGTATGACCGAAGTTGCCCTGCAGTCATCTGTAGCGGCAAATTGCATATACATGCATGTGCATGCAAGATGTGGGCTGAATGGTGCTGCTTCTGTTTCTGAACGGCGCAGGCATGTTACAATCTTTTTGTCTGCTGACTGGCAAGCCCTGATTGTGAGCGCTTTGCTGCAAAGCTTAGATCCATTGCTTCACAAAAGAGCTACCCATTTGCGCTTTGCAGCAAAATTGCTCACAATTAGGGGCTTGCCAGTCAGCAAACAAAAATACACGTCATTGCACGTGCTATGCCTGCTGTGCTGGCTGCTTAGGGGCTGCAGATAAGATCTTCAAGCTGTCCTGAGTCTGTGCAGGTCCAGATTGGCAACTCTGCAATAGGTGGCATCACTTCCTCTACAGCAGCACAATGCTTTGATGCCATGGTTAACCCAACATCAGATCTGGTCTTGATTGAGTTCTCGCTGAATGACAGGTAGGCAGGAGCTGACCCGAACTGTTACACGAAGCATGTGGGATTCTGTACGCGCTGTGTATGATACGTAGCTGCAATGTAATGCATGATACACCAGCTTGGCATAGCAGCTGCTTTGGGTCTAATTGTGCCGGTGATCAATTCCATAATTTTGCTGTGCTCTCTCCTGTGGGGTGTATCCATCTGCAAGGGCAGATAGTGCGTAACATGGCCTCCATCTCTAGCTCCTCTACATGAGTTACACCGGCATCATGCCAGAAAGACATGCAGGGTATCACTATAGCATGTCTCCAATTACAGCGTTTTTGAGATGCTGTAACAAGGCAGCAGAGGCGTCACAAAAAGCCAAGCTGCACTGAACAGCGTTTGCAGTATATGAGTATACAACACTGTCTGTGTTGTTCAGGTTCATCTCTCCTCAGCAGCAGATTGAGGGCTTCGAGCAGCTTCTTCGGCGGCTTCTCAAGCTGCCACACCAGCCGGCTGTAGTGGTGGTTCACTGGTGGAGTCCTGTGCATGATTGTTCAGAATCACAGCAAGTAAGCCTCAGCACTCAAGTCATAGCCCTGCATTGCTAGTGAGCATGATCTCTAGCAGTCAGATGCTCAGCAAGTAAGGGTCTGCATCCTGATCATGATGTTGCTATTGTATCACTTGCTTGAAATTGTATGCTGCAACAAACTGCTGGGACATGACTAGTGCTGTATTCTAATCAAATTCTAATGCGTGTCCTGTTCTAAAGTATGCAAGTATGCAAGACTCCATGACAGTGTAGCACAATATTGTCCACTATGTCTCTGATCTAGTCAGCACTTCTGATATAGACTTCTTGCTGGCGCTACATCCTGCATGTTGTGTTACATTCTTGCGCATGATGCACTAGTCATGTAAGCCTGCATCTGCAGAGTGTCTGACAGCATGCCTCAGCTACGATCATCATGCATGACACCGACAGGCATGACATGCTGACAACCTGTGTATCTGCAGTTACCAGACAGTAACAAGTTGCCCCCTGGCACAATGCCCTGCATGCAGCGACTGTGGAACACAACAGAAGATCACATTCAGAGGCTTGTTGAGCATTACAATGTACACTCTCTCAGCTTCAGGAACAAATACTGGCCAGCCATTGACGCTGAAGAAGAAGGTTTCACACCAGATAAGTTGTTCATGAGGGATGAGATTCACCCCTCTGGCAGGGGGGTGGGTTTGTTGGGGGATTTGGTCATTGACTTCCTGCAACAAGCAACCAGAAAAGCCCTAGGGCAGGGCTTTCAGGCCCTGCCTGAAGAGAACACCCCTGTGCCTGCCCCTCTGTATGTCAGTGCGTCTGATGATGCCAAGGCTAGTCAGTGCAGCAGGGGCGGTGCCCTGCAAGATATGGCATTGTACAATTACGGCTGGAAATGGCTAGACGGCAAGAAGCCTGGATTCCAAACAGATGAGATTCTGACCAGTTTGTTTCTGTCAGTACCCATGGAAAGTTCCACCTCAGATCGAATTAGCGTAGGGTACCTCAGTAGCTACGAGAATATGGGCATTGCTAGGATTACATGTCTTGGTGCTTGCCAGTGTGAGGAGTTCGACATAGACGCTAGCAGTACAGCTCATGCTTCTCAAGAACATAATGCATTGATTCCTTTCCAACATAGCGGGGATGCCAAGGGCTGTATCCTGAAGGTCGATAACATGAATTTGACGAATGCTGTGAATGAGGGTCATAGGTTCAAAGTGTCCAGTGTTACTGTTGCTGACCGAGAGGCAGCCAGAGTAACTCTGTAAATTGAGTATTGAGCTGTTGTCCGGCTCCTCCAGTTGCATAAAGATATCTGATCTTGCATTGCTTTGGACTTTGCCGTACACCATTGCATGTGTGTATTTTGAGTAGCCTGTGTATACTTCGTGCGTTGCCCTCCTTTCTAGATGACAAGGGTCAGGATGCATATGCCTACCTTACCTGATATGAGATACCTCTTTATCAGTTTGCCCACTCACTTCTCATTCAAGGCTTTGAGGCATAAGTGGTCTCTGGTTTCGTCGCCTTTGATACGATTAGATTTGTGCGTCTATAGCAAAATTTTGTACTCATCATCTTATTGTTATTGCCCAGCGTTCTAGTCAAGAAGAAAACACGAATCGACCAGTTTATCGGGGTCCTGTAGCTCAGTGGTTAGAGCGGTGGTCTTATGAGCCACAGGTCGTGGGTTCAATGCCCACCAGGACCATGGGCATCCTCACAGATGCTGTTAGCCCGAGCATGATTTGCTGAAGTTTTGCGAAGCTGTTCTTTTTACGATGAGGTGCAGAGGCTCATGAGGTACTGCATGATGCATTCCGGCTGAGTTCCTTGAGGACAAAGCCTGTAAAGCTTGCTTATGAAGCAAAGTACATACCCCTTCAAGCCATTGCATGTGAGCGTTCAGTGCGTGTCACAGAATGTACTGAACAAAAAACAAGCAACAAATCACTTTGCTATACCAAACTGCTGCATCACTGCCATCAGACAGCTGCAACACCCTTACGTGTGGCCACAGATCTGTGATGAAACCTTCAGCACATTGCAGCCAGTAGGAAGGCATGACATCAGGACCTAAATCAGGGTGCTGACCCAGCAGATGGTCTCTTTCAAGTTTCTCATAAAACACCTGAGCTACGCCATTGTGAGACATGTCTACTGTCTCCAACTCTGGCCACAAGTCTTGAACAAAAGTCTGGAAGCCACAACATGTCATGCTTGTCCTGCTGATGTTCAAGCGCCTAATGGGCCACTCACACTTGTTCAACATGACAAAGGCGTCAGGTGCAAGTTTGTTCCTGCTTAAATCTAGACTCTGCAGGTACGGCCAAGCTACAGCCCCCAACATGCTTATCCCCGTGCTGTCAAGCTCACAGTCACTCAGATTTAGCACTTGGATGTATGGCCAAAAGCTTTCAGGCAGTTTAGTAAAGGCTGCAGCATCAAGATAATTGCCTGACAGGTTTATATCCTGCAACATCAGCCATTCTGCTTTGACAAGCTGCTGCATGGCTTTAGCTCTGATGTCACAATACTGAAGGTTCAGCACTGCTAATGCCGGCATTTGGCCCTGAATCAACCAAGCTGCAGCATGCTTGTCAATTTTGTTGAAACTCAGATTGAGGCAATGCAGGTTTCTCCAATTTATGTCCATGAAAGTTGCTCAAAGTGCTCAAGCACCATATCATTGCAGCCCAGGTCTAAGCTTTTAAGAGTGTCTGTCCAGCTGCCCCTGACCACACTCCTCAGCCCTGCTCTCATGCAAGTTTTCCTCAGCCTAATGGTTTTTATAGATGGCCAATCTGCCGCTGCTAAATGAAGGCAGGCAGATACACTGAGCTGGATATCTGCCAGCATGAGACTCTCTAGGCCCTGCCAGCTTTTTGTGCCTCGACACTCCAGTCAGTTTGCCAGGTACTGCATTGCAGTTGGCTCAATGTTTCCACCAAGAAAGGTGATACTACTGAGCGCTGGCCAAGTTTCTGCTATGCATAGCAGGCCTTCTGGCGTGACATCAGCTTTGCGGACAATGAGTCTGGCCAACCTCCCCTCGATAACAGCTCGGTGTCTCTATCACCTGCTGTGGCAACGGCAGAGGCATACTGATGCACCCGACTGCATGTACCTGAGCAAGTTGCTACAAGAGCACTGAGTGATCTGGTAGACAAGTACTTGAGAAGGTCTGTGTCGCGGATGACTTCAAGAAAGCTTGTGCCCGTCGCCATTTGCGCAAACGAGGGAAATACACAGCTATACCAAGCCTTGAACGGATCTTGCGAGTCTTGCCTTACTACCCCTCTGATCTTGGAGATGTCAATCCATTCGCTGTGGAGGCCTATAGGGAAATCTAGACGTTCTGCATTCTTGGCCATGTCGATTTTACCAGCTCAACAACAGTGACAACCAGTGCAGCTGTTCCCATGCGTTCATAACCTTCTTGCACAGCATACATGTTCTCCTCCAGATCTAAAGTTTGCAGTGCAGGCCAGTGACAGACAATCAGGATCTGTACAACGCCACCATCACATGCATTCAGGCGCAGCTCACAGTCATTGGAGTTCAGGCTGTGCAGCTTTGGCCATCTGCCTTTGCATAGCAGCCTGAGGCTGTCGCCTGTCAAGCATTGGGTGTTGGGTCAAACCGCTCCAAAAGGGGCCTGCCTCCCTTTACAATGCTGCAGAATTCAGCAGGGCTACAGAATTTATCAAAGCCCATCTGCCCTTGCTGAAATCAGCCATGGTTCTGGTTTCCAAGCAGTCACAATGACTGATGTTCAGATGTGTGAGCCAAGGCCATGCAGCTGACAAGAGGGCCTGGCCAGAACCTGAGTCTGGGATATTCCTGCTGAGGTTCAAACTGACCAATGCTGGCCAACTTGCTCTGTTGAGCCACCAGAAGCTTTCGGTGTCCAGGTAGTTCTGTGACAGGTCCAGGGTTTGAAGCTTTGGCCTCTTGCTGAGTTGGAGCGCTGCTGCTCCAGAAGGTCGATTTTGTTGCCTGCTAGACTCGGCCTGGTGAGGCCAATCTTTGGCCGCGCACAATGCCTGAGTGCCCTCATTGCCGCAGTGGATGCTGCTGAGGTCCAGTGATTGCAGCTGATTCCAGGGGCCATTTGCAAGAGCCCTGGTGCCTGGGGCTGCTAGCCTGTTACCGCTGAGGACTAAATGCTTCATCAGCGGCTAGTTGCTCTGTAGCAGCTGCTGCATCATGGCGTTGTCCATGATACCCACTTTCTGAAGAACAAGTGTGTTCATCAATGGCCAGTCAGCGCTGCTGAGCAGATTCTGAATGGTTACTTCTGAAGCTTCCACTAAGGTGGACCAGTGGTGAGCAGGATGTTGTGACAGTAAAGCTGCTCTCTAAACTGAACCTTTTCTCTGCTGGTGGGTGGCTCTCTGAGATGGATGCTGGTGACATGTGTGCGTATGAGGCTGCGTAGTTCTGAGCAGGTTGCTGACAGCGCTGACAGGGCTTGGGGAGATAGGGTGTCTCATAACATGAAGACATCATGACATAGAAGTACAACATTCATGCTGGTTGACCTGCAGACATGCACTGTCAACTTCTTTGCATGATGTCTTTAGAACGCGTTGCGCAGATTGCTTCAAGCGGTTTGTGCGAACATGGGCAACGCATAGTGTTTAGTAGTGCCAGCTGTTACTTGTGCTCATGAAACAAGTCAGACAAATTGCAGGCAGGTGTAGATCACTTCTGCTGCTTGTATTGTGTTTGTCAGGAGCCCTGAGTAGATAAGATGTAAGAAATGCTGACTAATGATGTAAGGTCATGACCACTGTATATGGAAGCCGGCGTCAAGCCATGATGTTGTTGCGCAGACACCTATGCGCACCAAGCTGACAGCAGCAGGACCCATACGGTATGAATGTTTACTTGCTGGTGATCAATGCAACGGTCTGCATGCAAGCGGTTTGTATCATATGCATACGATTTGTAGCATCATATGCTGAATTGTGTCACTGGCAGATTCATCGCGCAGCCAATAGATGGTTTAAAGCTTGTCACGTTCAACACAGCTTCAATGTAATGCCCACAGCCTACAGAACGCACTCACTCTTTCTCGTTTGTTTGCAAGACAATCTGCTTGGCAGCATCTGAATGCTGCCAGCCACGTCAGCCAGTGCACTCAAAAGGATGCAATTCCACTCTCTCACTGGCTCACATAGTGACTACAGACCAGCTGCTGTCGTCAACTTATTAGCTGAAGGCATGTCTACATTCCTTTCTTTGCCTCCTTGTACATTTCATCAATCTGCTTCTGATAGTGCTTCTGCAGCTGAGGGCGCTTCAGCTTGAAGGAAGGTGTCATCAGGTCATTGTCCACTGCAGTGCCAAACGTTAAATTTTGCATTGCCTGCAATTCCTTTAATGCACAACAAGGGTTGACAGACAGGATGACATTGCAGTGCTGAGCTGGAAATTGAACATGCATCATCAGGGTGTTCCAGGAGAGCAGTTTTTATGTGTGTGACAAGTCTGAAAATGTGTTGCACAGCAGCTTCAACAAGTTATCTGCTGTTGCACAAACACAGCTAACGAAATTCGAAAATCTTGCCAGGCCTCTCTCAAAAGCATTTGAGTCATGGAAACTTGGTCTAGGTTTGAATTTGTTGTGGTGGTGTGTGATAGGAAGAAGGAGCTTGCATACCTGACCAGGCTTCCTCGTCCAACAGGACAGACTTGATCATCTCAAACCCTCTTAGCTTCTTGGCCTTACCAGCCTTGTTTACCTCCTCCATCACGTACTTGCGCACCTGCAGCAGTTTCACATCACGAATCATCACAGGTTCGTTGCTCACATGTAGCACACAGGCAGTTTGCTATTCAACAACATGCATTTTCTCGTCTGGTTTGTTTGTTGCTACACACTAGACAATTTATGACTCTTGGGCATTCAAGCAGCATGACACACTAGCATACACTGATACTGTGACGCATGGAGTTGCGCAGCATCTGCTTGCATGATGCAAACATCGTCGCATTGCTTCATGTGAGCATCATCCTGTACGTAGGCGACGATAGCATATGGAATGGGTTACGTAGCTCCACAGTTGCTGGCATTTTGCTCGTAGACAGAGAGTTTGACACTTGAGTCTGACAATTGTCTTGACAGGTAGGTATCTGAGTGTAGGTAGGTACAAGACCAAGGATTGCGGGATTGCTTACCTTGTCATTGTTGAGGACGTCAGAGTAGTCACCAGAGATGCCCTGCTGCTTGGCAAAGGCCTGGATCTCCTTCTTCTCAGGAATCACAACGGCCACCAGGAAGCTCTGCAGCAGCAGCAGCAGCAGTAGCAAGCAGACTCAAAGCACATGTAGCCGAGACACAGCGACAACCAAAGACTGATGTCGAGGAAGCTGCTTTGCAGCAGCAAGCAGCGTAAGTGCATGCAAATCAAGGCGCAACATGACCTAGGACTAGCAGCAGCAAGCAGCATCAGAGCATGCAAGTCAAGATGCAATATGACCTTGGACTAGTGGCAGCAAGCAGCATGCAAGTCAAGATGCAACATGACTTAGGACTAGTAGCAGCAAGCAGCATCAGAGCACGCAAGTCAAGATGCAATATGACCTAGGACTAGTAGCAGCAAGCAGCATTAGAGCATGCAAATCAAGAGGCAACATGACCCTGGACTAGCAGCAGCAAGCAGCATCAGAGCATGCAGGCCAAGATGCAACATGACCTAGGGCTAGTAGCAGCAACCAGCATCAGTGCCTGCAAGCCAAGATGCAATATGACCTTGGACTAGAGAGCATGGGCAGCATGCTGAGCCTACCTCATAGCTGTTTCCGTACACCCAGATCTGCTCTACCAGGTCACAGCTGCCAAAGTCCACCTCCAGCTTCTCAGCTGCAATGTACTCTCCTGTATCACATCAACCATTCAATCAATTTACATGTTTTGTCTTGTGGACTCATCAGGGGAGTCGACAGACAATAACCGGGAATACAACAACCATAGTTTAGCAGGTTGCATGTGAACAACAATGGGTAGTACTTTGGTATAGCTTTGCTGAGGCTGGCGTATACCAGAAGGTGGCTAGTGGCATTTCTCGAGACCACATTCTGGTAGTGACAGCCTCAGCAAACGCCATCAGGAATTAAGGGGCTCGCAGCTTCATCAAGACATGCACATGGATGTTGTAAACCCAATAACTGATATCTACCAATCAGGTGTGCACTGCAACAGACACCTTATAAATTTGCTTGTCTCAGCTTCTATATGTGTCCGACTTAGAATTTTCAACCTTTAGGGGCCTGCCATGCGAACCCTTGCAGTCCCAATAACCGTTTCTGATACATGCTGGCAGACAGTTGGCCAGCGCTGAAGGGTTGTTCAAAACATACAGGAACGATTTTGATTTAGCTCTGTTGTGTTCTGAACGCAATATGGCCAAATCTCATGTATGTGAATCAGCAGCGAGTGCAGCAGCTCGCCATTGAACTGGAGACACATGTTGTGCTGGCTAATCTGAACGCAAGGAGGGCAAAGCCAGACACAGCTATCAATTCCAGCATCAACAAGCAACAAACAATGCAGTAAACAGCACCAAGTCACAAAATCAGTCTGCAGCATTGCGTCACGCTCACATAAAAGCAATCACAAAACAGCGACTACCCTTTTGCTGGCTATCCCAACTTGACAGAAGATTGCCACGCAATGCAGACTACTCATGTGACTTGGTTCTTTCAACTGCAGGGGCTCCCGGCATGATCCCCGAAAGGCGTAGACCCTTTTATTGTAACGATGCAGGGCGTATGATCTTACCTTGAGCTAGCTTGAACATGTTTTTGAGGCGGTCGATGACCTTCAAGCAGCCGGCACTGGTGAACTCCCCAACATCCCCGGTGTGGAAGAAGCCCTCTGAGTCTGCAGGCATGACCACCTTGTAAGGCAGAGTACCACTGGAGACAAAGCTCTCCTTAAACAGTACAAAAAAAGGCTCCCCTAGTTTTGATATGCTTTTTTATTTTGTAGATAACACGCAGACGTAGTAAGCTTCATACTCTTTACACAAGGACTTCACACAGCAAACATCGCCAACAGAAAGGGGGGTGAAGATCAATGCCGCAAAGGCCCTTTGCAGGGCCTGGCTAGAGCAACTGTGGTCCAGAGCCATGCACATGCGGTTGTTACCGGGCTACATATTTCTTTAGGCTGTATTGCACAACACATCTATGGTCCAGGGCCTTGCGCCTGCTGCAGCTGTTGCTGAGGCACACATGATTTCTAGAGCTGGAATGCACTGCATGAACACCTTGAGTGCAGTTGCTGCAGGTGTTGTGGCCTACTCAACATGAGCGACTGCAAGACGCCTCGCTTAAGAAGTCCTACTCGAAATCACAATGCACTGTAACACCTCTGAGGTGCCGACAGCATAAATCACGCAGGGCTGGATGCATACCGGCACGCAATGACTGTTCAAGAAATCGTCATTTCATGAAACAATGTATGCATGATTGCACAGGTTAGGGGATACATGGATGATCGGAGGTGTGAACCTGTGAGAGGAACAGTGTCTCAGATGGATGCAGGTGGGTGACTTACCCATGGCCTCCTCGGTCTTCTGGGGGTCCTTGTAGTACTCCTTGAACAGCAGGGGTCCCCTGATGCAGATCTCACCCCTCGGTGGGCTGCCATTGGGGTCATACCTGCAGTGCACATGTGATGGGTTGTCAGATCTGTCGCCCAACAGGGTGACTGCATGTCTGGTGAATCTGAATCTGGCATGACAGGTGTTAGAGTATGAGCAGACAGCAGAGGCGCCAGGGACAAGTCAGACATGCTTTCTCTCAGCATGTCTTGGTTTGAGGCAAAATGTCCTGCTGAACACATTCAGAAAATGACAGAAACAGGCCATTAGCATGATTGCACAGCCTGCATCTGTCTTCTGGAAGTGCAGTTGCCTGATCATGCAGATGCACCATGTGTACACAGACTGCCTACCCAAGCTCAGAGGAGCCTTCCAGGCGGTACTCAGTCCCAGGGACGGGGGGGCCCACTGTGCCACTGTGGCCTGGGAATGGTCCAGCCAGGAAGCTGGCAGCACACGTCTCTGTCAAACCATAGCCCTGCAGAGTCACGAGTGTTGAGCTTTTGCTCAATGACAAGATGATGCACACACACCACACAATGACAGCTTGAGAAGGCTACTGCATGACATGGCACGACTGACTCAACCTACTCACATGTATATTGGCGCATCCTGCAGAGGCGTACTCTGTGCAAAAACATACCAGGGTGAAAGTCTGTGGGAAAACACACACACACACACACACACACACACAGGGTGCAGTTGAAGGAGGTCTGTTTCCAGCAGAGGTCTCAGCTGCAATGCTGCTCATAACACACAACAGGTGCACAACACAGTAATCTGCATGAGAGTGTTGCAAGGGAACAGAAGCTGCAAAAGGATGCCAGTTGCAGACCTGTAGGACTGGGCAGCAGAGGGTGATGTTCAGGAAGGTCTCCACAGAGGGTCCCAGAGGGGCGCCCCCGGACACCACAAACCTGACTCGCCCACCAAAGCCTGCCTTCACTGTCTTCAGCACTGTGCGGTCTATGATGGGGCTCAACTGCACACAGTACGAGATACGTTCACACGCGTGTTGTGCAATGTTCCGGCTTGTAACAGACTCATATATAACACCTCATGCATGGTGTGCAGCTGCACGCCTGATTGCATTGGTTTAGGTTGGCTTGTTTTACTGTACAGCTCAGACTGCACAGCAAGGCTACCAACTTGTGTAGCTTGCAATCACATGCTTTGCTGCCTGAAGCCTGGGGGGAAGCACAATTGACACATGCAAAGCCAAGTGAGGCAGTGTAGCTGGCACCTAAGGAGTGATCCACATTGCAAGAGGCCGATGACCAACATCTTCTGTATTGGGCATTGCACGTCAAGACAGCAAGCATGCCTGTTTTGCAACGTCATGCATGGTCAGAGGTCAACCAGCACTTGCAACGTGTGATTGCAAAGCAATCACAAGCGAGCACAAGACAGACACAAGACACAAGACAGGAACAGGACAGACACAAGACAGGGCCTGACCAGGTCAAAGCGACCCAGGCGGCGCATGAAGCGCTTGATGTTGTAGGCAGTCCTGAAGATGGCCTGTTGCCACCCCGGCTTCTTCTTGATCTTGGCCTCGATGCCCGACTTCATGCGGTCCAGCACACGAGGCACTGCTGCAAAGATGCTGGGCTTCAGCGCTGCCACATCATCAGTCACCTTCGTCACATCACCCTGCAGAGGCAAGGCCACGATGCTCAAGCCAGGGAAGGGTGGTGCAAGCCAGGGAGGTGGTACCTCTAATTGACATTATGCAGCTTGGCACACAGGCGCTGCTGCAGATCCCGAGAGAAACGCTGCTGCATAGTCAGTGAGCTTCTTGATGTCACTCTGCAAAGTAGCGCATTTTGACTCTTTGCGAAACGATTGGCTGCTTTGCTCAAAGCTGCTCAGCAGGCAGGGCAATGCAGAGAAGGTCTGGGGCGTCACTGCTGCCTGTCTTGGGTTACACTGTGGGTGTCTTGCTCATGAATGACATTGGCAAAGATACATGTGGGCAGATCAGATGCAAGTACATTGCTTTGCATGCTGCATGAACACAACACATGTGAGCAGATCAGCTGACTTGACAACGAATGAAAAGGACTGCCACGATGCTGAATGATGCTGTATGTTATGTTCATGCAGCATATGGCCAGCTGAATGGCATGACTATATCAACCGGTCAACTCTGATTGGCGGACAGGACTCCTCTAACACAAATGGCTTGTACTTGCTGTTGCTACGACCACTATACAAATGGCAATGGCCCAAATGGCCACGACAGCATTACGAAGCGCGTGGCTTTGTACCTGCCAGTAGCCAATGTGCCCGCCAACACTCAGCATGAACTCCTCGACGACTCTGTCGAAGATATGTGCCAGCGTAAGGAAAGACAGGAAGCTGTCATCAGGGCCCATCCTGATGTTACCCAGGTCCACAAACCCTTGCAGCGAGGCCACAGCTGTCACCAGGGTGTGGTGAGTCAGCATCACACCCTTAGGGTTGCCTGCAAAGCGAAAAAGCAACCTCAAGCATGTCATGCAGACATGTTGCATGTCAGCATAGGGCAGACCCCGGCAACAGTCAGTAAGCTGTGTTGTTGGCTGCCTTAAGACTTCAGCATTCAGTGAACGCCAGCACGGGATTGACACAAAGAAAGGGCGATACCGTCTGACGAAATGGCACCATGCATGGCTGACTACTCCTATTTGTGTCTCTATAACCTCACTGAAGGAGATCAAACCAAGAAATGAAGGCAGCAAGTGATCTTGGCTAGACAAAAGTAAATGAGCCAATGAGCAAGGCAGCAGCTGATCTTGGCTGGGCAACACCGAAAGCTGCCAAAGAGCTTTTGACCAGCCGTGTCAGCAGGTGAGGGATGCACAGAGTTGCAGCAGGAGTGAGAGCAGCGCTGGCATGGAGCTGATCACCTGTAGTTCCACTAGTGTACATGATGCAAGCTGCATCCTGTGCCTTGGGCGGGGAAGGCTCAGCTGGGTTGTCAATTCCAATCTGCTCAAAATCAGCAAAGGAGTACACCTTGACACCCTGCAGTGACAGCAGCAAAGTGTGTGCATGGAGGGGCAACATCATGAACCATGTATGGGTGAGCTGGACAGCCAGCAATCAGTCAGGGATTGTGAAAGAACTGGCTCCTGACACAGCACGCATTGTTTGACTTGCCTAGGCAGCATGGAGCTGCTGTAATAAACACACTGGACTGGACAATCGTAGGTTCATAGCATGCACAGTTACCTCCTTCTCCGCCGCCTGAGAAGTCCGCTTGGAGTCCTCTGTCACATCACCAAAGTAAACAATAGTCTTGATGTATTTCTTGGTCTTGTGCAATGTCTTCTCCAACAGGGGGAACTTCTGTGTGGAGGTGAAGACAATGCTGGCCTCTGAGTGCCCAATGATGTGCTCAACAGAGCTCTCACCAAGAGAGTCATATAGAGGCACTGCATAAGTGCACACGCTGCATTTTGCTGCTGTCTGTACCAATTTAACACTGCCAGAAATGTTTGACGTGGTAGAACTCTCGACATCTGCAGGGCTTGCATGCACAGAGGCTTTCAAGCTGGAGGTAAAATTACCGTACCACAATAGTGGGTGTTCCGGTTGCATGCTTGCAAGACAAGCATCCACTCCGGGCAGTTGATAGCATACATGCCAACCTTATCTGCAGAGCACCAACATGGTCAATTGGACTGCAGCTACAAAGAGGGTGCTTGATAAGCTGCAGCAAGCCTGTCATTCTTCACCATGAGGGCCAGCTTTCACAGCTTTCAAAGCAGAGGCAACATTCTTGACTCTTCCTGCAAACACAGGCATGATGTAAGGCCTGATGGCTGCGTAACAATGTTTTACTCAAGCCAGGATTCAAAGCAAATAACATCGAACCTTGAGTCTCTTTGTAGGTGTGAAAGGTGTATGGTTGAGCTGAACCATTTCGGATTGGCCTCCAGCCGATGCATCTGCGCTCCGGGTTCTTGCGCACACTCCTCTCAAACAGCTCGTACAGCGTTGTCACGTTGGGTATCGTTGGCCATGACGTTCTTGCCACCTGACTGCGGTAGATCGGGCCTATGGCGTTGTTGTCGCCCTGCTCTGCTCGACCTTTACCCACCGAGATGGTGCCAATGCCAACATCCGTGATCTTGTTGCTGCCATTATCTATCTTTGCGCTGATACCTCCGGACATGTTGTACAGGTCTTGCAGGCCAGATCAACAGCGACGCAGGCAGCTGTTCCTGAAAAGAATGTGCGCAAGCCTGCTCAGGCTCAGCCGGTCTGTATAATTCAAGAGTGGCGTCACACGCATTCAGCGAAGATGTCTGACACAGAGGAAATCAAGCTGTAGGCAGTAGAGTCGCATCAGGACTCGCATTGCGTGCCTTTTACACGTATGAACGGGCTGCGTGATCAGGTGCAGGTCTCACAAAGCTCATAAGCTACTGCTCGCAAGCGGTGGATGTTGCTGTCATAGCTATGTTATTTCTGCCAGATTTGATTCCCCGCAACGTCCAGCAGCAGACTGCCGACTTGGACGAGGAACTATTGTTGATCCAACAGGAAGCACAGCTAAAACTTGAGGTACAGCCAGCGCAGTGGGTCTCAGGCCCATGGTGGGATGTGATTGGCACTTAGTACTTTAAACCACACGCAGGCTGACTCCATCCGCGATTACATGCGAGAAGCGGCACCGCTTGGTGCTGCTCTGACCTCAAACTCAGTAGAGGAAGCCACACCCGAAGAGGAGGAGGAGGAGGAGGAAGAGGAGGGAGAGGACGAGGAGGAAGGTATATTCCACTGTCATCTGTGAGCTGGGTGTTGACACGATAAAAACCAGACATCACCACAGGACTATGTTGCTTGGTAAACTTTCCGCCTTGCAGGGTCTGAAGGTCAAGATGATGAGCAAGATGATTCAGATGAAGAGGATGACGCTATAGAAGCCAGTGTTTAGACCTGCATCCGGCTGCTTACTGATAGTTGCTCAGCTACCCCTGTTTGCCCTGAAGCGGCTTTGCTGCTGCTGATCAAACCTAGCTGCTGACAACAATGGCTCAGCAATTAGAGCACCTGAAATGGATCAATGGAACAAACTTTATGGTTGATGGATTCAACTTCCAAAGTGCTCGCTGCAAGAACTACTTCCTTACGCACTTCCACTCAGACCATACGACAGGTAGGCTTTTGCATCATATGCAACGAGATTGCTGGCATGCCCACATGCGCTTTGTCTTCCGCATAGGGCATTGCTTTCAGCATAGATAGCTTGTATAGTTGTGTTGCAGAGCTTCAGCTACATGCTCTTGGTTGTAGGGCTAAACCGTGCCTTCAGCAGTGGAGTGATCTACTGCAGTCCCATCACAGCCACACTGCTCACCAAAGACATGGGCATGCCAGCTGAGCGTGTGATTCCATTGCCTGTGGACACTCCTATTGTCATTGACGGCGTCAGCGTAACCTTGATGGACGCCAACCACTGTCCAGGAGCCTGCATGATGCTGTTTAAGGTGCCCAGCAAGACTGGCAAGCCACAGGTGCGACTGCCTTCACTTTGCCTATTCCACTTGTGGCTGCCTGGCGACTTCGGCATACTCTTTTATTCATGTGATTCCAGAGCTGACAGGCTATATATATGTGGTCTCATGCTACCTTGTGCCTGTGTCTGTCCGTGTCAATCCAGGCTGTGGCGTCATGTCTGCTTACACAACAGGCAAATTGCATGCCATCCACATAGTTAGTCCTGTCCGTGCAAGGACTGCATGTAGCTCCTGTTTTTGGCCGCGAAGACACAACTGTGCATTATGAGAGTTTGATCAGATCCCTAAATCTGACTCTCCAGGAGTGTTGTAGGTGATACTGCACACAGGGGATATGCGGTGGCAGCCTCGCCTTGCAGAGCATCCTGCTCTCAGAGCCTGCAAGGTTGAGCTGCTGTACATGGACACCACCTATTGCTTGCCAAAGCATGTATTTCCTAGCCAGGTAATAATGGCTTCAGGCAACTTGACCAACATGCAGGCATACATTGCAGTCGTGTTTGTGAGGCAGATGTTACAGTCGTGAGTCCATCATCCAAGTCATCAGAGTGGCAGTGCAAGTTGGAGCTGTGCTGCTGTGCTGCCTGGGATATGTGCTTCAGCATTCCCTCATGCACAGCTTGTCAGGTTGGACAGGCCGTATATTAGGACAATCATACATGCGTGACGTGCTCAAATGCTTTGAATACTTTCTCAAAAGTTGATCAGCTTGTGCCCAGCTGCAGGACAGTGCCATAGCAAGCCTGGTGAAGGTGATGCGCGAGGCCCATGCTGCAGAGCGCAACACACTGTTTGTTGTGGGCAGCTACCACATTGGTAAGGAGCGGGCCTTCTTTGGAGCAGCTAGAGCCATGGGCTTCAAGATTTGGTGTCATGCAGCCAAGAAGCGGGTCAGTATTGACACTGACAACAGCCATGCAATCCTTTGCAGCTGCACAGGGTGGAGTGCTGTATCTCTGGCAAGCTGCATGCCATTTCAGCTTGACACAGACGTCGCATGGGTCAAACTGCATAATTGTGCTCAGGGGGGCATACCAAGTGCCAAAACCCAGATGTTGGAATGCATGGCCTGTTATACCTTACTTTGGCTGTCAAGTAGTGAGAGCAGCTTTTGTTTTGCATGCCAAGCAGCAATGCATACCCATGGCATGATTGCATCAGGCTCTTCAAGCAGTGATGTCCCCACAATCTCCTCCAGCATAATTTTGCTTTGTTGCTGGCCTGCAAGGAGTCAATCATGCAGTTGTGCACTATGAGTCTGTACATCAACATTATTCAATCAGCACAGCCATCATGCAGGTGATGGAGTGGTGTGAGATGCCAAAGGCGGACATGGATTGCCTTCTCAGCAAAGAGTATGCTGCCCAGATCCATGTGGTGTTCATGGGTCAGGGCCTGCAGCCTGAAGCACTGGAGCAGCGCAGACTCAAAGGGGACTATGCCAAGATTGTTGCCTTCAGACCTACTGGTAAGCCTTTGCTTGTTGCCTTGTAAATGCGTTCTATGCCCCTGTGTCCCCTTGATCAGAAAGGTACAGGGTTATACAGGCTGTTCAATGAGAGTGTTGAGGTCTAATGTTGCGGTATCTGCATTTTTCGTGTGGCTTCTGCATGTATTGTATGGCTTGGGACTATTGAGATCATGACAATTATGACAACTAGCAAGTAAGCTGCACAGCTGCGCTGTAGCCATTGTTATTGATTGCTGCAGTCACTACCCTTCAGCTTGCACCTTGATTTGCATCACCTAAGAGTTGACTCATGGCTTCTCCTTCAGGCTGGTCTTACCAGAAGAAGGGGTTGCAGATGCGGCGTGAAGGCAACGTCACCATTTACGGCATTCCTTACTCAGAGCACTCCTCCTTTGCTGAGCTGCGTGACTGTGTCAAGCGTCTCAGGCCAAAGCGAATCATCCCAACAGTCAACTGCCCAGATGCAGCATCAGCTCGAGCCATTGTGGACCGCTTTGCAGACCTGATGGATCTGTCCAGAGACAAATCGCGTCTGGACTTGTACTTTGGCAGGACAGCTTCTGCCCCAGCTGACGCCTTAGCAAACCCTGCTCAGAGCTCTCACTCAGCCTCGCCCCTGGAGCCTGAGTCCCCCTCAGCTAGCTCAGCAGAGCGTTCAGGGCATGGCAATAGCAGTCCTGATTTGGGCTGCAAGCCAAATCTTGTGGGGCACGACAGCTGCAGAAGCAGTCAGCCTTCATTGCATGAAGCAGCAAATGGTGATGCTGCTCATAATCTCAAAAAGGAGGACAGCTGTGGCAGCGGCCCTCAGAGGAAGTCTGAAGACATGACATTTGGCTTTCACACTCGTGAGGGACCTGCTGAGCATCAGTTTGGTGATGCTGATCCGGGCACAGCAGATGATCAAGTTTTGCCCATGCGAGCAAAGTCCAAGCTTGTCCCAGAGCATGCACACTCAGCTCCGGCTGTGCTGAGCCCATCACTTACACTCACCAGAGACAGGCACAATGACAAGGCAGCAGCAGAGCTTCCAGGCACCTCTGTCAGGTGGGATGATGACACAGCAGTACAGCCTGATTCTTGGGCAGAGCAGCATAGTCCCAGGGCTAGCTTTGGGGATGCTGCTGATGTGTCATTTGAAGTTGGTGTGCAAGGCACAGCTGCCACATGTCAGCCGGGCTCAGAATCGGGATTGCAGGATGCTTCTGATGAACAGCAGCAGGAGCTCGAGACTATGCATCGTCTGGACAAGGTTGACTCCTGTTCAGAATCTGCAGAGGCTGTCAGCCAGTCTGCTGCGCAAGCACGACATAGCTTGTCTCTGCTGGATGGTGTTGATATTGCAGAGCAGTCTAGAATATTGTGTCAAATACAGCAGCAGCGGTTGTATGCCAGGCAATGCTTGACAACAAAGAAACGGCAGATGACACTGGGCTGTTTTGTTGCACCAAAACGTTTGAGGTAAAGTCGTCTCTTGACAGTGGTCAGATCAAGGTTTATTTTGGAACGGTGTCTTGCCCAGCTCTGGCACCAGCTTGTTCGCTTTTGGATTTGTCTAATAATGCAGTAAAGTGTCAGATTCTTTGACTTTTGCACCATGAGTCATCCTTGCACTTGCCTGTGGTGTTGCTAGGGCCGATGTTGCATGGCATGAGTACCGCTGGCAACGTACAGCGCAACGCACACCATCCCGTACTGCAAGCTGCACTTCAGTATGCCAGTCTTGCCAGAATGCGGCAAAATACGGCTCTAGCCTGCCATCCTCGCAGCAGATCTGCGTCCCTGTACAAGACTGGATGACACTGGGCCTCGGCTCAGGCATAACCGGTGTTGCTGTCGTCATCTGGCTGTTGGCGAACGTGTTGTGCTACGCTGCGAACGAGAACTCCTGGCTGAGCAGGGTCCTGCATATTCCACCGCTTTTGTGCTTCACCAACGGGTAAGGCTGCTTGCGGCGGTCACGCTCAAGTTGCAGTGCAAGCT
>JAABUP010004409.1_pt1 | contig 22985 bp, 22 predicted proteins | sample 5559201 | NCBI WGS metagenome assembly JAABUP01 (sample SAMN10711887, study PRJNA513373) | rock metagenome | isolation source: Antarctica rocks | place: Antarctica | reverse complement strand
GCCCGGACCCAAGCCATGCAGGTTTGGGCCGAGGTCACTGGCGTCACCGCCGCGGCGTAGCTGCGAGTACGCCGTCCTGATCGCGTGCCATCGCAACCTTAGCCCGACAAGTTGACAGTGCCCCCCCGCCATCGCGAGGGCGCGTCATCATACGTCAGGGCACGGCAGGCGAGAGAAATCTCATGCGTAGCCCCTGCGGTCAAGAGGGTGGCGATGCCGGTCAGCAACATCACCACCGCCGCGTTTGGCGGGCCGGCGCTAAAAACCCTGTATGTATCGACCGCCCATCAGGCGGGTGAGCGGCTGTCCGACAGCCTGTTCAAGCTGGAGGCCGATACGCCGGGGCTGCCGAAAAACCGGTTCAGGCTTTAGCGGGCCGGTCCGGCGCAATGCTGGCCGGTGCGGGAGACTTGATCGTGCCGGGCGGCAGAGCTGGAACCCTCGAAACCTTTTGCAAAAGCAGCCAGGTCTTAGCCGCTGCCAATCTGCCAGATCCAGGGGCGCGCAGCGCGGTCCGCAGCCTGATAGTCGGCGATGGCGCCGGCGTGCCTCAGCGTAAGGCCAATCTCATCCAACCCATCCAGCATCGCGGTCCGGCGCATTGGTTCGATGACGAACGTCATCTGCTCGCCATGCGGGAAGACGACCACCTGGCGTTCCAGGTCCACCGCCACCTGGGCGTTGCCGCCCATGCACTGGTCCGCGAGGCGCCGAACCGCGTCGGCCGGCAGGCAGACCGGCAGCAGCCCGTTCTGGAAGCAGTTGCCGACGAAGATGTCGCCGAAGCTCTCGGCGATCACGCAGCGCAGCCCCATCCCCATCATCGCCCACACCGCGCCCTCACGCGACGAGCCGCAGCCGAAGTTGGCGCCTGCCACCAGGATCGGCGCGCCGTGGAACTCCGGCCGGTTCAGCACGAAATCCGGGTTCTCACCGCCATCCGGCAAAAATCGCCATGCCTCGAACGCCACCGCGCCCATGCTGGCCTTGGTCGTGCCGGTCAGCCGCTCGACGCGGATGATGACGTCGGTATCGATATTGTCGCGCATCAGCGGCGCTGCGGTTCCGGTCAGCGTGGTGAAGCCCTGCATGGCCGTGCCCCTCAAAGCCGCCGGACGTCGGCGATGACGCCGGTGACCGCGGCGGCCACCGCCGTCGCCGGGCTCGCCAGGTGGGTGCGCGCGCCCGGTCCCTGCCGGCCGACGAAGTTGCGGTTCGAGGTCGAGACCGCACGCTGGCCCGGCGGCACCCGCTCGCCGTTGGCGGCCACGCACATGCTGCAGCCCGGCTCCCGCCAGGCGAAGCCGGCATCACGGAACACGCGGTCGAGCCCCTCGGCCTCCGCATCCCGTTTGACGCGCTCTGATCCCGGGACGACCCATGCGGTGACGCCATCCGCCACGTGGCGGCCGCGCGCGATGGCGGCGGCGTCACGCAGGTCCGAGAGGCGGCCATTGGTGCACGAGCCGATGAACACCCAGTCGACCTTCGTGCCCGCGAGCCTTTGGCCCGGCACAAGGCCCATGTAGTCCAGCGCCGCGCTCCAGGACTGGCGCTGCGCGGCACCGGCCGCGTCGGCCGGGTCCGGGACCGCCTGGTCGACGGCGATGGCGTGCTCCGGGCTGGTGCCCCAGGTGATGGTCGGCGCCACACTGGCGGCGTCGACGGCCTCCTCGCGGTCGAAGGCGGCGGCGGCGTCGCTCGGCAGGGTGCGCCATCGCTCCACTGCGCGGTCGAACAATGCGCCCGACGGGGCGAAGCGACGCCCGGCGATGTACTCGAAGGTCGTATCGTCCGGCGCCACCATGCCGATCTTGGCGCCCAGCTCAATCGACAGGTTGCACATCGTCATGCGCCCCTCGATCCCCAGCGCACGGACTGCAGCGCCGGCATACTCGACCGCGAAGCCGGTCCCGCCCGCGGCGCCCAGACGCCCGATCAGATGCAGTACGAGGTCCTTCGGCGTCACGCCCTGGCCAAGCAGGCCGTCGAAGCGCACGCGCAGCCTCCGCGGCCGGCGCTGGCGCAACGTCTGGGTCGCCAGCGCATGCGTCAGCTCCGACGAGCCGACGCCGAACGCCAGCGCCCCCAGGCCGCCATTGGTGCAGGTGTGGCTGTCGCCGCAGATCAGCGTGACGCCGGGCAGCACGATGCCCAGCTCCGGACCCATGACGTGCACGATCCCATGCCCATCCTGGCCGAGGTCGAAGAAGCGGATGCCGGTCGCCTGCGCCTGCTTGCGCAGGCCGGCACGCAGGCGTTCGCCGGGCGCGAAGCCGTTATGGATGCGGTCCGGCGCACTGGAGACGGCGTGGTCGGGCGTGGCGAAGGCCAACTCCGGGTTGCGGACAGCCAGGCCGCGCTCCAGCACGTCCGCGAGCGCCCGGCCGCCGGAGAGATCGTGCAGCAAGTGGCGGTCGATATGCAGCAGCGACCAGCCGTCGCCGAGGTTGGCGACCACGTGGGCGTCCCAGATCTTGTCGACCATCGTTCGTGCGGACATCGCCTGCCTCCCCGTCGCGCCGCCGATCTTGCCCGCAGAAACGGGATTGACGCAATCCGGTTGTCCCATAAGCTAGACAGCTTGAGGCGCGATTGAAGGACAGCCGGTTGAGCGCAGCAGCGGAATCGTTCAAGTCGCGCCGGATCTACCTGATGCTCCGGGAACGGATCGCCTGCGGCGAGCTGCCGGCGGGATCGCGCCTTCCCGGCGAGCCGACGCTGGCCGCCGAGCAGGGCGTCTCGCGCGTCACCGTGCGGCGGGCGCTAGACCGGCTGGCCAACGAGGGCCGGGTGCGCCGCCGCGTCGGAGCCGGCACCTTCGTGGCCGATGGCGGCGTGAGCCCGGTGGTCGGCGCCGACCTGGCCGACGTGTTCGCGCACTTGAAGGTCATGGGGCAGCGCACCGGCGTGCGGCTACTGTCCTTCGCCTATTGCGTGCCGCCGGAGCCTATTGTCGAGGCGCTGGGCCTCGCTCCCCGGGAACGCACGCAGCGCTCGGTGCGGGTGCGCATGATCGAGGGCGAGCCCTTCTCCTATCTCACGACCCATGTGCCCGAGCGCATCGGCGCCACCTACGCCGAGGCGGACCTCGCGACGATCCCGCTGCTGGGCCTGCTTGAGCGCTCCGGCATCGTGGCAGACCGTGCGAGCCAGGCGATCAGCGCGACACTGGCCGGGCCCGGCGTTGCCGAGGCGCTGCAGCTCGAAATCGGCGCCCCGTTGCTGTCGCTCACCCGCGTGGTGCACGATGCGGACGGCGCCGGCGTCGAACACCTGCACGCGCTGTATCGGCCCGACCGCTTCGCCTTCCATATGGACCTCACCCGCACTGGCGGCGCCGACCGCCGGCGCTGGAGCCTAACTCCGCTCTCCGCCCGCCCAGCCCCGAGATCAAGGACAGCAACGCCATGAGCCGACCGACACGCCGCGCCGTGCTGACCGCCGTCGCCGGCCTCGCGGCGCCCACGATGCTGCCTGGGATCCTGCGGGCGCAGCCGGCCGCGGTGAAGCTCGGCATCCTGCAGCCGGTCACCGGGGCGCTGGCGCAGGACGGCGACCTCGGCCGCCTTGGCGCCCAGCTCGCCATCGACGAGGTCAACGCTGGCGGCGGCATCACCGGCCTCGGCGGCGCGAGGCTGGAGATGGTGTTCGGCGACGCCCGCTCGACCCCCGATGCGGGCACGCAGGAGGTGGAGCGGATGCAGTCGGAGGGCGTGTGCGCCATCGTCGGCGGCTTCGCCAGCCCGATCTGCCTCGCCGCCAGCCAGGCGGCGGCGCGCTACGCCCTGCCCTACGTGGTCGACGTCGGCGTCTCCGACAGCATCGTCACCCGCGGGCTCACCAACACGTTCCGCCTCGCGCCCGGCTTCGGCAAGGTGGCGTCGGTCGCCCTCGACAACCTGGCCACGCTGAACGACGCCGCCGGCAGGCCCGCGAAGACGGTGGTGCTGGTGCACGAGGACGGGCTGTTCGGCAGTGGGCTCGCGAAGCTCATGCAGGCCGAGCTGCCGAAGCGCGGCTTCGAGATCCTGGACACGATCGCGCACCCGACGCCGGCGCGCGACATGAGCAACGTCGCGCTGCGCATCCGCTCGCTGGCGCCCGACCTTATTTTGCCGTCCGACTACTACGCCGAGTTCGTGCTGCTGGCCCGCACGCTGCAGCAACAGCGCATCAAGCCGAAGGGCATCTATGGCGTGCTGAACGGCGCCGCCTCCAACTACCGCTTCGTCAAGGAGTTCCCGACGGTGGCCGAGGGGCTGCTGGACTGCAATCACTGGGCCGACCCGCGCAATCCCAAGACCCAGGCGCTGCGCAAGGCGGTCGAGGCGCAGGGCAAGTCGTTCGCCTACAACGTGATGCTGAACTACTCCTGCGTACTGCTGGTGGCGGACGCGCTCAGCCGCGCCGGCAGCGCGGACCGCGCCAAGCTGACGGAGGCGATCGCCGGGTCCAGCTTCTCCGGCCACATCATGCCGTATGGGCCGACACATTTCGTGGGCGGCCAGAACGAGGGCGCGAGCCCGGTCAACACCCAAGTCCAGGACGGCGACATTAAGGTCATCTTCCCGGCCGCCTTCGCCGACGCCAAGCCGAAATTCCCGGTGGCCTGACGCAGTTCGGTGTACTCTCCCGCCATCATCGCCGAGGCCGTGGCCAACGGCATGCTGACCGGCGCCGTCTATGCGCTGGTGGCGCTCGGCCTTACGCTGATCTACGGCGTGCTGCACATCATCAACTTCGCCCACGGCGCGCTGCTGACCTGCGCGATGTTCGCGGTTTGGGGCCTGGGCGCCGCCTTCGGCATGAGCCCCTACATCGCCATCATCCCGCTCGTGCCGTGCTTCTTCGCCCTCGGCTACGCCCTGCAGCGCTTCGTCATCGGCCCGGCCAGCCGCGGGCGGGACGGCAACGTGCTGCTCGTGACATTGGGCCTCGCGATCGCGATCCAGAACGGCCTGCTGGCGCTGTTCCACGCCGACACGCGCTCGCTCGATGTCGGCGACGCGTTCGACGTCGTAGCAGTCGGGCCGATGCTGCTGTCCCAGCCGCGCCTGGTCGGCTTCGTCGTCGCCGTGGCCGTCGCCGCCCTGTTATGGGCGCTGCTGGCGCTGACCGACACCGGGCGCGCCATCCGTGCGGTGGCGCGCGAGGACCTGGGCGCGCGCCTGGTTGGCATCGACGTGCCCCATGTCTTCGCCGTCACCTTCGGCCTCGGCTGCGCCTGCCTGGCGGTCGCCGCCGGCCTGCTGATGCCGAGCTACTACGTCAATCCGCGGGTCGGCGAGGCCTTCGTGCTGATCGCCTTCACAATTGTCGTGCTGGGCGGCATGGGCTCGATCCCCGGCGCGGTCATCGGCGGCTTGGCCGTCGGCGTGGTCGAGAGCCTCAGCGGGTTGTTGCTCGGCGACAGCCTGGGCCAGATTGGCGTCTTCCTGATCTTCATCCTCGTACTGCTGCTGCGCCCGGCCGGGCTGTTCGGCGCGCGCGCATGAGGAGCTGGTCCATTGTGGCCGTCGTCGGGGCGCTGGCGGCCGTGCCGGCGCTGACGTCGGCCAACATCGTGCTGAACTTCATGGTCGGCGCGCTGATCGTGGCGCTGGCGGCGCAGGGCTGGAACCTGCTGGGCGGGTTCGGCGGCCAGCTGTCGTTCGGCCACGCCGCGTTCTACGGCACCGGCGCCTACGTCACGGCACTGCTGCAGCAGCGCTACGGCGTGAACGCCTGGGCGGGCGCCGCGCTGGGAGTCGCGGCCGGGGCGCTGGTCGGCGCGGTGATCGGGTTCCTGAGCTTCCGCGCCGGGCTGCGCGGCTCCTATTTCGCGCTGGTCACCCTCGCCTTCGCCGAGGTGCTGCGCATCCTGGCCAACGCCGCCCCGCTCACCGGTGGCGCGGCCGGGCTGCTGGTGCGGCTCGATGTGCGCGCCTTGAATTTCCAGTTCGCCAGCCGCGCCAGCTTTTTTTACGTCGCACTCGGCTGCGTGGCGGCGGCGCTGCTGCTCACTTGGTCCATCGGCCGCTCCCGCTTCGGTGCGCAGCTCGCCGCGGTGCGGGAGAACGAGGAGGCAGCCCGTGCGCTGGGCATCGACGCCTTCGCCACCAAGCTGCGCGCCATCACCCTGTCCGCCGCGATCACCGCCGCCGCGGGCGTGCTGTATGTGCAGTACTACCTGTATATCGATGCCAACCTCGCCTATGGCGCCGGCGTGTCGGTCGCGGCGTTGCTGGCGCCGGTCGTCGGCGGCGTCGGCACCGTGCTGGGTCCCGTCATCGGCGCCATAGCGCTCGAGGGCCTCGGCCAACTCACCCGGCTGGTGGCCGGCCCGATCCCGGGGATCGACCAGGTGCTGTTCGGCCTGATGCTGGTGGCGGCGATCGCCTTCATGCCCGGCGGCCTCGTTGGCAGGCGCGGCTGATGCTGTCCGTGCAGGGCGTCAGCAAGCGGTTCGGCGGCCTGCTCGCGGTGGCGGACGCGTCGCTGGAGGTGGAGCGCGGCGCCATCACCGGCCTGATCGGGCCGAACGGCGCCGGCAAGACCACGCTGTTCGCCATCGTCGCCGGGTTCATCCCGCCCAGCGCCGGGCGCGTCGTCTTCGAAGGCGTGGACGTGACGACCGAGGCGGCGCACCTGCGGGCGCGCCGCGGCATCGTCCGCACCTTCCAGATCGTGCAGCCCTTCGCCGGCCTGTCGGTGCGCGAGAACATCGCCGTGGGGGCGCATTTGCGCCATGCCGGCCGCGCCGCAGCCCTGGACCGCGCAACCGAGGTCGCCGCCCGCGTTGGGCTGACGCCGGAGCTGGACAAGCCCGCCGCCGCCCTGACGGTAGCCGGGCGCAAACGGCTGGAGCTGGCGCGCGCCCTGGCGACGGAGCCCGCGCTGCTGCTGCTGGACGAGGTGCTGGCCGGGCTCAACCCGGCAGAGATCGACGGCATGCTGCCGGTGCTGCGCGGCCTGCGCGACAGCGGGGTGACGATCCTGATGATCGAGCATGTCATGCAGGCAGTGATGCAGTTGTGCAGCCATGTGCACGTGCTGGCGCAGGGCCGCATGATCGCCGCCGGGCCGCCGCGCCAGGTCTGCGAGGACCCGACCGTGATCGAGGCCTATCTCGGCGCCGGCGCTGCCGCGCGCATGGCCGCCCATGGCTGATCCTCCGCTGCTCTCAGTCCAGGGCCTTCGCGCCGGCTATGGTGGGGTCGAGGTGCTGCGCGGCATTGACCTCGTGGTGCATCCCGGCGAAATCGTCGCCGTGCTCGGCTCCAACGGCGTCGGCAAGACCACGCTGAACAAGGCGCTGTCCGGCGTCGTGCCGGTCCGTGCGGGCACGGTCACCTTCGCCGGCGAGCGGACCGACAAAACCTCGGGCCCGTGCATCGTGGCCGCCGGGCTGATCCACGTCCCCGAGGGGCGGCGCGTGTTCCCCGACCTCTCGGTGCGCGAAAACCTGATGCTGGGCAGCTACCGGCGCGGCCGGCCCCGGCGCGCCGCCAACCTGGAGCGCGTGCTGGCCACCTTTCCCCGCCTGCGCGAACGCGCCGGCCAGACGGCGGGCACGCTGTCGGGCGGCGAGCAGCAAATGCTGGCGATTGGCCGCGGCATGATGGCCGAGCCGCGCCTGCTGATCCTTGACGAGCCGTCGCTGGGCCTGTCGCCGCTGCTGGTCGAGGAGATGTTCACGCTCATCGCCCGGCTGCGCGGCGAGGGGCTGGCGATCATGCTGGTCGAGCAGAACGTCGTGCAGTCCCTCGACCTCGCGGACCGGGCCTACGTGCTGGAGAATGGCGTCTGCGCCATGTCCGGCCCGGCCGCGGTGCTGCGCGCCGACCCGGACCTGAAACGCACCTACCTCGGATTATGACCATGACCCAATCCTTGCGCGACCGCCTGCAAGCCGGCCTGCTCGTCGCCCCCGGCGTCTATGACGCATTGACCGCCTTGCTGGCCGCAGCTGCGGGATTCGAGGCGCTGTATGTCTCCGGCGGCGCCATCGCCTACACGCGGCTTGGGCGGCCCGATATCGGCCTGGTTTCCATGAACGAGGTCGCCGAGACGATCGCGCTGCTGCGCGACCGCGTGCCGACGCCCCTGATCGTCGACGCCGACAACGGCTATGGCAATGCGCTCAACGTCCAGCGCACCGTGCGCATGTTCGAGCGCGCGGGCGCCAGCGCGATCCAGCTCGAGGACCAGACGCTGCCGAAGCGCTGCGGCCACCTGCGCGACAAGACGCTGATCCCCGCATCCGAGATGGTCGGCAAGGTCCGTGCGGCACTGGACGCCCGCGCCAGCGAGGCCACGCTGATCATCGCCCGCACCGACGCGGTCGCCGTCGAGGGCGTTGGCCCGGCGGTCGAACGGGCGCGCCGCTACGCCGAGGCCGGCGCGGACGTGCTGTTCGTCGAGGCGCCGCAGAGCCGCGCACAGCTCGCGGAGGTGGCGGCCGGCCTGCAGGGCCTGTGTCCGCTGATGGCCAACATCGTCGATGGCGGCGACACCCCGCCGCTGCCGGCGGCCGTGCTGGAGGAGATCGGGTTCCGCCTGGTGATCTTCCCGGGCGGCATCGCCCGCGCCCTGGCCCGCACGGCGCAGGACTACTACGCCTCGCTCGCCCGGCACGGCAGCAACCTGCCGTTTGCGGACCGGATGTTCGACTTCACTGCGCTGAACACGCTGATCGGCACGCCCGAGATGCTGGAGCTGGGCCGCACCTACGAGGGGCCGGCGAGCCGCGCCCAAGAGGGGCCGGCGACATGATCGACCCGGTCACGCTCGCCATCCTCGACGGCCGGCTCACCCAGATCGCCGACGAGATGGACGCGACGCTGTATCGCGCGGCGTTCAACCCCATCATCGCCGAGGCCAAGGACGCCTGCCACGGCCTGTATCACGCCGAGACCGGCGACACGTTGGTGCAGGGCGCCTCCGGCCTGCCGATCTTCGTCGGCGCAATGGCGTTCGCGGTGCGGGCGGTGATCGACAAGGTGGCGCGCGATGGCGGGCTGCAGCCGGGTGACACCTTCCTGTTCAACGACCCCTACGCCGGCGGCACGCACCTGAACGACTTCCGCCTGGTGCGCCCGGTGTTCCGCGGCGATCGGCTATTCTGCTGGATGGCCTCGGCGGGCCACTGGCTGGACATCGGCGGCAACGTGCCAGGCGGCTACAATCCGCGCGCCACCGAGAGCTTCCAGGAGGGCATGCGCATTCCGCCGGTCAAGCTGATCGCGGCGAACCGCATGAACCACGATTTGCTCGACATCCTCGCCGCCAACTCGCGGGTGCCGACTTCCAACTGGGGCGACCTCAACGGCCAGCTCGGGGCGCTCGACCTCGGCGGGCGACGGCTGCACGGGCTGCTCGACGAATACGGCGACGCCGTAGTGGCCGCTGCCTTCGACGCCTTCTCCGACCGGGCGGAGGCCATGATGCGGGCGGCGATCCGCGCCCTGCCCGATGGCGCCTACGCCTTCCAGGACGTGCTCGATAACGACGGGATCACCGACGCGAGGCTCACGGTGGCGCTCGACCTGACCATCGCCGGCGATACCATGGTGATGGACTTCTCGCGCTCCTCGCCGCCGACCCAGGGTCCCGTCAACATCTCCTACGCCACCACCGTCGCCGCCGGCTACGTGGCGCTGAAGCACGTCTTCACTGCGGTGCCCGCCAACGCCGGCTGCCTGCGCCCGATCGGCTTCGTGGTGCCCGATACCACTTTGCTCGCCGCCGGGCCGCCGCGGCCGATGGCGGGCTATACCGAGACGATCCTGCGGCTGATCGGCGTGGTGTTCGGGGCACTGGCGCAGGCCGACCCGGCGCGCGCCACCGCGGCGCCGTTCGGCACCATCAACGCGCTGTCGCTGGCGGGGTACCGCGCCGACGGCTCGCGCTGGGTGATGTTCAGCTTCTTCGGCGGCGGCATGGGCGGCAATCCCGAGTCGGACGGGCTCAGCCACGCCAACAACCCGATCTCGACGGCCACCATCCCGCCGGTCGAGATCCTGGAGGCGGCCTATCCCGTCGTGTTCACCCAATGGGCGCTGCGCCCGGACTCCGGCGGGGCTGGCGCCCATCGCGGCGGCCTCGGCGCCATCTATGAGATCGAGGCGCTGACCGACGCCCAGGTCTCGCTATTGGGCGAGCGCGGCATTGTGGGACCATTCGGCGTCAATGGCGGCGGCTCCGGCGCGCTGAACCGCTTCGCCTGGCAGGCCGATGACGGCGACCGCAGCCCGCCGCTGGTGTCCAAGGTGACCGACGTGACGCTACGCGCCGGACGGCGGGTGCGGCTGGAGACACCAGGCGGCGGCGGCTGGGGCCCGCCGGAGCAGCGCGACGCGGCAGCGGCCACGCGCGACCTACGCCTCGGCTACGTCACGGACCCTGGGGCCGGCGCATGAGCCGCGTGGTCGGCGTCGACGTCGGCGGCACCTTCACCGACATGGTCCTGTTCGACGAGGCCGCCGGCGCCTTCCGCACGGCAAAGGTGCCCTCCAACCGCGGCGACGAGGCAATAGGGTTCCTGCAAGGCTTGCAGTCCTTCGGCGCGGTCGCCTCGCTCGGCTCCATCGTGCACGGCACCACGGTTGGGACCAACGCCCTGCTGGAGCGCAAGGGCGGCAGGGTCGGGCTGATCACCACGGCGGGGTTCCGCGACGTATTGGAGATGCGGCGGCGCGACCGGCGGCAGACCTGGGGCTTGTGGGGCGACTTCGTGCCCGTAGTGGACCGCGACATGCGGCTCGAGGCGCATGAGCGCACCCTGGCCGACGGCAGCATCCGCCAGCCCGTCGATCCTGCCGAGGTGCAAGCGCTGGCGCACGCCTTGCTGCGGCAGGGCGCCGAGGCGCTGGCCATCGTCTTTATCAACGCCTACGCCAACCCGGCCAACGAGCTGGCGGCGCTGGCGGCGGCCGAGGCGGTCTGGCCGAACGGCAACGTCGCCTGCTCGGCGCAGATCCTGCCCGAAATCCGCGAGTTCGAGCGGACGTCGACCACCGCGCTGAACGCCTATCTTCAGCCGGTCGTCGGCAGCTACCTCGGCAAGCTGGACCGCGCACTGGCCAATCAGGGATTCGCCGGGCAGTTCCACATCGTGCAGTCCAATGGCGGGGTGATGTCCACCGCGACAGCGCGCCGCCTGCCGGTGCGGACCGCGCTGTCCGGCCCCGCCGCCGGAGTGATCGCCGCCGCCGCGATCGCCGTCGCCGCGGGCTTTCCCGACGTGATCACCGGCGACCTCGGCGGCACCTCGTTCGACGTCTCGCTCGTGGTGGACGGCAGGGTGTCGTTGGCCGCGCAGGCGACCATCGAGTTCGGCCTCGTGATCCGCACGCCGATGATCGAGATTACTACGATCGGCGCCGGCGGCGGCTCCATCGCACAGGTCGATGCGGGGGGGCTGTTGCAGGTGGGGCCAGAGAGCGCCGGCTCCCGCCCGGGCCCGGTCTGCTACGGCCAGGGCGGCACCCGCCCGACATTGACCGATGCCAACGTGGTGCTGGGCCGCATCAACGCCGAGCGCCCGATCGGCGGCGCGCTGGCCCGGCTGGACGTGGCGGCGGCCCGCGGCGCCATCCTGGAGCATGTCGGCATCCCGCTCGGCCTCGGCGCCGAAGCGGCGGCAGAAGCAATCGTGCGGGTCGCCAATGCCCGCATGGCCGGCGCAATCCGCCTGGTGTCGATTGAGCGCGGCCACGACCCGCAGCGCTTCGCCGCAATTCCGTTCGGCGGCGGCGGCGCGCTGCATGCCGGGGCGCTGATCCGCGAGGTTGGGCTGAAGGCCGCCCTGGTGCCGCGTTACCCCGGCGTCACCTCGGCGCTCGGCTGCGTCATCGCCGACATCCGCCACGACCAGGTGCAGACGGTAAACCTGGCGCTGGACGGGGTGGACGCCGGAGCGCTTGACCGCCGCCTGGTCGCCGAGGCCGCCACGGCCTGCGCCGTGGTGGAGGCAGCCGGCTTGGCCGTGGACCGTATCGACACGCTGTTCGAGGCCGACATGCACTATGCCGGGCAGACCCACACCGTCGCGGTGCCGCTGCCGCTCCGGGTCCGGGACGGCAGCACCGGTGTCACCGAGGACGCGATCCGCGCGGCGTTCAAGCAGGCCTATCGCGCCGCGTTCGGCCGGGTGCTGCCGGGCGTGGCCATCCGGTTGGTGAACCTGCGCACCGCCGCCATCGGCCGCCGCCCGCACTTCGACCTCGCCGCCCTGGCCCCAGATGCCAACGCGTCGCTCGGGGCCGCCGACCACGGCACCCGCCAGGTCTGGTTCGGCGGCTGGCACGCGGCGACGGTGCATGACCGCCTGGCGCTGCCGGTGGGCGCCGAGATCCACGGCCCCGCCATCCTGGAGCAGCCCGACGCCACGACGGTGGTCGACCCGGGCCTGGTCGCCCGCGTGGACTGGCTCGGCAACGTGATCGTCACCCGCGCATGACGCCGCACGACACCGCCCTGCTGGTCTGCGACCTGCAGAACGACTTCGTGCATCCGGACGGCGCCTATGGGCGCGCCGGGCTCGGCACGCCGGAGATCGCGGTCTTGCCGGATCGCCTTAAGCCGCTAGCGGACCGGCTGCGCACCAGGGGCGGCTGGGTGGTGCAGACGCAGTTCACCCTGGTGCCGGGGCGCGGCGGCGAGCCGCTGATCTCGCCGCATCTGCTGGCGCTGCGCCCCTTCCTCAGGCGCGGCGACTTCTGCCCCGGCGCATGGGGCCACCAAATGGTGGACACGCTGCAGCCGGCCGACCTGTCCGTGGAGAAAGTCGCCTACTCGGCGTTCTACATGAGCCGCCTCGAATGGGTGCTGCGGCGCTGCGGCATCACCCGCCTGCTGGCCTGCGGCATCGTCACCAACGGCGGCGTTGCCTCGACCGTGCGGGAGGCGCATGTGCGGGACTTCGACGTGACGGTGCTGGAGGATGGCTGTGCCGCATTCACCACAGCGGTGCACGCCACCGCCATCGACGCGCTGCGCCCGGTTTGCCGCGTCGCCAGCGTCGCCGCCGTGATGGAGGAGCTGGCATGAGCGTGGAACCCGCAGACGGCGCGGTATTCGACGCGCATGTGCCCGTCGTCATCATCGGCGCTGGCGCGGCCGGCCTGGTCGCGGCGCTGGCGGCGCGGGAGGCCGGGGCCGAGGCGCTCGTGCTGGAGCGTGACCACCTGCCCCGCGGCTCCACCGCGCTGTCGGCTGGGCTCGTGCCGGCGGCGGGCACGCGGTGGCAGCGCGCGGCCGGGATCATGGACAGCCCCGCGCAGTTCGCCGCCGACATCATGGCCAAGGCGCATAACGAGCCCGACCCGGCGCTGGTCGCCTGCCTTACGCAGCGCTGCGGCACGGTGCTGGAGTGGCTGGCGAACGCGTATGGGCTGCCGTTCTCCGTCATCGCCGACTTCAACTACCCCGGGCACAGTGCGCACCGCATGCACGGCCTGCCAACCCGCTCCGGCGCGGAGCTGATGGACCGGCTGCTCCAGGCGGCAACCGCTGCCGGAGTGGATGTGTTGTGCGACGCCCATGTCCGGACGATCTACGCCGACGCCGATCCCGAAGCTGGAGGCCGCGTGCGGGGCCTGGCCTACGCCCGCCCGGACGGCGCCATGGAGCGGATCGGCTGTGACGCGCTGGTGCTGGCCTGCAACGGCTATGGCGGCAACCCGGCGCTGGTGGCCCGGCACGTGCCGGCGCTGGCGGACGCGCTCTATTTCGGCCATCCCGGCAACCAGGGCGACGCGCTGCTGTGGGGCGAGGCGCTGGGCGCACAGGCGCGCGACCTGTCGGGACACCAGGGCCATGGCTCCGTCGCGCACCCGGCCGGCATCCTGATCACGTGGGCGACCATCACCGAAGGCGGCGTGCAGGTGAACGCCGAGGGGCAGCGCTTCTCCGACGAGATGCAGGGCTACTCGGAGCAGGCGGCCAAGGTGCTGCGCCAGCCCGGCGGCATCGCCTGGACGGTGTTCGACGCCCGCATCGCAGGGATCGCGCGGCAGTTCGAGGATTTCCGCCAGGCGGAGGCCGCTGGCGCCATCCTGACCGCGACGGATGCCGCCGCGCTGGCCGGCGCAATGCGGGTGCCGACGGCGGCGCTGCGTGCGGCGCTGGATGAGGCCGCCGCGCTGAAGGCGGCGAGCGCCATTGATCGATTTGGCCGCAGCTTCGCCGGCAGCCCTCCCTTGCAGCCACCCTACTGCGCGGTCCGCGTCACCGGGGCGCTGTTCCACACCCAGGGCGGCCTGGCGGTGGACGGCCGCGCGGCGGTGCTGGGCGCCGGCGGCCAGGCGCTGCCGAACCTCTTCGCCGCCGGCGGGGCGGCCTGCGGCGTATCGGGCCGCGCCGCTTCCGGCTACCTGTCCGGCAATGGGCTGCTGTCGGCCGTGGCGCTCGGCCACAGAGCGGGGCAGGCAGCCGCGGGAGCATTGCCGTCAGGCATCGTCGTTTAGCTGGACACGCGCAAACCGTCCGTAACCGCCCACCCGCCCACGCGTGCCAGCATTGATCAAGCCCCGGTCGAACCGAAGTCCGTCGGCGGGATATCCTGGGCCGTCAGGGCCACTTCCTGCGCCGCCTTTGCCTTGAGATAGCCAGGCCGCGTGGAAAGCCGCTTCCAATAGGCTGCGATCTCCGGCGTGAACTGCGCATCCAGCCCCAGCTTTCCCGCAAGCAGCAACGCGTAGCCGATCGATACGTCCGCCGCGGTGAACCGCCCGGCGGCATAGTAGCCGCCCTCCAATCCCGCAACCGCCCTGCGCAAGCGGGACAGGAACCAGCGCGTGTAGTCGTCCGCGGCCTGGGGCAGCCTGCGCTCCGGCGGTTCGAGCCGGGCGTAGCGCAGGACGAGCGTCTGCGGGAAGGTCAGGGTCGCCTCGCCCATATGAAGCCCATTCAGGAAGGCGCCGTAGCCCGGCTCCTTCGGCGTTACGTTCAACGTCGTCGGGCCATGGCGGGTCACGAGGTATTGGCAGACCGCCGCCGACTCGGTCATCCGGACCTCACCATCCTCAAGCAGCGGCACAGTGCCGAGCGGGTTGGCAGCGAGGTAGCCCGGCGCTGCGACCCGAGGCGGGAAGGGCAGCATCCGCAGGCTGTACGGCAGGCCCATCTCCTCCAGCATCCAGAGGGGGCGGAAGGACCGGGCGTCCGAGCAGTGATACAGTACGAGCATGGCGGAGGCCTGTCGCGGCAATGATTGACCCAGTCTGTGCGATCGGCTCCGATGCGTGCAACCTGCGTGCAATGCGGGATGGGAGCGTTCACGGTGAAGTTCAGCCAACTATTTCTGCAAGGCGTTGCGCTCGCCCTGGCCGCTTTGCCGGCCTACGCCCAGCAGCCTGTGCCCGTCACGTTCGGGGTGCTGACCGACCTGAGCGGCTTCGTGGCCGATGCAACCGGACGCGGGTCCGTTGTCGCCGCCCAGCTCGCCGGAGAGACGTTCGCCGCCGAGAACCCTGGCGCGCAAATTCGGGTGCTGTCCGCCGACCACCAGAACAAGCCCGACATCGGCGCCGCCACGGCCCGGAGCTGGATCGACCGGGACGGAGTGAACGCCATCCTGGACGTGCCGTTTTCCTCCGTGGCCCTGGCCGTCAGCGAGGTGACCCGCAACAGCGCCGCTGCTTTCCTCGCCTCCGGACCTGGCGCGGTGGCGTTGACCGGCGACAAGTGCTCGCCCAACACCGTGCACTGGACCTATGACACCTGGGCGCTCGCCAACGGCACGGCCCGTGCGCTGACGAAGGCCGGGGGCGATACCTGGTTCTTCGTCACGGCGGACTACGCCTTCGGCCTATCCCTCGAACAGGATGCCACCAAGGTGATCACGTCGCTCGGCGGCAGGGTGCTGGGCGACGCCAAGCACCCGCCGAGCGGTTCGGATTTCTCCTCGTACCTGATCGCAGCCCAGGCGAGCCGCGCCAAGGTCGTCGGCCTGGCCAACGCGGTGACAGACACCACCAACTCGATCAAGCAGGCGGCGGAGTTTGGGCTGACAACCAACGACAACCAGCGCCTGGCGGCCCTGCTGTTGCAAGTGACCGACGTGCACGCGCTGGGCCTGGCCACCGCGAAGGGCCTGTATTTGACCGATGCGTTCTACTGGGACGCCAGCCCGGCCACCCGGGCCTTTGCCGACCGGTTCGCCGCCCGCATGGGTGGGGCGCGGCCGACCAGCTTCCAGGCGGGCGTGTATTCCAGCGCGCTGGCCTACCTGCACGCTGCCAAGGCCGTGGGCAGCGCCGATGCCCGCAAGGTGCTGCCGGAGATGAAGCGAGCGCCGATCGAGGATGCGCTGTTCGGCACCGTGCTGGTTCGCGCAGACGGCCGGGCCACCCATGCGATGTATCTGTTCCAGGTGAAGGCCCCCGCCGAGTCCAAGGGGCCATGGGACTACTACAAGCTGCTCGACACCATTCCGGCCGACCAGGCATTCCGCCCGCTCGCCGAGGGCGGCTGCAAGATGGCGGCGCCCTGACGATGCTGCGCGCGGCACCGGACTACGAGACCCTGCGGCGAGACTTCCGCTGGAACATCCCTGCCCGCTACAACATGGGTGTCGACTGCTGCGACCGTCATGCAGACGGCCAGGGCCGGCCCGCCCTGATCGTGGAGGACGAGTCGGGCGCGGTCCGCCGATATTCGTTCGACTGCATCCGGGAGCTTTCCAACCGGTTCGCCAACGTGCTCGCGGCCGATGGCCTCCAAGCGGGCGACCGGCTGGCCATCCTGCTGCCGCAGGCCGTGGAGACCGGGGTGGTGCATGTCGCCGCATGGAAATCCGGGCTGATCTCCATCCCGCTCTTCACCCTGTTCGGGCAGGATGCGCTGGAATACCGCCTGGCCGACAGCGGCGCGCGCGCCCTGGTGACGGACCGCGCGGGGGCGGCGAAGATCATGGGCCTGCGGGAGCGCCTGCCAGCGTTGACCCAGGTCTATGTGGTCGACGGCGCCCCCGACGGCGCCCCCGACGGCGCCCAGGACTTCCACGCGGCACTCGGCCGCGCCCCGGCCGATTTTGTCCCGCTCGACACCGCGGCTGACGATCCCGCCGTGATCATCTACACCTCGGGCACCACCGGGAACCCCAAGGGCGCACTGCACGGGCATCGGGTGCTGCTCGGCCATCTCCCCGTCGTGGAGCTGTCGCACGACTTCTTCCCCCAGCCCGGCGACTTGTTCTGGACGCCGGCCGACTGGGCGTGGATCGGCGGGCTGTTCGACGTGCTGATGCCAGCCTGGCATCACGGCGTGCCCGTTTTGGCCCATCGTGCCCGCAAGTTCGACCCCGGCGCCGCCCTGGACCTCATGGCCCGGCACGGCGTGCGCAACGCCTTCCTGCCGCCGACGGCGCTGAAACTCATCCGCCAGTCCGGCCTGTCGCACCCGGGCCTTGCCCTGCGCAGCGTGGCGAGCGGCGGCGAGACGCTAGGGGCCGGGTTGCTGGACTGGGCGGAGCGGACGCTCGGCTGCGTGCCCAACGAGTTCTACGGCCAGACCGAGTGCAACGTCGTGGCCTGCAACGACGCCCGCCTGTTTCCGGTGCGGCCCGGCTCCCTGGGCCGCGCTGGACCGGGGCATGACGTCGAGATCGTCGATCCCTCGGGGCAGCCGGTGCCCATCGGCGAGGTCGGCGACATCGGCGTGCGGCGCGGCGACCCGGTGATGTTCCTGCGCTACTGGAACAACCCGGCCGCTACGGCGGCCAAGTTCGTGGGGGATTTCCTGCTGACTGGCGACCTCGCACGGCAGGATGCGGAGGGCTACATCTGGTTCACGGGCCGAGCCGACAACCTGATCACCAGCGCCGGCTACCGCATCGGACCCAGCGAGATCGAGGACTGCCTGTCCAAGCATCCGGCCGTCGCGATGGCCGCCGTGGTCGGCGTGCCGGACCCGGTGCGCACCGAACTGGTGAAGGCATGGATCGTCGTCCGCGCGGGCATCACGCCCAGCGACGCACTGGCGCAGGACATCCAGGACTTCGTCAAGACCCGCCTTGCGGCGCATGAGTATCCGCGTGTGGTCGCTTTTGTCGACGAGATGCCGATGACGGCGACGGGGAAGATCATCCACAAGGACCTGCGCGCACGCGGATGAGGCGGGACGGCGCCCTGCGTTATTTCGCCGCCACGCTGGGACGTCGTATCATGCGCCCGGATCGTGCACGCTGCCTGGCACGATGCCAAGCGGCAGGCTCGCGACGTAGCGGGCCACCTCGCCGGGGCGGGCAAGCCAAACCCGGTCGCGCTGCTGCAGCACGTGGGTCAGCGCCCGCCGCAGCGCGCGCAGGCGGAACGGCTGGCCGACGACGAACGGATGCAGGACGATGCTGCACACCAGCGGATACTTGCGCGACTGCTGCAGCATCTCGTCGAACTGGTCGGTGATCATGTCGGCGAACTCGCGCCCAGAGTGCTGGCGGAAGACCAGGGCCGGACTGTCGTTGAGCTCGATCGAGTAGGGCACCGACAGGATCGGCCCGGCGCGCGTGCGCATCCAGAACGGCTGGTCGTCCGCCGGCCAGTCCATGACGTAGCTGAAGCCCTCCTCCCGCAGCAGATCGAGCGTCACGCCGCTCTGCGCGATATAGGGGCCGAGCCAGCCCGTGGGCGCCGGCGCGCCGTGGCGCACGATGGCGTCGCGGCTTGCTTGGATCAGCAGCCGCTCGTCGTCCTCCCACAGGCCGTCCTGCCGCTCGGAGTTGGTGCGGCCGTGCCCCACCAGCTCGTCGCCGCGCGCGAGCAGCGCTGGGGCGATCTCCGGGCAGGAATCGAGTACGGCGCCGTTGACGTTGTGCGAGCAGGGCAGCGCCAGCTCGTCCAGCATGTCGAGCAGATACCAGAGCCCGACCCGGTTGCCGTAGTCGCGCCAGGCATAGTTGCGCTGGTTCTGCGCGGCGCCGAGCTGCGCGTTGTCGCTGCCGAGGCCGGCGCGGAAGGCAAAGTGCTCGATGTTGTTGCTGACCACGACTGCCAGGCGCGCGCCGCCGGGCCATTCATAGGTCGGGCGCTGCGGCAGCGGGCTGTGCGCGTAGCGGCCGTGCTGCGGCAGCCGGAGCGGCCCAGTCAACGGATTCGTCATTCGAACAAGGCCACGGCGCGGATTGGGCTCGCCGTGCCGCCGCGGATGCGGAGCGGGAAGCCGATGAAGCGGAAGCGGCCCCGGCCGACCAGCCGCTCAAGGTTGGCCAGGCATTCGATATGGGTGATGCCACGCTCGGCGCAGGCGAGGTGGGCCTGGAAGTTGGGCTCGCCCTCCGGCGCCGGGCTGACCGCCTCGACGCCGAACATGCCGATGCCGCGGTCGGCCAGCCAGTGCACGCTTTCGAGCGCCAGGCCGGGGAAGTCGTGCAGGTAGCCCGGCTTGCCGAGCAGCCGCTCGTTGGTCGCCATATACAGCAGCACGGTGTCGCCGGGACGGATCTCCTGGCCGGAGCCGGCCAGGGCGGCCTCCATCTCCGGCACCGTGACCGCATGGCGCAGCGGCGCATGCGACAGGTCGAGGCAGATGGCGGAGGTGTAGAAGCGTTCGAGCGGCATCTGGTCGATCGAGGCCGCATCGGGCCGGCTGTCGAAGTGCACCGGCGCGTCGACATGGGTGCCGGCGTGGTCGCTGAAGCTGATCGACAGCGCCTTCGACGAGAACTCGGTGCTGCCCGCCCGCTTCTTCTCATCATGGTCATACCAGGTGGCGACCACCACCGGCGGATGCGACGGATGCACCTGGGTGCGGTGGAATATCTCGCGGCTGAGGTCGATCAGTTCCATTTTTCTTCTCCAGCTATGTCACGGTGGGTCCCAGCACGTCCTCGCCCGCGAGCCTTCCCTGCGGCAGGCGTGCCGGGCGCAGGGTGAGGCCGAACAGATGGCGGCGCTGGCCGAGCGGACTGCGCCGGAGCAGCCCGTCCGGCCGCAGCAGCATCACCGCCACGATGACGACGCCGTAGATGATCAGCCGGTACTCGCTGGCAAAGCGCAGCGCCTCCGGCAGCGCCGTGAGCACCACGGCGCCCAGGATCGGGCCGGCCAGGGTCTGCAGGCCGCCGAACAATAGGAAGATGATGAAGTTCAGCGACACGAAGAAGCCGAGCTGCGAGGGCGTGACGACGAGCAGATAATGCGCCTGCGCGGCGCCGGCCATGCCGATCAGCGCGCTGCCGAGGGCGAAGGTGATGACGCGGACCTGCACCACCGACACGCCCATCGACGCCGCCGCCAGCGGGTCGTCCCGCACTGCGCGCGACGCATAGCCCAGCCGCGATCCGTCGAATCGCCACGCCACATACAGCGCCAGCCCGGCCACGACGGCGCAGGTCGCCAGCCCGGTATGCGGCGCGATGCCGGTAAAGCTGTTGGCGCCGCCGATGAAATCCCAGTTGAACGCCAGCACCGACAGCGCCTCGCCCGCGGCTAGCGTGGTCAGCTTCAGGATGAAGTCGCGCATGCGCGCCGTGAGCAGCGCCAGCACCCCTCCCAGCGCCGCGCCCACGGCTGCCCCGGCCGCGACGGCGGGGATGAACGGCACGCCGTAGCGCGCGGTGAGAAGGCCCGCGGCATAGGCCCCGGCCCCGGCGATGGCCGCCGTCGCCAGCGAGAGCTGCCCGGACAGCGCCGTGACATACAGCCCGAGCGTCAATGCCACGTTGAGCAAGGTCGAGATGAGGATGGGCTCGAAGAAGGTGAAGTTCGGCATGGCACTGCGCCCTAGTTAGGATCGGACCACTAGCTGGAATAGGAGCCGAACAGGCCGTTCGGACGGAAATAGAGCACCGCGATCAGCACGCAAAAGGCAACCGCGTCGCGCATCGAGGAGGAGACGTAGCCGGTCACCAGCGCCTCCATGACGCCGAGCACGAGCGCCACGGCGATCACCGCCTCGAAGTAGCGGTTGCCGGCGACCAGCATGCAGATGAACGCCTTCAGCCCATACAGCAGCCCGACGAACGCCGAGGCGGAGCCATACAGCGTGCCCACCGCCACTGCGGCGATGCCGGCCATGGCGGAGGCGAGCCAGATCGTCACCCGGCAGACATGGCCCACGTCGACCCCGAACGCCGCCGCCACGTCGGGCCGCTCCGCGATGGCGCGGGTGGCGCGGCCGATGCGGGTGCCGCGGACATACAGGCTGGCGAGCGCCAGCAGCAGCAGCGACAGGCCGAGGTTGAACAGCTGGCGCAGAGTCAGCAGCACCGGCCCAAGCTCGAAGAAGCGGGCGGGCAGCAGGCGCGGATATGGCACCGGGTCGGGACCGACGATGGCCGCCATGCCGTTCTGCAGCATGACGGATACACCCAGCGTGGCGATCAACGTGGTCAGCACGTCCTTGCCCCGCAGCGGGCCGATGACGCTGCGCTCGACCACGGCGCCCACCGCCGTGGCGCCGACCGCCCCGCCCAGCAGGCCTACCAGCAGGCCGCCACCGGGCACGGCGCCGGCCGCGACCATGCCGGAGAACATGCCGATCATGAATAGGTCCGGATGGGCGAACTGGATCACCCGCAGCACGGTGAAGGCGAGCGAGAAGCCTACCGCCACGACGGCGTAGGTGCTGCCGATCACCAGGCCGTTGCTGACCTGCTGGAGGAAAAGATCCATCGCGTCCTCCTACGCCTTGCCGCCCAGGAACACCGCCAGGACGCTCTCCTTGGCGGCGATCTCGGCGGCGGGACCGCTCTCGATCAGGCGGCCGAGCTCGAGCAGATGCGCGGTGTGCGCGACCCGCAGGGATTGCCGGGCATTCTGCTCGGCCATGAGCACGGCGATGCCCATGGCGTTGATTTCGCGGATCAGCTTGAACACGTCGCGTATCACGATCGGCGCCAGGCCCAGCGACGGCTCGTCCATCAGCAGCAGCCGCGGCCCGCTGACCAGGGCGCGAGCGATCGCCACCATCTGCTGCTCGCCGCCGCTGAGCGATCCCGCGAGCTGTCCCTGGCGCTCGCGCAGCCGGGGGAAGCGGGTAAGCATCTCATCGATGCGGCGGCCGGCCAACGCCCTGTCGGCGCAGTCGAACGCGCCCATGCGCAGGTTGTCGAGCACCGTCATGGTGTTCCACAATTGCCGCCCCTCCGGCGCCCACGCGATGCCGAGGCGGTGGATCTGGTGCGGGCGCAAGCCGACCAGCTCGTGCTGGCCGTCGAACCGGATGCTGCCGCGGCGCGGGCGCAGCAGGCCCATGACGGTCTTGATGATGGTGGTCTTGCCGGCGCCATTCGCCCCCAGCACCACGCCCAACTCGCCGGTGCCGAGGGCGAGGGAGACGCCGTCCACCGCCGGCACCTTGCCGTACGACACTGCGAGGCCAGAAATCTCCAGCAGCGCGCTCAATCGTCGGACCCCAAGTATGCCTCGATCACCTTGGGGTCGGCGCGGATCGCCGCCGGCAGCCCCTCGGCGATTTTCTCGCCGAAGTTGATCACCACGATGCGGTTGGCGGCCGACATCACGACGTTCATGTTGTGCTCGATCAGCAGCAGGGCCACGCCGCGGGCCCGCAGGCGCTCGATCATGTCGATCACCGCGTGCGCCTCCTGGGCCACCATGCCCGCGGTCGGCTCATCCAGAATAAGCAGCCGCGGCTGCAGGCCCAGCGCGCGGGCGATCTCCACCCGGCGCTGGTCGCCATAGGGCAGCTCGCCCGGCATGCGAAAGCGGTTGGCGCCGACGCCGACCCAGTCCAGCAGCGCCTCTGCCCGCTCGACCATGGCGCGGCGCTCGGCCCGGTCGCGCCCGGTGCAGAACAGGCTGTCCAGCACGCCGGAGCGGCCGACCGCGACCTGGCCGACCATGACGTTCTCCAGCGCATTCAGGTGGCCGAACAGCCGGATGTTCTGGAACGTGCGGGCGATGCCCATCCCGGCCAGGCGGTGCGGGGCCAGGCCGGTGACGTCGCGACCGTCCAATGTCACCCGCCCGCCATCGGGCCGCAGCACGCCGGTGATCAGGTTGAACAGCGTCGTCTTGCCGGCCCCGTTGGGTCCA
>JAABUP010004408.1_pt1 | contig 23004 bp, 24 predicted proteins | sample 5559201 | NCBI WGS metagenome assembly JAABUP01 (sample SAMN10711887, study PRJNA513373) | rock metagenome | isolation source: Antarctica rocks | place: Antarctica | reverse complement strand
GCCGCCGCGCTGATGTCGAACGGCAGGCCCTCGGGCAGCTCGTCCACCCGGATGCCGGCTTTCAGCTCGCGCAGCGCGGCCGCCCACCGCGTCATATTGTCCCTGGTCGGGGACTAGCAGGCGCGACATCGATGTCCTTGGTCGGCCGCACCGCGCCGTGCACGTTGGCCGCGAAACCGCCGACCACCACGTACTCCACGTGGTGGTCATCAAGCACGCCGAGCATGGCGCGAGGCTTGAACGCCGGAGCGGTCACCGCCGGGCGCCTGCTTTCAACGCCGCGAGGAACTCATCCTGAGCCTGCGTCTGCTCCTCCCGTTCGGCAGGGGACAGTCGGGCCTCGGCCGCGTCCAGCACGTCATCATGGGCGTCGTAGGGAGCCAGCGCGATGCGCGGTTCCAAGGACGGCACCCGTCACCATGGAAGATGCTTCACACAGCCGGCAGGTCACCGGCGGCGTCGACACCCACAAGGACAGCCACGCGGTCGCGGCGATTGACCAGGTCGGTGGCGTGCTGGGTCGCGCCGATTTCCCGGCGCACCCCCGCGGCTACGCCGATCTGCTGGCCTGGCTGCGCGGCTTCGGTGAGCTCGTGCAAGTCGGGGTAGAAGGCACCGGCAGCTACGGCGCCGGCCTCGCTCGCTATCTACGCGCCAATGGCGTCAACCTCGTGGAGGTCGACCGGCCAGACAGGCGAACCAGGCGCCGTCGAGGAAAGTCTGACCCCATCGACGCCGAAGCGGCCGCCCGAGCGGCTCTGTCCGGCGTCGCCGGCGGCGTCCCGAAGACCGGCACCGGCCCTGTCGAGCGAGGTGTCAGAGGTGCTCGCCGCGGCTGTGACGGACGGACCGCGCGTGCTCACGCGCCGGCCGCGTCGTTAAGCGGGACGATCTCGCCCTTGCCGATCGCATCGCGCCGGTGTCGACGCCGTACGTCCGCGCCCGACGATCGAGCGGGCAAGATATTCGATGACACGCAGATCATCGATTTCCTTGACAAGCGACGGACCAAGTATAAACTCATCGAGTAAGCGCGGTTTGTGTGATCAAGTGCGCAGCGGCGTGGCGGCCGCGGGGAGGCAGGTCACGATGTGGCTGCGCGGTCTCGAACGCCAAACTGCAGCGCGAGGGAGATGCGGCCGATGACGAGCGCACCGGAGCAGTCCACCCTGACGACCGCCGAACAAGCGGAAGCCGGAAGCGAAGTCGTGATCGTCGGCGCAGGGCCGACCGGGTTGACGCTGGCCTACCTGCTTGCCCGCAAGGGTGTGCGCGTCGCCGTGGTCGACCCCAACCGCGTCGTGTGCTCCTATCCGCGGGCGACGCACCTCGATGACGAAACGATGCGCACCCTGCAGATGCTCGGTCTCGCCGACACCGAACACGCGTTCCTCTGCATGGAGGGGATGGCCTACCTCGACCAGGACGGCGTCCCATTCGTGGAGATGCTCATGCCGTCCCACGTCTCCGATCAGGGATGGCGGACCGACTACCAGTTCTTCCAGCCCGATTTCGAGGCCCGTACTCGCGGAGCCCTCAGCACCGATGACAACGTCGCGCTATGGCTCGGCTGGCAGGTGACCGCTCTGGCTCAGGACGACGACGCCGCTCACGTCACGGTGACCGACCGGGCCACCGGCGAGACGAGGACGTTGCGTGCGTCCTATGTCGTCGGCTGTGACGGGGCCGGGTCATTCGTACGACGCACCATGAACCCCGACATCGAGGACCTGCACGGAACGCAGCGGTCCCTGATCATCGACATCCACGCGTACAAGCGCCCGCGAGGGCTGACAAACAGCAGCGGGTTCGTGCTTTACGAGAACGGCGACCCGGTCACGTACGTGCCGATCCAGAAGCCGATGCACCGCTTCGAGTACATGCTCGCGCCCCATGAGAGCAAGCATGACGCGGAGAACCCGCAGCTGGTCTACCGCCGTCTCGCGCGTTGGCTCGATCCCGCCGACTACCGGATCCTGCGCACCGACGTCTACGAATGGCACGCCTACCTGATCAAGCAGTGGCGTTCGGATCGCTTTCTCCTCGCCGGCGACGCCGCCCATGAAATGCCGCCCATGCTCGGACAGGGCATGTGCTCGGGCATCCGCGACGCCGTGAACCTCGCCTGGAAGCTCGCCGCTGTCGTGTCCGGCGCCGCCGACGATGCTCTGCTCGACACGTACCAGAGTGAACGGCTACCGGCTGTGCTCCCCTACATCGTGGAATCGGCGAAGATCGCGAACGTGATCGACGGATTCCGGGCCAGCGACCACCGCCCGGAACGCAGCGCACCTCATCTGGGCGGTCAATTCCGCCCGCCCATCGGTCCCGGCGTGCACGACGACGCGGTTCCCTCCGGGGGCCGGTTGGCTCCGCAGCCGCGCACTTCAAAGGGCGTGCTGTTGGACGACGCTGTCGGCTACACCTTCACCGTCGTCGGCGCCAAGGACACGATCGCGAACGTCTCCGCGCGGACCCGCGACATATGGCGTCAGTGGGGCGTCGCCGTCCTCGACGACACTCACCCCGACTTCGCCGGATGGCTGAACGAGTTCGGCGCGGACGTCGCACTCATCCGCCCGGACCGGTACGTGTACGCCACTGCCGCGGGAAGCGCCGAACTGGACCGGATCACCGGCAGGCTCGCTGCGCACGTTTCCAGCGCAATGGCAGGCGTTCCCGCTGCAGTCTGACCCGTAGGAACCTGCTGACGCCAGCGTTCCCGAAGCTAGGGTCTGCCGGCTCCCTTTACAAAGGACACGCCATGGATCTGGGCATAGACGGTCGGACCGCGCTCGTGAGCGGCGGGAGCCAAGGACTCGGTCGGGCGATCGCGTTCGCGTTGGCCGAAGAGCGCGTCGATCTGACGCTTGTAGCCCGGCGCCTTGATGTGCTGGAGGAGACGGCGGCCGAGATCCGAACCCGGACGGGCGCGTCCGTGACCGCGGTGCCCGCCGACATCGCCACCGTGGACGGGCGTGCTCGGGCGCTCGACGCATGCCCGCAGCCCGACATCCTGATCAACAACTCCGGCGGCGGACCCATGGGCGACTTCCGCGGATTCAGCCATGACGAATGGCTGCGCGTCCTCGACGCCGTAATGCTCTCACCCATCGAGATGATGAAAGGGACAATCGACTCGATGATCGAGAAACGTTTCGGCCGGATCATCAACATCACCACGATGGGTATGCGGGTGCCCAACACCTTGCATCAGCTGTGCAACGGTGCCCGAGGTGGCCTCACCGCCTTCGTCTCGACGATCGCGAACGAGCACAGCCAGCACAACGTGACCATCAACAACGTGCTGCCCGGACCGTTCGCCACCGACCGGATGCGGGTGACCAGCGAGTTCTTGGCGAGGAAGACTGGTCGCCCGGTCGAGGGGGAGTACGACAGGCGGGTGCAGGAACATCCCGCCCATCGCTTCGGTCGTCCGGAGGAGCTCGGCGCAATGTGCGCGTTCTTGTGCAGCACGCACGCCGGCTACATCACTGGACAGAACATCCTGATCGACGGAGGACTGGCCAAGACGACGTTTTGATGCCGGAAACGTCGTGGCGGCAGTACTCCATCATTGACATGGTCGATGACGGGCATCGACAAGAAGTCCTTCACGGGCTGCAGACGATCTATTATCCTTCGGATACTCCGTGGTTGCACAGTTATTCCTTGAACTGCCCTGCAGCCTACTGCGATCGGTTACAGAAGGCGGGACGGTTGCTGCTGAACTCGCGAGCGCGTTGTGATCGCGACGGCCGTCTTGTTCCAGCAAAAAACTTGCAATCAAACGAAGGCAGTCATCGACAATTGAGATTGAGGTAGTGAAGATGCTTGCGGACGCCTCCTCAGTCGACTGGTCTACGTTCGATCCCTTCGACCCGTCAGTACGAGTGGACCCGTATCCGCACTACGCCCGACTGCGTGAGGTCGCGCCATGCTTGCGACTCGAGCGGTACGGAGTTTGGCTCGTGACGAGCTACGGCGCGGTAGACCGGGTGCTTCGCGACTGGCGGACCTTCTCTTCGGGTCAAGGCGCCGCTCTTGAGCCTGCGGCCAGTCCCGAGGAAGGCGGAGTGATCTTGTCGACCGACCCGCCAGAGCACACACGTATCCGGCGTGCTGTGTCGAAGGACTTTACCCCGAAAATGGTGAGCAATCTCGAGCCCGGGGTGCGCTCACTTGCTGAGCGCACGATCGACGCCGCGCTAGGAGAAGCCCAGGTGGACTGGGTCAACGCGCTGGCGCGACCACTGCCGACCGTGACCATGGCGAAGCTGATGGGATACCCAGAGAAACACCAAGAGCAGTACTGTCTCTGGGCGTCCACGATTTTCAACGCTATGGGGTGCCCTGCGAAGGAGATGGACGGCCCCGGATTCTCCGAGGTAGCGGGCCAGCTCTATAGCTTTGTCACTGAGCTGGCGACCAATCACGAGTACGTCGCGAACGGATGGGGAGATCGCCTGGTCCAGGCCGGCGACCGCGGCGAGCTGACAGCCTCCGAAGTCCAGTCACTCCTTGGAGGCATCCTGGTCGCTGCCATGGATACCACCGTCAATATGCTGGGCAATCTTGCGTACTCGCTGACCACGCATCCCGACCAATGGCAGCTGCTCAGAGATAGCCCGGACCTGGCTGACTCGGCTGTCAACGAGTCTTTGCGATTCGAGTCGCCGGTTCAGCCCGGCTTCTTTCGGGTCGCTACGGAGGATGTCCAGGTCGAGGGGGTCACGATCCCGAAAGGTGCTCGCGTCATGGTCGCCTTCGGGAGCGCCAACCGAGACCGCCGTCAGTTCAAGGACGCAGACACTTTTCTCATCGGACGAACACCAAACGATCACCTCGCCTTCGGACGCGGGACGCACTTTTGCCTGGGAGCGCCGGTGGCGAGATTGATCGGTAGGGTGGTATTGGAAGAGTTGTCCGCAAGGGTGGGCACCCTTGCGCTCGCTGGCGAGGCAGTGCTCAAGAACAACCGTATGCTACGTGGATTCGACGTTCTCCCGCTGCGTTTGGCTGCATAGCCATGGACCCTTTGGTCGATCGACCTTTGCGGGATCGCCACCGTCCGCTCCAGAAACGAACGCCGCGGACACCAAGAAGGTAGGCACAACAGGCGGCGCTTGCGCCACCACAGCTCGACCCGCTGACCGGACACCAGCAGGTCCTTGACCCGGCTCAGCGGCAGGTCCTTGACCCGGGTCGACAACGTCCCGCACTCCGGGTACGCCGCCTCACGGGCAACCGTCTCGATCACCACCCGCACCGCGTCGGCGGCCAGGCGGTCGACCTCGACGACCTCAAATTCGCCCAACCCGGACAGCAACGTCGTACGGTCCTTCATGCTCGCGGCCTCATCTCCTGGACTGCGTCAGAACAGCCAGCATGGCGAGGCCACGAGCTTCACCTACCTCGCGACACCCCCGTCAAGTGCCCCCATCGCTCAACGACGTCGCCGAGCTCTTCTGGGCTGGGTTGTGCGTCGCGCACCTCGTCGGGAAGCGCTCGGTGGGTGGTGTCGGTGCTGACCGCCAGCGGGGTGTCGTAGCCACGCAGTGCGTGCTCGACGCTCCCAATCGGCGGTCAGGACACCGCCGGCCGGCTAGTACGAGCGCTTGCGTCGCCCGCCCCAGGGCTACCCGCTGAACCAGGCAGTCAGTTCACAGTGATGGTGGGGCGGCATCAGCTACGAGATTCCGCCTATCTGCCTGTTCGTCATCGGTGCAGGATCCGCCTCTCCGCCGCTGCGGTGTCCACGCGCTCTCTCGGACGGCGACCTGCGTCGCGGCAGTCTCGACGGACTCGACGCGGGCGGTGAACCCTCGCCCGCGTCGTGCGGTTCATGGATCACGCCGCGAGCGCTCGGGGCTTTGTCGCGGGCGCGGCGGCAGCAGGTCTCTACACCACCGCGTTGAGCCTGCTGCCGGCCGACCGCTCGCCATGCAGCGAGGGCCTTGCCCGAAAATCCTGACACTACGGTCGCCCTCAGACTGAGAGCAAGCCCAACTATCGATACTCTTGACCTGTGTCGATTTATTCCTTATGCTCAGCGACGCTAGAGACCGGTGACACATCTCAGTCATCTCACGCGCAGGCCAGGACGGTCACGCGCACGACCTCGGGAGAGTCCATGTCGAGACGCATTGGTAAAGCCGCCGCTGTGACGAGTGCCGTTGCCGCGTTGATCGCGATCGCCGGATGCAGTTCCAGCGGAAGCGGGTCTGGGGGCAGCAACCCGGCGCCAGCGGTCTCGACGACCGCCGTCGCGGCCGACATCACCGCCGCGAAGGCGCTGCTCGCCGAATACAGCGGCAAGGTCAGTGCCTTCCCCGTCGACGCGCCGCTGACGAAACGGCTCCCATCCTCGGCGAGCCTGGTCTACCTGCAGTGCGCCTCGCCGGTGTGCGCAATCGCCGGAAACATCGTCGCGGCCGCAGCGAAGACGATGGGCATCAATTACAGCAAGATCAACGCGGGTCCGTCGGTGTCCACTCAGCAGGCCGCGATGGACAGCATCGCGACTTTGAAGCCCACCGCGTTGATGATCGCCGGGCTCGACCCGACCGGCATCGGACCGCAGCTCCGCAAACTGGTCGCCTCCGGCGTCACCGTCGGAACCGTTGGCCTACAGAAGACGGCACCGTACGGCGTGCAAGCCCCGTTCAACACCGAGGCGGCAAACACGAAGGAAGCTGCCCTCCTCGCGGCGTGGGCGGTATTGAAGAACGGTCAGAACACAAACTCGGTGATCTACGAGACGCCTGAACTGAGCTTCTCGCCGGTCGTCGTCAGCGGCTACCTGGCCGAGATGAAGGCGCTCTGCCCATCCTGCAAGGCCCGCAAGGTCGACATCCCGCTGGCGAGCGTCGGCACCGACGCCAGCAGCCGCATCGTGTCGGATCTGCAAAACCACCCGGACACTAAGACGGCGATCTTCTCCGACCTCGACGTTGAAACCGGCCTTCCGGCCGCGTTGAAGACCGCGGGCATCAAAGTGCAGACGGCTGGTCTCAGCCCGTCCCCGTCAGGCCTTCAGGACATCAAGGACGGGAACTTGGACGCGGCCGTCGCGGTCGACCTACCGGTCCTTTTCTGGACCGATGTCGACATGACTGCCCGAGTGGGCACCGGACAACCGGCCACCGCGGGAGAAAAATCGGGTATCCCGTCGGGCCAGCTGCTGGAGAAGGCGGACGTCGCGTTCGACCCCAGCAACGGTTTCTCCGGTTACCCCGACTACGTGCAGCGTTTCGAGAAGTACTGGAAGGGCTGACCAACCCGTGAGTCAGCGGCTGTTGTCCGTGGCAGGACTATCGAAGTCTTTCCCGGGGATGCTCGCCCTCGACGATGTGTCGCTCGACGTCGCTGCCGGCGAGGTCGTCGCCGTGCTCGGGCAGAACGGGTCGGGCAAATCGACGCTGGTCAAGGTGCTGGCTGGAATCTACACACCTGACGCCGGCGCTGACATCGCGGTCTATGACCCAGCAGGTCAACTGCTGTCTGCCTCGGAATCCGACGTGTCGCTGCATTTCATCCACCAAGACCTCGGCCTCGTTCCCTCGCTGTCCACGGTCGAAAACCTCGACCTGGGACGTCGGCTCAACCGCGGAGACGCGCTACCGCGCAACCGGAAGCGAGAACGGACCGAGGCCGAACTACTGGTGGCTCGTTTCGGCGGCGACTTCAACGTCAACGCGCCCCTGCGAACGCTCACCCCGGCCGAGCGGACCATTGTCGCCATCGCACGCGCGCTGTCCGGTTGGCGTCATCCGCACCAGCTGCTCGTTCTGGACGAGCCCACCGCGGCGCTTCACGGACGGGAGGTCGATCAACTGTTCGCAGCGGTCAAGCGCGTCGCCGCGGAGGGAGCCGGTGTCCTGTTCATCTCACATCGTCTTGACGAGGTGTTCGCGCTCGCAGACCGGGTTGTCGTCCTCCGCGACGGTCGCGTCATCGCGAAGCGTCGGACCGAGGAGCTCGACGAGAACAGTCTCATCACGATCATCGCCGGCCGCGAACTCGTAATACTGAAACGTGAGCCGGCAATGGTCGGAGATGTGCTGCTCAGCGTGAGCGACCTCGCTGGTGGAACCGTGCAACGACTCGACCTGACCGCGGCGGCGGGCGAGATTGTCGGCATCGCTGGGTTGCTCGGCTCCGGTCGAGAGGACGCCGCCGAACTGATCTTCGGAGTGGCCAACCGCGGACGCGGCCAGGTCACCGTCGGCAGCGTCACGCTACGCCCCGGACCGCGGTCAGCGATCGGCGCCGGCGTCGCCCTGGTTCCCGCCGATCGTGCAGCGCACGGGCTGCTTCCGGACTTGACCGTGCGCGAGAACCTGACCCTCCCCCGCCTACGACCGTTCCGCGGACGGTCGGGCCGACTGGTCCGCAAGGCCGAAAGTTCCGAGGTGATGCGCTGGATCGACCGGTTCGACGTACGACCACGTCAACCGGAGAAGGCCATCGGGCTGCTCAGCGGCGGCAACCAGCAGAAGATCATGCTCGCCCGTTGGCTGCGCAATGACCCCAAAGTCCTGCTGCTGGACGAGCCCACACAAGGCGTCGACGTGGGTGTGAAGGCGACCATCTACGAACTCGTTCGCGACCTCGCCAAGCAAGGACAGGCCGTCGTGCTGCTGTCGTCGGACGCGAAGGAACTCGCACTTGTGTGCGACCGAATCCTCGTCATGTACGACGGCTGGGTCGTCGCTGAACTCTCCGGCGACGCGATCACCGAAGCCGAGGTGCTGACCGCAAGCCTTGGACTGCCGTCCACCCTTAGGGCCGACCCCGTGCATAAGGAGAACCACCTTGTCTGACAAGCGAGGTACCGCCGTGCTGGCGTCGCTGTCTCCGCGGAACATCAGCGCCGTCTACCTCTTCGTCATCATGTTCGTGGTCTTCTCGTTCTGGGTTCCCGACACCTTCCTCACCGCAGGTGTATGGCGTTCCATGCTCGACACCCAGTCGCTCACCGCGCTCGCCGCCATCGCGGTGGTGGTTCCGCTCGCCGCCGGCGTCATCAACCTCGCCGTGGGAGCTGAGATCGGGTTCGCCTCCATCGTGGTGGCCGCTCTCATCCGCCACTCCGACTTGCCGCCAGCCGCCGCAGTACCGCTGACGATCGGCGTCGGTGCCCTGGTGGGCGTCGTCAGTGGCTTACTGGTCGTCGGAGCGAAGATCGACTCACTTATCGCGACGCTTGGAATGAGTTCGGTTCTGGCCGCGCTCACCGCGTGGATCAGCGGCAGCCAACAGATCCTCGAGCTCGGTGCGGGTTTCTACAACCTTGCGACGAGACAGTTCTGGGGCGTCACCGTGACCACCTGGTTCACCCTGGCCGTCGCGCTCGTGACCTGGTACGTGCTGCAATGCACTGCGCTGGGTCGTCGCGTGTACGCGACAGGCGGAAACCGTCGGGCCGCGCAATTCGCGGGCGTCCGCACGTCCGCCGTGATCGTTGCCGCTTTTGTCGCCTGCGGCGCCATCACAGCGTTGGCCGGTGTCCTTCAGAGCGCTCGAACCGCGACGGGCGACCCGACCGTCGGTCCCGGTTATCTGCTACCGGCGTACGCCGCGGCGATGCTGGGTTCTACGCAGATCACTCGTGGCCGCTACAACGTGTGGGGTGCCGTCGTCGGGGTGTACGTGCTGGCGACCGGAATCAAGGGGCTGCAACTTGCAGGAGCGCCGTTGTGGATCCCGGATCTGTTCAACGGGGTCGCGCTGCTTGCCGCCGTCGCGGTCGGGGCTCGTCAGCGGATCAAGAAGGTTCGGACGAAGACGGCGGCTCCCGCCGGGCATGAGACGAACCCGCCACCGTCGGACACCGTGGTCTCGTCGAGCGTCTCCGGGGAGCGAACCACTGTCTGAGCGACGCCGGTCGTGTCGCGTCAGCACATTGCGGGGAGACGGGTCGCAGCAGTCGACTCGGCCAGATAGTCACCCCAGAGCCGGCGAGGCTGGGCATCCTCGACCGGGGGCAATACACGGCGTTGGACCTGTTCCACGGCGCGACCGCGCTCAGACAACGGTCGGATGATCTGACCCGCTGGGTGTCGACCGCCTCACGAGGTAGGACAGCTAGTCGCGGCCGCTTCGCTGGCGGCGCGCTGTCACGCCTGCACGTTGTCGGTCGGTGCGGAGTTCATCAGGTCGCTGGTCAACAAGATCTCTGTGGTCCGTCGAATGTGGGACTCCAACAGACTGGTTGCGAGCCTGATGTCTCTGGCGATCGCTGCGTCCGCGATCTCGGTGTGCTCCTTGTGTATGTCGCGTTCTTCCCGCGCCGCCGGCCGAGCCCACCGCCGATAGATCTCGGCCGAGTCGTAGGGACCGCGGCGAAGTTCCATCAGCAGCGGGCTTCCGCAGCCGGATGCGAGCGCGGTGTGGAACCGAGCGTGGGCGTCCGACCAGGCATCGGACACCTCGTCCTCGTTGCCGGGCTCGTTCAGGGGCGTCCTGCCAAGCTGATAAAGGGCGGCGACGACGGAGGTCTCCCAGGCCAGGTCAGCGTGCTCGATGGCCCAGCGGAGCGCGAGATTCTCGACCTCGACCCGGACCTCTGTAAGGTCCTCGAGGCCTTCACGGTCTAGTGGCACGACCGAGAAACCGAGCTGGGGTTCGGAGCGGACAAGCCGTTGCTCGGACAGACGAGTCAGCGCCTCCCGAACGACGGAGAGGCTAACGCCGAACCGCTCGCACAAGGGACTGACCTTGAGTCGGGTGCCGGGTGGGATCCGCGTGGACATGATGTCCGAGCGGATCGCCTCGTGCACCTCCAGCGAACGGGTCGAGCCCCGCTTAGTGCTTACCTCGCTCATGCTCACAGAATACGGGTAGGGATCGATGGAACTCGTACTGCCAAGGCGACGCGCACATTATCGATCAGCTAAGGACTGTGACCACCACAAACTGCGCCAGGTCCGGCCCATGCTATCGGAGACCGGTGTCATGAGAATCCGATCGCGGCGCCGCTGGATCCGTACGTCGTTCGTCGGCGGCTGGCCATAGGTTCCGCGCCCGAGGTTGACAGATCACCTTGCATCCCTTAGATTATCGATGTTAGCCATGACGATCGATGGTTGGGTGCGTATGCGATACGTGACGTACGACGGGGGCGACGGTGCCCGCATCGGTATGATCGACGACGGGCAGGTAGTTGATCTCGGCTTCGACGGAACGATGACCGAGTTCATCGCCGCCGGAGCGCCTCACGGGACCTACCGAGGACTGGCCGACTTCCCGCGACTCCTCGCCCCGCTCCGTCCCCGATCGATGCGCGACTTCCTCCAATTTCGGGGACACCTAGACAACGCGTTCAAGCGGCTGCAACGCCCGATCCCCGACGAGTTCTGGACCGTTCCCGCCTACTACAAGGCGATGCCCGACACGGTCATCGGTCCCCGCGACACCATCCCGTGGCCGGCCTACACCGATCGGCTCGACCATGAACTCGAACTTGCCTGCGTGATCGGGGAACCCGGACTCGACATTTCCGCAGCCCAGGCACGCCGGCACATCTTCGGGTGGACGATCTGGAACGACATCTCGGCCCGCGACGTCCAGGTGCGTGAACTCCCTCTCGGTCTGGGACCATCGAAGGCGAAGGACTGGGACGGCTCCAACGTCCTCGGGCCCTGCCTGGTGACCGCGGACGAGATCGACGGCTTCGCCCTCGACCTCGCCGTTCGGGTCAACGGCGAGCAGTGGGGGGCCGACAACTCCGCCAACATGCAGCACGGATTCGACGAACTGATCGCCTACACGTCCCAGGACCAGATGCTGCGACCAGGAGAACTGCTCGGATCCGGTACGGCCGCGGGCGGGTCCGGCCTCGAACTAGACCGTTGGATTCAGCCCGGCGACGTGCTGGAACTCGAAGTCGAAGGCATCGGACTCCTGACCAATCCGGTCGGGTCGAAAAGAAAGTGAGTGCCTCATGGCCTTTGTCGTGACAGCGCTGTGGACAGCGAGACCCGGCAACGAGCAGGCCGTCGCCGCGGCCGTCGCGAAGCTGGTCGAGCCGTCGAGGAGCGAGCCGGGGATCATCCTCTACCAGCCGCACCGAGACGCCGAGGACCCCCGCCGCTTCTTTTTCTACGAGCAGTACGTCGACCGGACCGCGTACGAGGCGCACGGATCGTCGGACCACTTTAAGGAGTGGGGTTTCGGCGAGGCGATCCCGCTGCTGGAATCACGCGAGCGCTGGTTCTACGAAACATGGGAGCCCTCGGACCAGGCCAAGGCCTGACGATGCGGATCAGCACCACCAATCCGGCGACCGGTGAAGCGTTCGCCACCTATGAGACCGACTCGCCCAGCGAGGTAAATCGGAAACTGGCCGCCGCGGTCGCGGCGTTCGCCGCCAACCGGCAGACCAGCTTCGAGGAACGGGGTCGGTGGCTCCTGCGGGTCGCCGACCTGCTTGAGGAACGCGCCGACGTCCTGGCGGAACTCGCAAGTCGTGAGATGGGCAAGACGCTGGCCGCCGGTCGGGCCGAGGTTCTCAAGTGCGCGCTCGGATGCCGCTATTACGCCGAGCACGGTGCCGAGTTCCTCGCCGACGAACCGGCCGACGGCCCGGCGGTCGGAGCGTCCCGTGCCCGCGTTCGGTGGGAGCCCCTCGGCGCGGTTCTCGCGGTGATGCCCTGGAACTACCCGTTCTGGCAGGTCCTTCGCTTCGTCGCCCCGACCGTCATGGCCGGAAACGTCGCCGTGCTCAAGCACGCCTCCAACGTCTCCGGCTGCGCTCTAGCCCTGCAAAGCCTCTTCGCCGACGCCGGCGTCCCGGAGGGCACCTTTCAGTGCGTGATCGTGGCGACTGGCGACGTCGCGGGAATCATCGCGGACCCGAGGATCGCCGCCGTGACATTGACCGGCAGCGAGGGCGCCGGGAAGGCCGTCGCGTCCGCAGCTGGTTCGTCGTTGAAGAAGGCCGTGCTGGAACTGGGCGGCAGCGACCCATTCGTCGTCCTGCCGTCCGCCGACGTCGCCGCAGCCGCGCGGGTCGGGGTGAAGTCGCGGTTCCAGAACGTGGGTCAGAGCTGTATCGCCGCCAAACGTTTCATCGTGCACGGCGCTTGCCTCGACGAGTTCACCGCGGCCTTTGTGGAGCACACCAAGGCGCTGCTTGTCGGAGACCCCACGGACGCCGCCACGGACACGGGGCCTCTCGCGACCGCTTCCGGACTCGACGAAATCCGGGCACTCGTCGAGGACGCCGTCGTCCATGGTGCGCACGTCGCCTGCGGCGGCGCCGTCCTGGAGGGCCCTGGCTGGTACTTCCAACCAACCGTGCTCACCGGTGTAACCCCCGAGATGCGGATCTATCGCGAAGAGGCGTTCGGGCCGGTCGCGGCGATCATCGAGGTGGACAGCCTCGACGAGGCGGTCGCCGTGGCGAACGACACCGAGTTCGGGCTGAGCGCGAACGCATGGACCATAGACGCGGCCGAGGTTCAGGCACTGACCGAACGCCTTGAGGCAGGCGCTGTGTTCGTCAACGGCATGACTGCCTCGTACCCGTCGCTGCCGTTCGGCGGCATCAAGTCCTCCGGATACGGCCGCGAATTGGCCTCGTTCGGGATGCGCGAGTTCTGCAACGCCAAGACGATCTGGGAAGCGTGAGGAGAGCCGGTGCCTACCACCATCATCACCGGGGGAACCGGCGGCATCGGCGCAGCCACCGCCGCGAAGCTCCTCGAATTGTCCCCCGACAGGCATGTCGCACTGGTCGACCTGAAGCCGGGCAACGAGCTTCCCGCACCGGTCGTCAGGTTCGCTGACCGCGCCAGGTCGTTCGCCTGCGACGTGTCCGACGCCGGTCAGGTCAGCGCCACCGCGGCGGCGATCGCGGTGGCGCTCCCATCCGTGGACTCACTGGTCAACGGCGCAGGGATAGTCCACAACGAGGCCAGCATTGACGTGCCGATAGAGAAATTTCGCAAAATGATCGCCGTCCATGTGGACGGGACCCTGTTGTGGAGTCAAGCGTTCGCTCGACAGCTGGACGGTGCTCCTGGCTCCATCGTGAACATCGGATCCATCGCTGGCCAGTTCGGTCATCCGCGGCGGGCCGCATACGGGGTGGCGAAAGCCTCCATCCACTCGTTGACCAAGACGCTCGCGGTGGAGTGGGCATCGCTGAACATACGAGTCAACGCGGTGGCGCCTGGCTACATAGAGACGCCGATGATGCAGGAGGTCGCCAGGCTAGGCCTGGTCGACACCGCGGTGTCGGCCGGATGGGCGGCGATGAAGCGGCTCGGCACCCCCGACGAGGTCGCCGCGGTGATCGCCTTCCTGTTGAGCGAGGGCGCCAGTTTCGTGACCGGACACGTCCTCAACGTGGACGGCGGCTTCGCCGTACTGAAGGCGGAATGACGTGGCCACCATCATCACGGTCGCCCCCACCGGGCCCATCGCCTCCAAGGCCGACAACCCCTCCGTTCCCACCCAGCCGGATGAGATCGCGGACGCGGTCGCCGCCGCCTACGCAGAAGGCGCGGCGATCGCACACTTGCACTTCCGGGATCGCGCGGACCGGCCCACCGCGGATCTGGACGTGGCGCGACGCACCGTCGCGCTGATCAAGGAACGCTGCCCCATCCTCATTCAGCTCTCCACCGGTGTCGGTCTGGACGTCCCCTACGAGCAACGGGCTGCCCTCGTCGAACTGCAACCCGAGATGGCGACCCTGAACCCGTGCTCGATGAGCTTTGGCGCGGGGGAGTTCCGCAATCCACCGGCAGGGGTCGAAGCGCTGGCACGCCGGATGCGCGAACTCGGTATCAAGCCGGAGTTGGAGATCTACGACTCGGGCCACCTCGACGCATGCCTGCGACTACGGGACAAGGCCCTTCTGGAAGAACCGTTGCAGTTCAGCCTCGTGCTCGGCGTCGCCGGGGGCATGGCGGCCACCGCCGCCAACCTCTTCACCATGCACTCGCGCCTTCCAGTCAACTCCATCTGGCAGGTCATCACCATCGGACGCGAGAACCTCCCGCTGACTGCGATTGGCCTCGCTCTCGGGGGCAACGCCCGCGCGGGCCTGGAAGACACGCTGTACCTGCGCAAAGGCGAGCTGGCGACCGGCAGCAGTCCGCTGGTCCGTCGTGTTGCCGACCTGATCATCGCCCTGGACGGACATTTGGCGACCGTCCCGGAAGCTCGTGAACGTATATTTACCCGGCACTGGAATCGATCATTTGAGAGGCCCACTGACAAAGTGCTGAAAGATGTTATCATGTGACGATCAGACGGCAACGCCGACCCGAGGGAGCCACGCCGATGTCCGAGCCAAAGATGCCGTGGAAGCAACTCCTCAAAGACGGCGAAGACCGCGGATTCCTGGGCAAGCGCCTGTACGCCGTAAGCACGGTCCCCATCAACGGACTGGGGCCGGTACTGGCCGTACTAGGCGAGCATGCCGCCTACCAGGTGCACCTCGAAGAACTCGGCGTGATGTGGGCTGCCGGCCCGTTCGCCAATGACGCAGAAGACGGCTGGGACGGCGAAGGGTTCTTCGTCTACCGAGCCGACTCGAAGGAAGAGGCGATCAAATACGCAGAGGCCGACCCGATGCACAGCAGCGGGGCACGTACGTTCCGCGTCCGTACCTGGCTACTGAACGAGGGCTCCTTCCGCGTCCAGATCGGTTACTCCACAGGCAAGGCCCAAATCCTCTAAAGGTCTCCGGCCCCTGAGAAACGGTGGCCGACCGACGCCTAGGCCTTAACTCACGCTCGAAGTCGGACCCCGACCGCATCACGTGATCAACGAAAGGAAGTCCGCGGCATGCGTATCGCCAACCTCGACGGCCGGCTCGTGCTCAAGTACCCGGACGGCGCCGCCGACGTGGAGAAGGCCAGCGACGGACGATTCGCCGCAGACCCGCAGGCCGTGTTCGCTCGTTGGGACGAGTTTGTCGCCTGGGCCGATAACGTGCGGGCGCCGCTCGTCAAGCGCTTCGACCCCCGCCATCTCAAAGCGCCCGCCCCGTGCCCCCGCAGGTCTTCGCGATCGGGTTGAACTACGCCGACCACGCCGGGGAGAGCAGCATGCCGCTACCGCCTGAACCGGCTGTGTTCACCAAGTTCCAGACCTCCATAGCCGGACCGAACGCCGAGGTGAAGCTGCCGACGGCGACTGTGGACTGGGAAGCGGAACTGGTGGTCGTCATTGGCCGGCGCGCGGTCAACGTGGACCCGGCACAGGCGTGGGACCACGTCGCGGGCGTCACGGTCGGACAGGATCTTTCCGAACGCACCCGTCAGCTTGTCGGTACCCCGCCACAATTCAGCATCGGCAAGTCCTTCCCGGGTTTCGCTCCCATCGGACCCGAGATCGTCACGCCCGACGAACTGACCGATCGCGAAGACCTCGAAATAGGATGCAGTATCAACGGCGAGATCGTCCAACACGCCCGAACCAGAAAGCTCATCTTCTCCGTCGCTTCCCTCATCGAACGGCTCTCCGCGATCCTTCCGCTTAACCCTGGCGACATTTTCTTCACTGGCACGCCGTCCGGCGTCGGCCACGCTCGATCACCGAAGCGTTACCTCGCTCCGGGCGACGTTCTGGAGACCTGGATCTCCGACGTCGGGCGGATGCGCAACACCTTCGTCGAAGGTGCGCGACACGTCTCCAACACAGCTTGAAATCTCTTGAAGGGAACGTTTCATGCCTCTTCACAACTTGAACTCGCTCACCGTCGGAGTACCAGACGTCAAGGCCGTCCGCAGCTACTACGAAGACTTCGGACTCAGCGGCGAAGACGGCGGCTGGATGTCGACGACCGACGGCGGCAAGCAGCTCCGTCTGATGTCGGCGCCGCGGCGACAGTTGCTGCAGATGGAGATCGGGGTCGACGACCCGGACGACATCAGCCGCATCGCCGGCCAGCTTCGGCGCATCGACATCGCTGTTTCCCGCGTGTCCGAAGACGCGGTGACGGCCATTGAACCGGTCACCGGCGTACAGGTTATTGCCCGGGTGACGCGACGAGGGGTTCAGCAGCTGTCCCGGGAAGTTGCGTATAACCAGCCGGGACGTATCAACCGGCCTGAGGCCCGCGCGCCCGGGATCCTGCGCGAGGGCAAGGTGCGGCCTCGCAAACTCGGTCACGTCGTGATCGGCTCCATCGACCAGGCCACCTCCCAGAGGTTCTTCACCGACGGGTTCGGGTTGAAGGTGTCCGACCAGGTCCGTGATGCCGCTGCGTTCATGAGGTGCTCGTCCGACCACCACAACGTCCTGGTCCAGCGAGCGCCGATCAACTTCCTCCACCACACCTCGTGGCAGGTCGACGACATCGACGAAATCGGGCGAGGCGCGACGGCGATGCTCGAAGGCAATCCCGAACGCCATGCATGGGGACTGGGACGCCACTTCATAGGCTCCAACTTCTTCTGGTATCTCAAAGACCCGGCCGGGACGTTCTCCGAGTATTATTCCGACCTCGACTGCATCGTTGACGACGAGTTATGGACCCCACGCGTTTGGGAGGAGGATAAGAGCCTTTACAGCTGGGGACCGCCTCCTCCGCCGTCGTTCGTCAACCCGGAGGACCTCGCCGCCCACATGACCGGAGCCCACGTTGTCGTCGGCTGAACCGACACTCGCACCTGTCGGCGTCCCGGCTCGCAGTCGATGACAGCAGACTCGGCAAGCCGCGACGACTACGACGTGATCGTCGTGGGGGCCGGCACCACCGGACTCATCCTCGGCCGGCTGCTCACCGTGCAGGACGTTCGAGTAGCGGTGATCGACCCCAACAGGATCGTCTGTCAGCACCCTCGCGCTTCCCATATCGACGACGAATGCATGCGGATCGTCCAGACCATCGGACTCGCCGACCAAGAGCCGGACTACATGGTCATGTCCGGGTTCGAGGTGTGGGGCGACAGCGACCGTCTACTGATGAGTTGGGAAATGATCGCCGGTCAGACCGATCAGGGTTGGCAGTCCGACTACCAGTTCTTCCAACCGGACTTCGAGGCGATACTGCGAGGCAAGCTCGCGCAGACCGAGCTTGCGGACCTGTGGCTGGGCTGGCAGGTCACAGACCTTGAGCAGCACAATGCGCACGTGTCCGTCACCGTGCAGAACCGTGCGACCGGTGTATCCCAGGTCGTGCGCGGCAGCTACGTGGTCGGTTGCGACGGGTCTCGCTCTGTTGTGCGTGAGCATGTCATGCGTGAGCTGGAGGACTTTCACGGTACGAGACGGTCGGTGATCATCGATGTACAGAAGTTCACGTCGTTGGACTCGCTGCCGGCGTCCGCCACGTACATGAAGGCCGGACCTCGACCTTTCACGCATCAGCCTACCTCTCAGGGGATCATCTCCCGCTTTCAGTTCATGCTGATCGGCGACGAGGACGTTGAGACCTTCGAAGACCCCGAGACCGTGTACACGCTCCTCGCGCCCTACTTGGCTCCGGACTCCTATCGCATCATGCGCACCGACGTCTACGCATGGCACTCGCACCTCGTACACGGCTGGCAATCCGGGCGCCTTCTCATCGCCGGCGACGCTGCCCATCTGATGCCGCCGGCATTGGGGCAAGGCATGTGCTCAGGAATGCGCGACGCCGCCAACCTCGCCTGGAAACTCGCCGCGGTCGTGTCCGGAGCCGGACCGGACTCCCTGCTCGACAGCTATGAACAGGAGCGGCTGCCACACGTTCGCGCGATGATCATCGAGTCCACTCGGCAGGCCAACATCATTGCGGCCGCCGGACGGGGAGAGCCGGTCGCGGCAACCGGCACTATCGACCGATCCCGCGGCACACTTGCGCGGCAGACCAGCCTGGACCACGTCGGCTACCCACTTGCCGGCCACCTTTCCCCGCAGCCGCGCGCCGCCGACGGGGCTCTCCTCGACGACCTCGTCGGATACCGGTTCGCCGTCGTCGGCTCCCAGGCAACGATCGACGCCGTCGATGACGCCACACACCAAGCCTGGCGCGAACTCGGCGCGGTCGTCGTCCCCGACTTCGGTGCCACCACGCTGTGGCTCGCCGACGCCTTGGCGGATGCTGCACTCATCCGCCCGGACCGCTACGTCTTCGCTGCAACACACGGCCCTGAGCAGCTTGCGCAAGCGACCGCGCTGCTCCTGACGCAAACAAGGCAGAAGGAAACGGTATGAGCCTGTACAGCGACGGACTGACCTGGGGCGAAGGTCCCCGATGGAGTGACGGGGCGTTGTGGGTCTCGGACACCCAGAAGGGCGGGATCTGGACGGACAGCGGCGGTACGTGGACCTTCACGGCACTGGCCGGGCAGTCGAACGGGCTGTGGTTCCTTCCCGACCGTCGCCTGGTCGGCGCGATCATGCGCGAAAACAGAGTAGGTCTCTGGGACGGAGTCGACTTCGGGTCGTATGCCGACCTGTCCGCCATCGCCGTGGGACCCCTGGGAGACATGGTTGGCGACCGCGACGGTGGGCTCTATGTCGACGACGTAGGCTACGCCGCCCACCTCGGTGAACAGCCACGGCCAGGCCGCTTGATTTACGTCGCATCAGACGGGAAAGCCACCGTGGCGGCAGAAGACGTCGAGTTCCCGAACGGGTTGGCGATCATCGACGATGGCCGAACCCTTATCGTTGCCGAAACATGGGCCCAGCGTCTAACTGCCTTCACCATCGGTGAAGACAATCAGCTCACCGACAAGAGGCTGTTCGCTGACCTCGCCGCAGTCGTGCATCCCGAAGCGCGACCCGACGGGATCTGCGCCGCCCCGCACGGTGTCTGGGTCTGCACGCTCACAGCCCACTCGGTCGCCCTCGTGGACCAATCCGGTCAGCTGGCCCAGATCAGCACCGGTGAGGGCTACCCAATCGCCTGCTGCCTCGACACGGCCGGACGGCTCTTCGTGACCGTGGCCGAAAGCGGCGGCATCCCCATCATGGAGGCAGTCGCCGACAAGACGGTGAAGACCCACGTCGAGGTGTACGAGCCCGCCGCAGCCCACTAAAGGAGAACGAGAGATGACAGTCGTTGGCGACGGAGACCTGCCCGACCTCGCGGCAGACCCGCGCACCCTTGAAGAACTTATGCAAAACCTGCGCGGTGTGCAGCTGTACATGATGCGGATGGACATGCCGAATCCCGTGGATTCACCAATGGACTACCTGGCTCCTCACCTTCGGGAACACATTCTCTGGCTCGAAACGCAGGAGAAGAACGGTACCTTATTCCTGTGCGGCGCCAACGCCGCCGGTGACCAATGGGACGGCAGCGGTACCGCCATCATCAGGGCACCGTCCCTTGCCGCAGCGGTGGCCATCGCCGAATCAGAACCGTTCCATCGTGAAGGTCTCCGCGCGAATACCGTGCACGGCTGGCTGCTGAACGAAGGAACCGTCCGGCTCACCATCAGCTTGTTCACCGACAAGTTCAGCCTCGGCTGATCGACAGCCGTCGGCCAAGGAGGCCACGTGTCCCGTCCAACCCTTCAGGGTGATCGCCAGTCGGGGGCAGCGAGCTTCGCGGCTGCGGGGCAACGGGCGGCGATGGGGCTAAGAAACTGCCAATCATGTCCGGTAAACGACCTTCACTGGGCCGGCAGCGATGTGGCGCGCCGGCCTGCTGCAGTCAGGGGCGCCGGGACGCCGACTCAGCGAGCTCCTTGATTCCTTCGCAGGTGCGCAGCATGTTCGCGCGGTGCTCATTGAGCCGGCGGGAGATGATGCGGCGCTCCTTGGCGGGCATCTGCTCGATCGCTGGCGACAGGCCCGAGCGGCCGGGCCCGATCTGCATCCACTGCGTCAGCCGGGTCCGCCCGTCCGCGAGCGGGTCGAGGGTGAATCGCCAGAGCGCGGACGGCTCGGCGGGATCGGTCACGGCGTAGCAGAACCGACGACCCGGCTCCAGCTCGGTCACGGTGCTGGTCGTCTTCCACGGTCCCAGCGCCTCGTGCGCGTTTCGCCCGAGGAAGCGTGCCCCGACCGCAGGCGGGTCGAGCCAGTCGGCGCCGCCGAACTCGGTGCTGAAGCGGGCAGGCAGGTCGAGGTCGACCACCAGTGGCCAGACGGCCTCGGGCGGTGCATCGACGTTGACCGAGACCTCGGTGGTCGGCCGGTCGGCGTACAGCGGGCCCTCGTCGTCCGGCACGGCCTCTCCCTCCAGTCGAGCCCCGGACGCTAGAGGACAGGGTTCGCTGATGCAACTGAGTACGGTGACCGTGCCGTTCGCGACCTGGGCGCCCCGGAGGAGGCAGCGTGCGCACGAGCATCCAGATCGCCGCCGAGGTGGCCCCGTGGCCCGACCTCGTCTCGTACGTCGTTGAGGCCGAGGCGCTCGGCCTGGACATGGCCTTCGTTGCCGAGTCCTGGGGCTGCGACAGCGTCACGCCGATCGCATACCTGGCCGCCCGCACCGAGCGGATCCGCTTCGGCACCGGTGTGCTGCAGGTCGGCACCCGGAGCCCCGCCATGATCGCCATGACCGCGCTGACGCTCGACACGCTGACCGGGGGGCGGTTCGTGCTCGGCCTGGGCTCCTCCGGGCCCGGGGTCATCGAGGGGCTGCACGGCGCGGTCTTCGACCGGCCGCTCACCCGCGTGCGGGAGACCCTGAAGGTGGTCCGCCAGGCCTTCGCCGGCGAGCGGCTCGAACTGCACGGGCAGGCCGTCGAGGTACCCCGCGCCGGCGGCGAAGGCCGGCCGATGCGCATCAACCAGCACCCGAGGCCGGACCTCCCGGTCTACCTGGCCGCGCTGCTGCCCGGCATGCTCGAGCTCACCGGCGCCACCGCCCAGGGCTGGCTCGGCACCAGCTTCGTCCCGGAAGGTGCGGACGCCTACTTCGCCCCGCTGCGCCGCGGCGCGCAGGGTGCCGGACGGTCGCTGGCCGACCTCGACATCTGCCAGGCCGCGGAGATCGCGTTCGGCGACGACGTCGAGCAGATGGTGGCCACACGCAAACCCGGCCTCGCCTTCAGCCTCGGCGGGATGGGCACCGCCACCACCAACTTCTACAACCAGGCGTACGCGCGGCAGGGCTACGACGAGGTCGCCCGCGACGTCCAGTCGCTGTGGCAGCAGGGCCGGCGGGACGAGGCGGCGCGCCTCGTCCCCGACGAGATGGTGCTGGCCACCACGCTAATCGGGACCCGAGAGATGGTTGCCGACCGGCTGCGTGCTTGGGCGGCGACCGGCGTGACGAACGTGCGCATGTATCCGGCGGGCGACACCCTGGCCGACAAGCTGGCGACGCTCGGCCAGGCCCTCGACCTGGTGCGCGAGCTGTTCGCCGGCGAGCAGCCCGCGACCAACGCCCGGCCCGTCGCCCCGACTGCCGTGCCCGGCGCCGTCTGGGGCGCGCCCCGCCGCGGTGCCTGAGCCCGCCAACCGGTCGCGGGCCCAGCCCAGGGGCGGGCACGCCCAGCGACAGGTCCGGAGCGACCACCGGGCTCACCGCCGGTCGTGCAGACCAGCTCCGCACGCAGCCGGTGCTCGTCGCCCTGGCCGGTGTGCCGGATCGACATGATCGTCCCACCCGACAGGCGGATGCCACCCCACCGCTGCAGCGTGGGCAGCACCGCGACGAGCTCCAGGCCTGCGTCGGTGAGGTGGTAGTCGTACCGGGTGGGGCGCTCGCTGTATGGCCGGCCTCGACCAGGCCCGCCTGCTCGAGCGTCTTGAGCCTGATCGCGAGCATGTTGCGCGGGGCGCCGGTGGCGCGCGCGATGCCATCGAAGCGCCGCACCCTGTAGAACAGCTCGCGCAGCACCACCAGCGACCACCGCTCGCCGACCAGCTCGAGCGCGGAGCGCCTGCAGGCGGTCTGGTCGAGGTGACCACGCCCAACGATGGGGACCGAACCGGACGAAGTCACGGCGACACCGAACCACAGGTGACTGGCGACGAAGCAGCGTGGGCTCCAGTCCACGTGCGTCCAGTAGTCCGGGCGCCATGACTGAAGGAGTGGTCATGACGTAACCGGGCGCCAAGTTCGCGGCAGCCAGCCGGTGAGAGTCCGGTCCG
>JAABUP010004407.1_pt1 | contig 23012 bp, 21 predicted proteins | sample 5559201 | NCBI WGS metagenome assembly JAABUP01 (sample SAMN10711887, study PRJNA513373) | rock metagenome | isolation source: Antarctica rocks | place: Antarctica | reverse complement strand
CTGGCCGGGCGGCCCAGCCAGTTTGACGTCATGGCGCGTCCCCCGCCCTGCCCCCAAGGCGCCCCGGGCGCCGCCGCGCGCCGGGCGCACGCGCCCATCCGTCCTGCCCGGGCCGACGCGCATTGCCAGCTCCATGATGCGGGCGGATGCGTGATAGCTACCGTGCCGCTTGATCTGTTGTGAGTTGATTCCGGCTAGCAGCCAATGCGCCTGGTGTGCTATGGTAAGCTGCCTGAGTCATGCCGGGAGCGCGCCTCAGCTGCGGAGGGTGCCGGCGCAGGTGACGCCAAACTTGTACGGCAACCTGGTCGCCAACGTGGTGCGCGCCCTGCCCGAGCTCGAGACTGTGCAGTGCGGACTCTGCAGCGATTTTGGTGCTTATGGTGCTTGTGCTCCTGCTCGGCAAGCTCCACGCTCGCCAGGCCTGCCATGACCGAGGGACTTGCCTGCTCGTCGGCATGCCGCAACGCTCGCCGCGCAACGGCCGCGCTCTGGGCACGAGTGTCTAACCCTACCAATCATGCCCTTACCCTACCCCTACCACTCTGAGCGCGGGCGCTGCGCCGACCCGGCGCCGCGCAGGTGGCGGGCCTTACAGGCGGGCCGGGCATCCTGCCGGGCGTGAACGTGGGCGACGAGTGCGCCGTGTTCGAGCAGGGCGCGCGGCACGTAGCCAAGGACATCGCCGGCCGCGGCATCGCTAACCCGACCGCCGCGCTGCTGGCCGGCGCCATGCTGCTGCGCCACCTCAACCTGCCGGACTTCTCGGACAGGTGCGCGCGGCCCGAACATTAACCCTACCCAGCGCACCCTGCGCGCCCGGCTCACTCTAAGCAGGCGGCGGCCTACCCCTTCCAGCGCGGTGGCCATCGTGTTGCACAATCGGGCGCGGGCTCGCGCCGCGCGCGCAGCCAGCTGGAGGCCAATGTCTGTAGGCACTGCGCGCGGCGCCCCGCTTGCGCTCATGTCGCGCAGTGCCCCGCATGCGCTCATGCGTCTTACACCAGACTGCAAGCCTTGCGAGAGCCGCAGCAAAAATGCTCTGCTGGGGGAGCGCGAGACGGGCAGCGCGTAAGGCCGGCTGTGCCCTGCGCCAGGCTGGAGCGGGCGGTGATGGCGGTGCTGAAGGACGCGCCCGCGTCAATCAAGACGCCCGACATCGGCGGCTCCGGCACCACCGCCAGCTTTGTGAAGGCCGTCACAGCCGAGCTGTAGCGCGCCTGTTCGTGCACATGCCTTGCCAGGCATGCATGCGCCTAATGCCTGCAGTCGCGAGGAGTTCCTATTGAGACTGCGCGGGAGGCCAGGTATACCTATGCCAAAAGTCGGCCCAGCGACGGACAGCTGCAGCCGAGGGCCTTGTCCAGGAGCAGGGTCGCCGTACTCCTCCGCGATGACAGGTTCCTTTCAGGGAAGTCTGTCCCTGAGTGTGCGTTGGAGCTGACCATACGCTGTTGGGCTGGTGCGGTGCCGCGGGCAGGCACAGAGGGGCAGAATTGTTGTGTTGGCTGCATTCGCACCTGCTGCTACCTGCCTGGGCGCCGCAGAGCATGCAGGATGAGCTGCGCTTGCCGCAGAATGTAAGTCAGGCAGGGCAGGCACTGAGCGCACGCACGGTCGCCTGCTTGCCTGCTGTTCGCAGCAGGCCGTGTCGCCATTCCGGTGCTGAGCGGCCTTGTTGGGGGGCAGCATGCGCATGACGCTGGCGGGCACTGGTCTGTTGAGGGGCGTGCCATTCGCATACGAGGCTGGCCACAAGCAGCACCATGGGGCTGCGCCAGGCCAGCATGAATGAAAGTGAGGATGGACTTGCGGATGATATGGCTTTAACACTCCGCTTACATGCGTGGCGTGCACAATGGGTGGCGTGCACAATGCCAACACGCTTGCAGCGGCCACACTGGCAGAGGTCAAGGAGCACCACTTGACAACGTCTGGCCAACCACCGCCAGACGCAGGGGCCCGCTCGCGCATCACACAGCACGCCCAGCGCACGCGCTCCGCGCCCCGCGCGCCCGCGCGGCTCAGCGCCCCTCCTTCTTGGGCTTGCGCGCCTTGGCCGGCTTGGGCGCGGCGGCCGCCGCAGCCGCCTTGGCCGCCGCGCGCTCCTTGCCGAGCGCCTTGGTCCAGACGGCGCGCTGCGGGACCTCGACCGCCGTGCCGCCGGCGGCCTCGATCTTCTCGCGCGCGGCGCCCGAGAATTTGGCCGCCGCGATCTTCAGCGGTGCCGCCAGCTCGCCGTCGGCCAGCACCTGCGCGCGGCCGCCGCGCGCCGCTCAGCGGGCCGGGCGCCGCGCCGCTCGCGCGCCCCGCGAACCGGCGACCTTCTAGCGGCTCCGCACACCAGGGAGGCGCAACCATGTAGCGGCAGGCGCTGCAAGCCCTGGTCCCGCCCCGTCCAGGTGTCTCAGGTCGCGGACAGCATCGTTCACCCCAACCCGCTCTGCACTCTGCACCTCTCACAGCCTGTCGCAGCTGAGGAGCTGCTGTGGTGGTGCCACTGATCTGTGGTAAGGGGGGAGGGGGCTTGCGCGCCTTGAGCGGCAGCCGGGCCTCCTTGCCCGACACGTTGAGCACGCGCTTGGCCTTGAGCGTCTCCAGCGACACCGTCTCGCCCTCCGCAAAGCGCTCCGTCAGCTGCCGCAGGTTGATCGTCACATACTTGGGCACGCCCGCGCTCATGCCTGCGCCGCGCGCCCAGCAGGCTGAGAACGCTCTGCAGCCGCGCCGCAGGACCTTGGCACCGGCCTCGGCGCATGCTTGCTGCTTTGGCACGCTTTCAAGTCCCTGTCTCTCCAAGGAAGAGCGACGCTTGCCCGAACAGAGCGTGCCGTCAGCGGGCGCGCGCACCGCCGGCGATACCCTTGAGCTTGGGCATCTGGCGGTACAGCGGCGTCTGGCCGCCCTGGAACCCGGGCCGCGTGCCGCTGCCCGAGCGCGACTTCTGGCCGCGCATGCCGAACCCACAGCTGCCGCCCTGAGCAACGCGCAGGCAGGCGCTCAGAAACAGCACGGCTCAGCTTGACTCTCCAAGGCGGCACCCCACAAGTGGCTGCAGCGCAACGTAATTTGACCAAGCTGTGCACTGCATGCTGCACCCCCTCACATCACACACATTGCTCCCACACCACTCTAGAAACCTGTTGCAACGCCCCGCACAGGCGTGTGCTGCTCCCGCACCTGGCCCGCCCCGTAGCCGCGCCCTTTCCTCTTGTTGGGGCGCCTAGAGCCCGGCTGGGGCGCCAGGTTGTGCAACCGCAGCCGCTCGGTGAACTCCTCTGCTGCGAGCACCGCGCACACCGGCAGCGCGGCGATGCGCGGGCATGCGAGTGCACGCTGCCGCACGCACAGCCGCGCGCCACCAGCAAACGACGAGCCCGACGCCTGAGGTTCGCACTGGGAGTCACGACCCCGTCTTGCATGTAGTACACGTGAGGAGCAAGGCGTCATGCGACCGCACTGGAGACTGAACCAGTGGGGCAGCCCCGCACCTGCATGCAGCGAGAAGGCGCCGCGTGGGCCTGACACCCCAGTGGGTGTGCCAGGAGCGCCATCCTTGGAACACTTGGCTGTCTGACGAGTGTGCGCTGAGCGGGGAGCTCCGGTCGCGGCTGCTCGCTGATAGGGGGGAGGAAAGAGAAGAAGACGAGTGGCAGCGCCTCTTCGATAACTTGATTGGGCAACACCTTTGATGGTAGTGTAATCGCTTCCATGCAGTCTTGTCGCCAATGCTAGTGGCCAGTCCTAAGCAAATAGCCTCAAGCAATCCCAATAATAAACCCTCTGCCCCAGCAACAGCATGCGCGCCAGTCACGCCAGGCTTCCCGCGATCGCGCACACTTGCGCGCGACGGTCTCAGCTGAAGCTTGCCATCCTCGCTGTTCATACTCCCAGACACACCTGGCATCGCTCCTGCGCATACCAAGTGTGGATGCGTTCAGTCAACAGTCTCTCTTGCAAAACACAGCAGATGGCATGATAGCAGGCACGCCAAAGCTGCACCTCAACGGACAGGTGAGAACAACCCTGCCTCAAGCACAGCAGCACATCACTATGGCAGAAACAGTGCCCTGTCCGCCATGTACTGCCCGGTGCACCAGCTTGAAGCTCGCAACCAGCGAGTGGCGACGCACCATGGCCTAGGCAGTCGCCTCCTTCAGGTATGCAATTAGGTCCGCGCGGTCCTGCGGCTTCTTCAAGCCTGCAAAGACCATCTTCGTGCCTGCAAGCAGCACGACAGCAGCTTGTCACCACACCACAAGCTAGCATGACACACACTGACAGGCTAGCAGCTTGGCTGTCAAGGCTCTGCACAATCACTTGCAGTTTTAACACCGAACCCAGGTATCACGGCTCGCAAGCCCTGCCGTCGAATCACGCGCACACATGCAAAGTATGTGCAAAGTACATATAAGACACATACAGATGACAAGAAGAGCAGCTAGCAGCGCTGCAGAGCTGTCGCGTATGCACACATGGGACAGCAGCAGCAGTTTGGGCCTCAAACAGCGAAAAGCGTAGCGCTGCACACCTGGGATGTACTTCTTTGGTGCCTGCCGCAACAGCAACAAACACACGTCAGATGCATGCCCTGGCTTGCACGCCTTTGGTGGACTGCTGGCACACGCGATGCCCTGCACTGTGCGTCAAGGCGCGAGTAGTCGCTTGTGTACCACGAACAGTAAACCATACAAGCTGCAGGGGATGTTAATGTCAGGCAGGGTTACATCTGTGCAGGCAGCCTGCAGGAGAAAGACCTTGCAGGCTCGAAAGAGAGTGCCGCACCAGCAAGTAGTCATAGAGTGTGTCCTCCGCCCAGTGCACAGCCTTCTCCTTGTTGGCCTTGGAGTAGGAGAAGCCCTCCATGTTCCCCGACTGGCGGCCAAACAGGCCGCCCAGGTTGGGGCCCTGCGCGCGCGCACCGCTTGAGCAGGGTTGCTCAAGGTCCTCTGGCACAGGGTCCGCGTCGCGGTTCGCGTGCTGCACACTCGCGCAGACTGCTTGTCCCTCGCCACACGCACAGTGTCTGTCGCTGCGCACGTGCCGCGCGCCTCCGCAAGAAGGCGGGCTGCATGGCGTCCGGGCGTCTGGTTGGGAGCTTGGGCCGCCGTGCTGGCCTGGGATGCTTGGGGTTGCGCGCGTGGCGTCCAGCAGTGAGGTGAAACCTATTTCATGTGTGGTGTGAGGCACCACGGCGTGGGCTGCAGTGGCTGGAGTGGGCCCTGCAGACATTTAAGGACGGACAGATAACTCCTGGTTGGCTTACTGCATGTCACAATGGTGACGCGCTGCGCCAGCAACACAGGGGTGGCCGCATATTCGCCGCCATACCTGGACACACGCACTTTGCCCTGCACCCTGTAGCTCGCAGAGAGGGCGGAAGGTCCGTGAGGCACACAGCGAATGCGCAATCGTCTGTTCATAGATGCCGCGAGCAGCTGGCAAGGAATGCGCACAGTACACAACGCTACTGCGCATGGCGGAGCTCAGCGGAGGCCAAGTGTCGGGCCCCATGGCAGCCAGGAAGCCTAGGCGCACTCAGGCACCTGCAGGGCAACCACGCTGGTATGTCACATCAACCAGCGCGCGTGGACGTGCGGCCGGCTAGCACGCGAGCAGACCGGGGCAGCGCGCCGCGCCCCGTACTCGAGAAGATTGAGCTGTAGCTGCAGCAAGTGGGTGCCTGCAGCCTCAGTGCCAGCCGCAGCGCGGTCACAGTGCAGGCTGCGGCTGCGCTCCCCACCCGCTTCCAAGCATAGCTCAATCACCTCGCGCAGAGTACGCGCTGCCCCGGTCGCCTCGCGGGCCAGTCAGCCGCGCGTTCATGCGCGCAGGTTGGCGCACAGCACGGCCTGGTCGCCCTGCATGTGCCTGACGAGCGCCTAGAGGTTCCGGGTTGCAATGAGGCCTCGCCGCATGGTCTACATTTCCAAAACACCAATGCAGGGCTGCTTTGCAGGCAGCGCAGGGAGCGCTGCTCCTACAGCCATGTTGGTCATGCTGGCCAAACACCACAAGAAGCCCTCCTTGGCGTTGAGGCCGTGCCCTAAAGCCAAGCTAGACATCCTTATGCAGAAACGCGGCACCCCTGATGGACAGCTCGTGGCGCTGCCTGCGGGGCGCTGGCAGGCAGGGCGCACACAGTGGTCATCCCAGCCCAGGGACCAGGTGCAAGGGCAGCTGACCTTTAGCATCGGCTGCACACACATGGTCCCATGCTGGCATGTGCACGAATACGTGGCCAGACACTCTCGCGGCAGGACACAAGGCCTAAAATAATAAGAGCAAGCTCGTATCAAGTGTGGGCGCCCGTCCAACAGGTGCAGTAACGCAATCATACTCGTCAGTGCGCTTCCTGCACCGCCTGCATGCTCTTGTGGCGGACATGTCGCGCAGGCCGCCGAGCTCTTCCTGGTGCCGCGCGACCAGGTCACAGAGGAGCAACTCATGGCGGCGCTGCAGCGCTCGCGCGGCCGCTTCGACCGCGTCGCAGGCTTCAGGATATCCGGCGCCCTGGACCCCTCCACGCGCGTGTAGGGGTACAGGGAGCCTACCACCGGACGACCAGCCGGATATCCTGATCCCCACAACGCGGTTGAAGCACTCGATCGGGCGCTGCACCGCTGTCGTGAGGTGCTCGTCTGTGGCCTGGTTCCGCAGCACCAGGAACAGCTCGGCGGCCTGCGCGCATGCCCCGCGTGCCCGAAGCGGGGCGCTCGCGACAGGGAAGGCGCGCAGGCTCGGTCTCCCGAGGCGCCAGGCTGGCGCCGCCAGCGTGCGCGCTTTCTTACGTGGCCGGCCGGCATGCGGCCCCTGCCAGGCATGGCCAAGGCCATGCAGCGCCTGACAAGAGCAGGCGGGGCAGGCACATACACACTTTGCGCGACACTGCGCGCGAGGCTCGGACAGTCCAGAAACATGGCCATGATAGCCGAGCGCTGCTACAGGCCCGCGCAGCACCAGGCAGCCCCAGCAAGCGCAGGATGCCCAAGGAGTGGCCGCTGTGCAGCCCACGAAGCAGCCAGTTGGGGCGGCTTCTACTACCTCGGTGCAGGGCGACATGACATAACACACAAAAGCAACGACCTTGCAGCTTCATGCATGTGCCAGATCATTGGTGTGCTCAGAGCAAGGACTCTTGACGCCAGCATCAAGGCCAGCTTGACAGCCTGCGCTTGGACGCCTGTGGCGTGGCTCGCACCCGCTCTGTTGTGGCCGCGTGCACAGGACAGAGAGAGGAGACAGCCTTGGCAGCTGGCTATTTATTGGATGTCAGCGACTGCTGGTTGAACTAAAAGGCTCTTGGATTGTGTGCAACTCCTGAGACCTTGGACGCTTTATAAGGCTCATGGGGTTTTCAGAACCTGATCAGGTGGCCACCTGGGTGATGGCCCTGCATGGCCACTATAACAACTGTTGCGAGTGTGGGAGAGGGTCTGCTGACAGTCTGGGGATGTCGGCCCGTTTGTGCAGCGGCCTGGCAAAATAGACAGCCCGGCAGATCTGAGCGGCCTGCTTACAGCCTGCAGACCCCGCATCTGGGTGCATCCTGCTGACCCACAGCGCACATGCCCGGCTGTCACGCCGCCGTGTCATGCACTAGACGCGTCATGCCCAGCAGCGGCGACGCACGTCAAGCGCGCCAGGGCCGCCGGCGCTGCAGGCGCGGGGAGCAGGCAGCTGCGCTGGAGCATGCTGTCCCGCCGCCTCAGCGCCAGCAGGCGCTCCTGCGCGAGAGGATCAGGGGTAGACGTATGTGCAGCAAAGTCTCGCATGATCTCAGGAGCACCTCGCGCATGCGCCGGCATGCACCGCGGCGCCCGCCCGGCAGAGGCTGCGCAGAGCGGCCGCGCAGAGCGACCGCGGCCCACCATCCTCCCACAAGCCTCGCACAGGGATCGGTGCCCCCCCAACGCCAGGGCATAGAGCGCGGCTGCCAGGCCGCTTGCTCAATGCCACTGCCAGGCATGGAGGCCGGGGCAGCTGCACCGTCTGTATGACATGCAGCGCCGCCGTCCTGGTGGCCCCTGGCCCGGACGTGGCGCGCGCAAGCTGTCCCAGCCGCAGACGCTTGTCAGTGAATCAGTTCCAGGGCAAGAGCCAGTCCATAGCCAACAAGGCAGCCTGCAGTTTGAATAAGACTTTTTAGAGCATGCAGCATCAGTGCTGCAGCTCCTCCTGCCTAAGGCGTACGGGGCTCCGCGCCTATGAGCGCGCCAGGAAGCTCAGCAGAGCGCTTCTCAGCCTCCCGCCGGGCGACAGCAGTGGCACTGACGTGCCATGCTTTTACTTGATCACTGCATGCTTGTCCCACTTCAACGCGCTCTGCATGCAGCACCTGCGCAGCGCGCCCGTCCGCAGCCGCGCGCCCGGCCCAATTCGGCGCCGGGGCCCGCCCTTGTGCTTGACGGCGCCCGACAGGGCAGCACCTGCGCGGCGAGCCCCGCCGCAAGCGCGGCGCCGCCTGCGCGCTCGGCCGCCGCCGCCTCCGCGGCAATCGCGGCCCGTCCGGCGCGCACGCTCGCGGCGGCGCCGGCCGCAGCTGCCGTACCCTCGCGCAGCCGGGCGGCGTCCGGTGTGGTCGGCCGCGTGCCTACAGCGCCCGGAGCAGGCTTCGTGACAGCCGACAAGGATTAGGAGAGGCATGGCATGGCGGTATGCGTGATGCCTGGGCCGCTACTGTGTCACAGTGTCATATGCCAGCGCATGCATTGCGCCACTCACTTCATGCAATGCACTTGGGTGGTGGGCTGGGTGTGGGCGCGCTGCGGGCGCACCCCTGCGCGCCAGCTCGGCGGCCACCGCCGCCCAGGCCGCGCCCTCCAGCAGCTGCGGCAGCGCGGCCGCCTCCAGCAGCGCGCCGCGCTCCGCGGGCGCCAAGCCCTGCAGCAACTCTATGCTCGCAGCCCTGCCGCCCCAGCCCCCCGCCGCCGCCCCTGCCGGCGCCGCCGCGGGCGCGCTGGGCCCTGCCGCCGCGCCTCGCGCGTGAGGTGCTGCTGCTCCGCTGCTCCGCGCTGCGACCGGATCGCCTGTGGGGGCTGCTCCGCCCGGCGCGGGCGCCAGCGCCGACAGGCCGAGCGGCTCCAGCACCGCGTGCACGCATGCGCGCACGCGCGCGGCAAAGCCGGGCGTGCCGACAGCAGCCGCGGCCAGCAGGCGCTCCACACCGGCCCTGCGCGTGCGGCAGGGGCGCTAGGTTGTAATACCTATCTAGGGTGTCTGTGTAAAGTACATGTCCGGGCGTGGCCATCGCATGTACCTGAGGGCCAGCATGCTCATGCGTGCGCCCTTAGGTCGAACCCCACCATGGCAGCTACACAAGTACAAGCCACCTCCTCTTGTGGGCCAAAAAGGTGGTGCATGCAGGGTGGGGAGCACCGTCTGTCAGCACCAAGGTGCGTCAGCGCTGCGGCTGTGGCCGCCATGTCTATCGCCCAGCCGCCGCCGCCCTCGGTGCCAGGGCTTGGCAAAACCCTCGGGCCAGGCTCTTGTAGGGCCTCCGCTGCGCTTCCCCATGCCGCCTGGCCCTCTGGGTCCGTGCCGCCGGACGCGGCTGCCAGAACGCGGCCTGCGTCCAGGGTAGGGCAGGGCCGCGCGCGGCGCCAGATGCGCAGCACGAGCGCGGGCGCGGGCGCGCCGTCGCGCGCCGAGCGCCAGCCCAGAAATGCGGCGCGCGCATGCCCGTGCAGCCACAGCCAGTCTGTGGCCGCGGCCGCCGCGTCAACACCACAGGCCGTTTCAAGGTGAGGCACACGCAGCAGAGGAGCGTCTGCATGCGAGGCGTTGCGAGCTGCTGACAGGTGGTTTGCTAGCGCTTACAATGAGAAACAAATAAATAACAGGAGGAGGATGCATTGTGAGCAGTGGTCCAGCAGTCGGAGCTCAGGACCATGCAGCCATACGCGGGCGCTGCATGATCAGAGCAAGCCCTCTCACCATGCTGGAGTGCTTAACATGTAGCCAGATAGGAGCGTGCCCTCTCACCACGCTCTAGTACTTCATTGTCGCCGGCGGGCCATGGCGCGCACCGGCCAGCGCGGACAGCGCGAGCGGCAGCAGCGCGGCGTGGCAGGCGCCGTCCAGCAGCGCCAGCAGCGCGTCCAGGCCGCCCGCCACGAGCATCCCCGCGGCGCCCTCCTCGCTGCGCGGCCCGGCGCACACCCTTTTGCTGTCAGTAGAGCGCCAGGCGTGGGTCGGGTACCCTAACCCTTGTGCAACCACGCGCTGTACAGCCGCTGGCCGAGGGCGCGCGGGCGGCGGAGCGGCGCGCCCTTTTTGCCGCTAGCGCAGGCACAGCGTCAGCGTTAGGGTCCTCCGCTCCACTGGGCTCATCATTGCCATCCCCGCCCGCTATACGCATTAAATGAGAGAGAGGCGTGAGAGCCGGCGGCCTGGCCTGGGCACGACGGCGCGCCAGGCGGCCGCAAGCGCTGCCGCCAGGCGGAGCGACGGCAGGGGCGCGGGCGCGAGCGCGATGTGGCGGTCCAGCTCCGCCGCCACCGCGGCTGCGCCCTGTGCGGCACGGGGCGTCAGGGGGCCAGCGGAGCGGTGGTGCCTTGCAAGGAGCCTGGCACAGTGAAGATGCAGCGGCTCCATGGGCTCGCCCGCGCCACCATGGGCTCGCCCGCGCCACGCTTTGTTGTTGAGCACCGTGAGCGTCTAAGCTGCATGTGTGACATCACAGGAGTCCTGGTCCTGGTCACTGGTTCTATGCCAGATTTGACTGGCTTCCTTAGCATGTCCATGAAACAACGGAACAACAATGAATGCATGCGCTGCGCACATGGCCTGCCAGCGCACAGGAGCGCGGGCGCTGCACATAGCGCTATGGCGCGCCAGGCCAGGGCCCCGCGCGCGCACCCCCGCGTCGCAGAGCTCCGCGCGCGCGCATGCGCTGCCTGCGCACAGCGCGGCAAGTGCCAGGCAGGCCGCCTGGCCGGCGCCGTCGCGCTCCGCGTGCGGCCGCGCCGGGAGGCTCGCGCCGCCGCCCGGCGGCAGAGCCGCTTCCGTGCAAGCCGCCCCTCCTGCCACAGGCTGCCGTGACTGCATGCCCGAGCCCTGTTTTGCGCATGCATGTGTCTGCCGGCTGGGCCGGCTCGGGGCCAAGCTGCCCCCAGCGCCGCCTGTGCCGTCACCAATAGCGGCTCTGCTGGGGCGCGCAAACAGCCGGACCTGCACTGTCCGTCACGTGATGAGGTGCGCGCCTTCCCGCGCCAGGGCGCGCACAGCGGCCGCCACAGCGCCGGCGTCGCGCAGCGCGGTGGCTGCCGCGGGCGTCGCGGACGCCGCCAGCATGTGGGCCAGCGCGGGCCTGGCGCCCCCGCCGGCGGCCGCAGCCACCGCGGCTGCTGGGCCGCCACACGCCACATAGACCTGCATGCGGCCGCGACGTTGATGATGGGCGGGTTAGCCTTGGTTGATAACCCTGATGCGTTCGCGGTGGCGCTCGCATGGCAGGCAATTTGCACAAGTCCATGCGGGCCTATCTCTATTGGCTACAGGGCTCGCACACGGTGAGAGCAGCTGGCGGGCGGGCGGCCGGCTGACAGGCCTGCCTGCAGCTCCTGCCCTGCCACAGCCCGGTCTGGCTGGAAGGGTGCTCGCATGCAGCATGGATCCTGCAGGCCCTCAATCCTGCCGCACTGCAAAGCGTACGACCTCTGCTGGGCTGCTGGGCGGGTGCGCGCACCTCGGGCGCGCACGCCGCTAGGCCCGTCAGCGCGGCCAGAGCGGCGCGCTGCAGCGCGCGCGCCTGGGCGGCGGGCCACTGCCACGCGAATGCGGAGCCTGCTTGCGCGCCGCACGCTGGCATGCCCCCCGCCATGGCGCCGGAGGCAGGAGCCGCGACCGCGCCGCTCGTGCGCGGCTCGGGCGCGCCGGCGTCGGGCTCCCTGAGTGTGCCGGCGCCGGGACCAGCACCTGTCGGCGCGCCTCCCGGCCAGCGGGACGCCTGGTCTGCGTCTGGGGCACCAGTACAGCTGCAACATGTCCGTCCGCATGCCGCTCTCGAGTCGGCGGGCGCGGCGCAGACGCCAGTCGCACAGTCGCCGCTGGTGCTGTCGCAGGGCGCAGCGCCGCCGCTCCTACCGCCCTCGCATGCGGGGTCTGACACTCGCGACTCTCGCCCAGCGCAGACGTCGCCGCCGTCGGCGCGCCCGGACGCCCACATGGCCACGACATCCGTCCAGCTGGCCGCGTGCGCGCGCCACGCGCACGCGGGCACCGCCACGAACAGCGCGCCCAGCAGGCGCCAGGCGAGCAGGCGCAGCGCCAGGGCGCGCTGCTGCGCGGCGGCGTCCCTGGGGCCGGGGCGCTCGAGAGCCGCCGGCTGCGCGTGTGCGCGCGCAGCTGCGCCGAGCGGGCGCTCTGGCCAGGTCGCCGCGGCCAGCAGCGGCTCCAGCAGGCCCGCCGCCAGCAGCTCTGCGGCGCACAGACTGTGAGGGCATGCATAGGAGTCCCTACCCTATCCCTGATTAGGGAGCCAATGTCGCCAGCAGCGGCTCCAGCAGGCCCGCTGCCAGGAGCTGTGCGGCACACAGGCTGCAAGAGGGTGCATAGGGAACCACTGTTGCGCACATCATCAATTCTGCATGTATACGAAGTATGGCTTGTGTCACAGTAGGGCTCTAACGCATAGGCATTATGCTGCAAAGGGGTGCTCATCCAGTGCTGCAGGCAAGGGTCCCGGCAAAGGCCATCGACAGCACTGCACGCGCGGCGCACGCTGGCAGAAACGGGCGCCGCCGGGGCGCTGCGCGCAGCGGCAGGCCACCAGCAGCGCGTCGTTGCGCAAAACGGCGTCGGCCGGCCGGCCGCCGTGCAGCAGCGCCGCGCGCACCAGCGCCGCCAGGGCGGCCGCAAGCCCGGCGCGTGTTCCGGCGCTGGAGAGGGCGTCGCTGTCGACCACGGGCGCGCCCACGCCGGGCGCCGCCTTGAGCTCGTCACAAGGATTGGCGTCGGAGCACATGAGCCCGCCCGTTTCATGCACGCCTGCGTGGGGCGCCGAGGGCTCGTGCATGCCGGCAGGGTGCAGGGCGCAGGCGGCGAGCTGGTCGGCACCGGATGCCCCGGCTGTCGACACCGCTGTGCCAGGTTGGCCGTCCGTGTGCGGGCCAGGCCCCACGGCTGCGCCCAGCGCCGGCTCAAGCAGAGCCCGGACGAGTCCGAGCGCGATCCGCGCGGCCGGGTCGCGCAGCGGCGAGCGAGCCAGCGCCGCGACGGCCGCGGGCAGCGCGCCGGCCGCGGCGGCGGCCGCCGCCACGCCGCCGCCGCGCGAGCACGCAGCCAGCAGCGCGCGCAGCAGCGCGCCGGCGAGCGGCGTCAGGGGCTCTGCCGGCTCGGGGCGCCGGGCGCTTGCGGGCACGGGAGCCAGGGCGGGCGCAGGCGCGAGCGCGCATGCAGGCGGCACTGCATGGCTTCCGACCTGGGCCTCAGATGGCTGCAATGAAGCTGCCGACGCTGCATCTGTTTCGGATGGCGCACCATGCTGCGGGGCAGGAGCAGGAGCTGCCGTCCCAGCGCTGGGCTCTGTGTCGGGCTGCAGGCTGTCCGCAGCATCTGCCTGGGTCTGCGCAGTCGCAGCTCGCAACTCGCCCGGAGCGGACGTCGCAACGTCAGCTGGAGCCAGCGCCCCCGGCAGAGCAGCGGGCTGGCCCGGCTCGGAGGCCCCGCCTGCTGTGGGGCCTTCCCCCGGGCGGGCCTGCTCAAGGCGGCGTGTGCATGTGCCTGTGGCTGTGCTCAGGCGGCCTGGTGATGGCACTGCTTCAGGGAGGACTCCCGGTGCATGGCGCAGTGGGCCTCTGTCGTCATTCACAGAGGCCGCCGCGCGCAGCTCAGCAGCTAGCGCCTGGACCATTAGTGCAATGGCTCCGCTCTCCGCCAGGAGCCTGCGGCGCTCCCACACAGCAATTGCTCTGATAAAATCATCGTTGTGCCCAATGAATGTCATGCAGAACTGTAAGGCTTCTGTACGCACGCATCAGCCCCTCGACCCCAGCGCTGAGTAGCCCGCATGTCGCGAGGCGAGCGCGCATGGCAAGTTCAAGAAGCTACCGACAACGCCCACCTCAGGTTGCTGGGTACGGACTCGTTGGTGGGGGCGCTGCTTGGCCATGCGCCAGCGCAGGCGCGGTTTTCACTGCCTGCCACGGCTGCGAGTGCCTGCAAAGCGGCAGCGCCTGTGAGCATGCAACCTGCTGTGACAGTGAGCACTGCCCGCGAAAGGAGCTTCCTTCGGAAAAGAAAACTATCAATGAATGAAGAGCCCGCCTCGCCTGGACGGCGGCAAAGCGCGTCTCTGGGTGCGTCCCGGGAGCGTGGCCGCCGGCTGCCAGCTCCCCCATCGCCGCGAACACGCGCGCCGCCGCGCCGGCGCCCCGGGCGCCATCGGACGCCAGGCGCTTGCGGAAGGGCAGCGCGCAGAGCCTGCCTGAGTCAGAGCCGGCCGTGAGGCGCGGGCTCTGCTGGAGCACTTGCTGGTATGGTGCGTTGCGTGCCACACCAGCGTTCTGCCGAGCAAGGGACGATGGAGCGCTTCGTATCTGAAACCCATGTGCCTGAGCGCTGCACCACTGCTAATGTTCTGAGGCCTCTGTGCAAGCTAGCCTGGGGAGGGCTGTGACTTTGACGGCACAGGGCGCACCCTATGAGCTTGCCGAGCATCGCGCGCAGCTCGGGCCGGCGCGCCGAGGCGCGCGCAGCGGCTACCAGCAGGTCCGCAACCTCGCGCGCCTGCGTGTACAGGAACCCCGACGCGCCGAGCTCGAGCACGCGCTCGAGCGCCGCGCAGTGGCGCTCGTGCAGGCTGCTTGCCAGCGGGTTGCTCAGCAACGCAGTTGCCGACGTGATGGGGTCGCACACGAGCAGCATGGTGACCACGCCCCACAGCTTTGCAACTTTGCGAGTTATGAGGCAACGTCTCCAGGCTTTTAGGGTCGCGAAATACTTTCACTTAATTCAGATCAGCAACCCCGCAGTGCAGCTGTCAAGCCCACTTTGACATGCTTCACCATCGAGACAGGGCAAGCGTACCTGCACAGATCCACACAGCAGCAAGTCAAAGTGCGGTGGCAGTGGTCTGGGCGAGTTGGCAGGCTCCCTGAGGGGAGCGACGCTAAAGCTGATGGATGGTCGACACTGACGGAGCGAGGAGCCGCGTGGTGAGTAGCCGCGCGCAACGGTATGGCGTCCTGCAGCGGCAGGGAGCACAGCGCGCCGGCCAGCGAGCTGCTGGGCTCGGTGCGCGCCGCGCATCTTGTTAACTAGTCCCGCCGGAGCGCGCCGGAACACTGCTCGGCGCGCCCCGCTGCGGCTGCGACCACTGCCAGGCGCGGCGCGGCGCGACCGGCGGGCGTGGGCGTCCCCAGGTGGAGGCGAGCTTCCGCGGCGTGGATTACATCGCGACGCTGTCGATTCTGGGCGGCCACACGCTGCGGGTGGAGGTGGAGCGCAAGGCCGACGCGCACTGCTGGAGCGGCGACTTCCCGGCCCAGCGTTCGTGCCCCGCGCGCCTGGCTGCTGCTTGCTCGCATCGCCCGCAGAGGCTCATGTCACGGGTGGTGAAGATTATCAAGTTTCGGCTGTGCTGCCACCACCAGCTCGCGTGTGGCACCGCGCACGCCTCGGCCCTGTGATCAGCGGGGTCAGGCATGCAGATGTCCGCAACCATGGCGGCACCCGGGGCGCGCAGACGTGGAGGAGATCACTGCGCGCACCGGCAACTACAAGAAGTTCGCCGTGTTTGCACGGATGCTGCTGGCCGCGCTGCGGCGCGACTGCGACGCGGTGTCCGCCGACCTGCTCGCGTTTGCCGACCTGGAGGCGCTGCGCGCGCGCCGCGCCGCGCCCCAGGGTCCAGAACCCAGCGCCGGCGCGCGCGGCGCGCCGGCCGGCCCCGCCGCGGACGCGGCGGCCGCGGGCGGCGGGGGCGAAGCCGGCGGCGGCGGCGGGGACGGGCCGGGCGTGGCGCCGGGCGCCAACAACAAGCGCTACCTGATAATGACGTACGCGGCCGAGTACGACCGCGTGCACTACCCGCTGCCGCTCGCATTCCAGGAGCGGCCGGACCCTGAGCGCCTACGCGCCACCGTCGCGGGCCTGCGCGCGGAGCTGGACGCCGCGCGGCTGGCGCGCCCTCCCAACGTGGGAATGGACGCCGCTCTGGTCTCTGCAGTGACGCGGCGGGGCCAGCGCACGGAGCCCAGGCTGCCAGCGCATGGAGGCGGGCGCGCAGCCTGTGCGCCGCGCCAAGACCAGGCGACAGGCGCCACTGATGCGTACTTCACAGGAGTTATTGCAGTGCGGCGTGGTCCGCGCTGATGTGCGCGCGCGCGCAGGGCGCCGGCGGGCGGCGCGGCATGGAGGCCGCCGCGGAGCTGCGCCGGCTGCGCGAGCAGGTCGCGGCGCAGGAGGCGGCGCTGGCCGCCGCGCGCGCCGCCGCGGCGGACGCCGGCCAGGCGCGCGCGGCGGCCGAGGATGCGCTGCGCGAGCTGCGCATGGTGTGGCGCCCCCGGGCGCACCGCAGGTGTTGCGTTTCAGCGCTTGGGGGGAGTCCCTGGGGGGTTTACTGGGGGTACAGGCCCAGGCGGGCTGCGACACGCATCTGGATGTTGCTGAGGCATGTGGACCGGCGCGGGGCGAGTCCCGGTGTTGCGCAGGCGCGGCACGCGCGCCGCCCTCGCCCATCAGTTGCTTCCCTGTGCTGGTCGCCGCCAGGCAGCCGCAAATCCCGCGCGCGTGCCGCAAACCCTGCGCGCGCGCCGCAAACCCTGCGCGCGTGCCGCAGGCGCGCCAGGAAGGCGCGCTGCTGCAGCGGCGCGCCGAGGCGGCCGAGGCGGAGGCGGCCGCGCAGCGCGCGGCGGCCCGGCGCGACCTGCGCCGCGCCGCGCGCGAGGCCGCGGACGCCGGCGAGGAGGCCGCGCGGCTGCGCGAGGCCGTGCGCGACCTGCGCGTGCGCTGCCGCGAGGCCGCGCTGGACGCGGAGGCCGCGCGCGCGCGGCGCGGCGGCGCGTTTGCGCCGCCGCTGCGGTGCGCACGGCCCTTGCAGCCCGCCCCGGCCTGCGGGCCGCTTGAGGCAGGGGGGGGCGGCATGGCGTGGGGCTGCGCGCAAGCGGCGTGCGGGTGACCACGTGCACGGCAAGCCGAGGCCGCGCATGGGCCGTGCGGCAGTGCAGATGCGCTGTTGCTGCTCCCACTGCTCAAACTTTCTGGGGATGCGGGGCATGCATGCTGTGCAAGCGGGAGGCACAGCAGGGAGTGTGCCGTGCACCACGGCTCCCGGACCGGCGGGCGTCATGATCAGGGCTCGGTCCCTGGCGCGCCGTGCTGCGTCCCAGCGTCCCAGCCTGTGACGCTGCTGCGCGCGCGCCGCAGGGCGTACAGCGCGCGGAGCTCGCCGCCGCGGCGCCCCGCCGCGCGCAGCGAGCCGGGCGCGGGCGGCGCGCACGCTTCCGCGGCGCCGTCCTACGGCGCTTCGCCGCGCCCGCACAGTGCGCCCCGGGCTGCGCCTCAGCCGGAGGGTCTGGCGGGTGAGAATGCGCGGCAGGCCTGCCGGCTGCCATGCGAACGCGTTGCTGGCAGCAGAGGGCGCGTACAGGCAGGGCGCGGCTGATGCGGCACAGGCCGCCCGTCGCGCCATGCCTGATGCTGGTCCAGGCGCTTTTTCACATGTCAGCAACTTGCGTGCAGGTCCATGTCACGCATGCAGGTCAGGCAGTGGGGTTGTGGCCTGGCGAAGACCGGTTGGCGCCGCTTCCGCTGCCTGGGCCCTGCGCACAGTACCGTCTGGGCGCCCGTCGCCGCCGCCGAGCACGGCACCCGCCCAGCAGCCATGCTGGACACTGTGGAACACTACAGTGTTGAACATGTCAGCATCCGAAAGACACGCGCCCGCCTCGCAAGCAACATGCAGAAACGCTGTGCACACTCCTGGGCGGGCGCAGCGCGGCCAGGCGGGACGGCTCCGGCCTCGCCGCGGCCCGCATCGGCGACGTCGCCCGGGCGCCCGCCGCGCTTCGACCCGACGCTGTACGTGGCCGCGCGGCGCGAGCGCGAAGCGGCCGCCGCCGAGCGGTGCCGCCGGCGGCCGACGCCGCCGCCCTCGCGGCCCAGCTCCGGCGCGGCCCCAGCGGCTCAGCACCTGGAGCGCATCTAGCCGTCAATTCCTAGCACGAGTTGCCTGCCTCGCTCAGCTGGACTGGTCAGCATGGACCCTGATGAGTCGTCTGTGATGTCAGAGGTTTCTGATATCAATACTGCCATGTGCCCGGGGAAGCTGCGACTCCGAAACCGCAGACGCGCCCCTGCGCGCCTGCCAGGACTGCCGTCACCGTCCCGCAGCCGCCACGGCGCTGCCGAGCGCGGCGGCGACGGCCGCCACGGGCCGGACGCCTACGCGTACGGCGCGGGGGCCGCGGGCACGTGGCGTGCAGACCCTGACCCTGACCCTCGCGCCGTTGAGCGGCCGCGGCCGCGCGTCGGTGGCTGGGCCGCCCGCAGCGAGCGCTCTGGAGACCTGTCCGGTGCGCAGTCCTGCGCCACAGAATGGGAACCGGGCATGCTTGCATCCGCATGTCACAGCTTCTCAGGTGCCTGACGCGCTTGTGCATGCCTTCCCAGGAGCAGGCGTGTCCCGAAAATGAGGGGCTTGCTCTCCAGGCTCGCCGAGCCCTGGAAAGCGCCTTTGTTGACCAAAGCTCTCATGCCTGAACCGAGGCAGGCATCTGCGCATGGTCCCCGGAGCGCATCAGCAAACACTGCACGCTAGGGTGTGCCCTGACGCTGCGTGCCCTGCTGCGCGGCGCCAGCCCGGAGTAGCCGCCCGAGCCCCTCGGTCAGCCGCGCGGCGAGCCCGGCATGGCGCGGCGCGCGCAGCATCGGCAGCGGCCGGACCGCGCCTGACGACCTCGACCCCGCCAGGCCCCGCGCCTTCCCTGCCGCCGCCGAGCGCGCCGCCTCGCCCGGGCGCGCGCTGCGCGACGTGCAGGCGCGGCTGAACCAGTATGTCGAGCGCGCGCCCGGGGGCGCGCGGGGCAGGTTGCGCGGCGGGCTCGTGGCTGCCGGGGCGGCCGCGGGCGCCGACGGCGCGACGAGCGGCGTCGCCACGCCGGCGCTGCCTGGTGAGGCGCCGTTTCACGAGGACGACGCCTCTTTTGGCGCTCTCCCCGGAGAGTCCCGCGAGGACGGCCGCAGGCGCCCGCAGGCCGGCAGCAGCGCGTGGCCGGCAGGGAAGGGCGAGCCAGGGCTGCGCGCCGACCCGGGGCGCGGCCCGGCGGCGCCCGGTGTGTTTGCCGGTGCGGCAGCCGGCCTGTCCGACATTGACGCGCGGCTGCACGCGCTGCAGGACTTCCTGCGCGCGGCCAAGGCCGGCGCCTGTGCGCCTGCCTGACATCAATACCCTAGGTTACCCAACCCTACCGCTGATGCATTGGTGCTCCCTCTGACACCTCCTCTGAACTGATGCAGTGAGAGGGCTGCCGGGCCCTGGACAATGTCTTGACGCGTGCCGCATGTTCCCGCTTGGCGCGGCCAAGGCTCGCGCGGGTGTGGGGTTGCCCGGGCATCTAGAACGGCGGGTTTACACTGGCTGCAGACAGAATCTGCAGGTTGTAGCAAACTTCAGTGAGTTTAAACAAATCTGACCCCAAACAAATTTGTGCTCTCAGCTCTGGAAAAAGGTGCTCCAATTAGACCATGACATGCCAACAGACGCACTCTCAGAAATCAACACCTCAAAGCTCTTTGGGCCATCACACTCTGCTCCTCATGCCAGCGTGCAGCCAACACTCGCTCAACAAGCACGCCCAAGCAGCCACAAGAATACAATGCTCCCCTTCCCCGACCAGCCGCAGACACCAGACCAAAGCATACCTCACAGCCCTTGCCCTACTCGCTGCCGACTTCTTTCCTATGCAAACAGGGAGACCCGCCAGCTGTGGCACAGCCCGGGCAGCCCCAGCGGCATGACCTCCGGCCGGTGCGCGCAAAGCAAAACGGCAGCCCCCGAGAGCAGCGGCGCGGCCTGGGCAACCCCAGCGGCATGTCAGGCGGCCGATGCTCCGCAAAGAGAGGCAGCCCCAAGCGCTACGGCGCGGCCTCGGCGGCCTTGGCGGCCGTCTCGGCGTCCAGGATGCGCTCCGCGAACAGGAAGCCGACGCCCGAGAGCAGGTAGCATGCGGGGACCAGCAGCATCGCCTGCTGCAGGCCCACACGCTCCTCCAGCGCCGCAACGCCTGAGCGGCACATAGGGTAGGGTTAGGGTGCACGGACGCACGTCAGGGTGCGCAGACGCGCCACGCACATGTGCTACGCAGGCGCGCGTCGCCACGGACCGGGCGCGGCGGCGGGCGCGGCGCTGCGGGCGCATGTTCGGGCGCGCGGACGTGAGCGGGGCGGGCGGCGGGCATACCGGCCCGCCCTCACAGAGGCCACGCCGTGCGGGCCACACACGACCATGCAAGCGCGCAGGTTGCGGACGCGCTGAAAGAGGGTCCGTGACAGGGCGCCTGGCACGGCCGGGCGCGCACCGAGCGGGCCCAGGCCGCCGATGAGGTTGCGCACGCACAGGTGCACGGCCGAGCCGGTGGAGCCCAGGTCGGGCGGCGAGACGTCGCGGATCATGATGGCCGCCGGCGCGCGCCACATCTCGCTCAGCGCAAAGCCCTGGGCGCGCGCGCAAAAAACCCCTCGCCGGCAGCGCAGGCAGCCAACCCTCCCACGGCAGGCAGTGGGTGGCGCGTGCCCGCCGCATCTACATGCAGCGTTCGCAGCGCGCAGCCGCGCGTGTCAACCAGAGAAGGCACGCTCGCACGGCCTCCTACACGTGCTGAGCCCGGCGCGCAGCCGGCCGCGCGGCAGAGCCGCGCGAGGGGCCCGTGCGCATGCGGGCGTGCAGGGCGCGAACCACCAGGAGGGCGGCCAGCGACTGCTGGTACTCCGGCGCCAGCACGTTAGCCACCAGCGCCGGCGTGGCGGCGATCGTCGCGCCTGCCGCGCGCACGCCGCGCATGGGCTCCCCGCACCAGCTGCGAGGCAGGCATGCCCGTCGACTTTCAGCGGCTGTGGGCGGAACAGGCGGCACCATGGGGTTTTGAAAACCCACGGTGCAGACGATGAGGCGGCTGGTTGCAAGCGCACGTGCCCAGCCTTCTGCGAGGAGCCAGGGCGTCCACCTTGGCAGCGAGCCAGGCGCCCTTGCCGGCTGCAAAGCCGGTCGACCAGGAGCCAGGGCTGCCGCCCCGCAGGGCCCGGGGCGGGGCCAGGAGGCCGCGCGCACCGGCCGTGAGCCAGGCGCGCCCGCCGATCTTGGACAGCCAGTCGGCGAGCAGCCCGCCGCCGACGCCGCCGACAATGCCGCCGATGGGCAGGATGGTGGCGAGCGCGGGCGCGTACACGTCGGGCGTCAGCTCGTACACGCGCGTGTAGAACGTCGCCTGGAAGCTGATGAGCGCCCAGCTGCCCACGTCGTTGAAGGCGGCGGCCAGCGTGACCGCCTGCGCGCGCGGCGGCGAGCCCTACGGTCCAACAGGGCCGAGCACCAGACATGAAGTAGGGTCAGGATTAGGCGAGCGGGCCGCGCCTGGAAGGCCCGCGACCCGACCAGCTTGCGCACGCTGGCCCACATGTTGCTGTCCCGCCGCTTTGCCTCCGCTTCCGCGGCGCCGCGCGCCGCGGCATCCTCGCGCGCCGCGTCCGCCCGCGGCTCCTGCACGCGCAGGCAGCCGTTGGGGGCATGTGCGTGCCCAGCGTCCGGCCCGGCGCCCCAGGGTTACCCAGGATGCGCCTCTCGACACTGTGCAGAGCCTTGCACCACTCTTCTGATGTAAAAGAGGGATGTCCTGGCTTGCTCAAAGTTGGGCCAAGCAGGTGCGTACACCGAGTACGCCAGGTGCATCACTTCTGCGTAAGTCTTTGAGTGTGCTGCCTTAAACAAATTTTACTTGGCTGCTCCAGCTCCTGGAGCTGCTCCAGCAGCACCAGCAGAAATGCGCGCCTGCGCGAAGCGGTCGGTGCCGGAGCGATTGAGCGCGCGCGTGGCCGGGTTCGTGAACTTGCTGCTGGCGAACGCGTTGCCCAGGAAGCCGCCGGCCGGCTTGCGCGGCTCGTCCAGCGTCAGCACGGCCAGGCCCGCGACCACCAGCCCCGGCGGCCCCAGCCAGAACAGCAGCGTGCGCCAGGACGACTCCGCCAACGCGCCGTACAGCACCTGCGCGGCGCGGCGCGCCAGCGTCGCGCGCCGGGGCGCAGCCTCCCGAGGGGCTGCAAGATTACAGACGGGGGTGCGCCGCGCGCGCCGCCCCGCGTGTGCGCTGCCGGTTGCTGGGCTCGCCGCAGGCTCCTGTGAACACCAAGGCTGGCCTTGGCGGCTGCAGCATGTCTTCCAACACACCCCGAGCGCTTCGCAAAACAATGTCCAACTCCGATACTCCGATGTGAGGCCCACCATCGGTTTTCATGGCCCAGATATACGTGATCTCCGTGTGATTACGTGTGATCATCCTGTACAGACAGATTAAGATAGGTTGCGGCGGGCGCGCGCGTGGAAGTCGTAGTCGTAGATGGGCGTGATGGCGGCCATCTCGCCCTGCGTGTACAGGATGGACACGTGCGACAGGTCCACCGCGTCCAGCGGCACCATGGTCACGCCCAGGCCCTCGGTCGCCGCGTGCGTCACGCCCAGCTGCCTGCCGGCCCGCGGCCGCCCGTGAGCGCCGCATCCGCGTCGGGTGCGCCGTGCTTATGCGATGCTCACAGCCCGCAGACTGCAAACTTTTTGTATTTGGCAGCACACGTGCGACCGTCTACGGATCTGGGCGCATGATAGCCATACCAACACCCCCGCTGCTCGGCTCCCCCGGGAGTCCTTACAAGCAGGTTGCCAGGCCGCGCAAGCGACAGCGCGTCATGTCACAGCGGGAGGCGCGCCCGGCGATGATGACCGCCGCGAACGACAGCGCGCGGCCGCAGTAGATGGCCGCGTTGTAGGCGGCCATGGCCGTGTTGCGCCCGCGCGGGAA
>JAABUP010004406.1_pt1 | contig 23013 bp, 19 predicted proteins | sample 5559201 | NCBI WGS metagenome assembly JAABUP01 (sample SAMN10711887, study PRJNA513373) | rock metagenome | isolation source: Antarctica rocks | place: Antarctica | reverse complement strand
GCCACCACAGCAGCACCGCGTCCACCACGTCCTGATGCTCGGGGCCGAGCCTGTCCGGATCGAGCAGCTCGGCGCCGGTGCGGGTCTCGACCGAGGTGCGCAGGGCCTCGTCGGCGTCCTCGTCCCAACCGATCTCCAGCACAGCCTGGCCCGGAGCGAACCCCAGGCGACGGGCGATGCCGTCGTCGGCCGATGCGCTATCGGTCACTGGTTCCGCCTCCTGGCCCAACGGGGCCCGGGGACGCGCGGCGCCGCGCCAGTCCCGCCGACCAGCACCACGCACCCCCTCGTCGCACGACTCGCCGAGCCGCTGTCCACGAGCACCGTGGCCCGCTACGGAACGTCTGCGGAGCATACCGAGACCGCAGAGGGCTGGCAGCCGTGAGGACAGGCCACCCCATGACCACCTCGGGGACGTCGGAAGATGTGCGGGTGCCGACACCTGTTCCACCGGATCAGTCCGCCCGGGCCCGCTCGTTCGGCGCAGCCGCCGCCGATTACCACCGAGCCCGCACCGGGTACACCGAGGACGACGTCGCCTGGGCACTCGACCTGTCCGACGGCCGCACGGCCGCCCGGCTGCGCGTCCTGGACCTCGCCGCCGGCACCGGCCGGCTGACGCTCGCGCTGCTGGCAGCCGGCGTCGGTGTCGGTGGCGCCGTCGGGACCGTCTACGCCGTCGAGCCCGACCCCGGCATGCGCGCCGAGTTCGCCCGGCAGGTGCCGCCGGGCCTGGTGAGGCTGCACGACGGGACGGCCGAGGCGATCCCGCTGCCTGACGCGTCGGTCGACGCCGTCGTCGTCGGCTCGGCCTTCCACTGGTTCGACCCCTCGCGCGCGCTGCCGGAGATCGCCCGCGTGCTGCGGCCGGGCGGAACGCTGACCGCCCTGTGGACCCAGCCCGACGAGGACGTCGACTGGGTCCGGACCTACCGCCGCGCCGCGCGGAACGCACTCGCGGCCGCCACCGGCCAGGAGACGGAACCCGAACGAGAGCCGGAACCGGACCGGTACGCCGGACAGCGGCACCTGGACATCCCGGCGTCGCCGCTGTTCAGCGACTCCGAGCGCCGGCAGACGGTCCACCTGGAGACCACCACCCGGGCGGACCTGGCCACCGCCATCGGCACCTACTCCGACGTGCTCGTCGCCGACCCCGCCGGCCGCCGCGCCGCGCTGCTGGCCGTGGTTGCCGAGCTGGACCGCCTCCTGCCGGGCAGCGCCGACGCCGGCCCTGACCCCCATCGACACGCCGGCCCCGACCCCGACGCCGAACCGGTGCAGCTCCCGGTCCGGGTACGGCTGGCGCGCCGCCGCCGGCTGTAGCGGGCCGCCGAACCGGCCGTGCTTCCCCGGGACCAGGACGTCGCTCCCGGGGGAGGATGGCCGGGTCGCGGCGATCCCGCGACCGCCCCGACCGCCCAGCGCCGGCCGGCTCCGCGTCCCACCCGACGCGCCGTCGAGCCGCCAGGAAGGACATCGCCGTGACCGGACCCGGAGCACCGCACGCCGCCGCACCGCGCACCGCGGCCGCGGCCGCGGCGGAACGCGTGACGCCCGACGCCGACCCGGCGGAGACCGGCGAGTGGCTGGACAGCCTCGACGGTCTGCTCGCCTCGGCCGGTACCGAGCGGGCAGAGTTCATCCTGGACCGCCTGGTGGAGCAGGCGCGCGCACACGGGCTGGTCGTCGCCGGCTCCAGCGCCGCCGCGCAGTCGACAGACTCCGGTGACCCCGCACCGGCCACCCCGGTGAAACTGCCGCTGGCCACCGACGACGTCAACACGATCGGCCTGGACGCCCAGCCGCCGTTCCCCGGTGACGCCGAGCTCGAACGGCAGATCACCGACACGATCCGGTGGAACGCCGCCGTGCTGGTCAGCCGGGCCAACCGGCCGGGTGTCGGCGTCGGCGGGCACATCGCCACCTTCGCCGGGGCGGCGACGCTGTACGAGGTCGGGCTGCAGCACTTCTTCCGCGGCCGCAACCACCCCGGCGGCGGGGACCAGGTGTTCTTCCAGGGTCACGCCTCCCCCGGCATGTACGCGCGCGCGTTCGTCGAGGGCCGGCTGACCGAGGCCCAGCTCGACGGGTTCCGCCAGGAGCTGACCAACCCCGGCGGCGGGCTGCCGTCCTACCCGCACCCGCGGCTGATGAGCGACTTCTGGCAGTTCCCCACGGTCTCGATGGGCCTCGGGCCGATCCACTCCATCTACCAGGCCCGGCTGAACCGTTACCTGCACGCGCGGGGATTCACCGACACCAGCCAGCAGCGGGTGTGGGCATTCCTCGGCGACGGGGAGATGGACGAGCCGGAGAGCCTCGGCGCAATCGGCCTGGCTGCGCGCGAGCAGCTGGACAACCTCACCTGGGTCGTCAACTGCAACCTGCAGCGCCTGGATGGCCCCGTCCGCGGCAACGGCAAGATCATGCAGGAGCTGGAGTCGCACTTCCGCGGTGCCGGCTGGCGCGTCATCAAGGTGGTGTGGGGCTCGGACTGGGACCCGTTGCTGACGTCGGCGGCCGGCCCGAAGCTGGTCGCGGCGCTGACCGCGACGCCGGACGGGCAGATGCAGACCTACTCCGTCGAGCCCGGCTCGTACCTGCGAGAGCACCTGTTCGCCACCGATCCCGATCTCGCCGAGTTGGCGTCGCATTACACCGACGACCAGTTGCGCGCGCTGTCCCGCGGCGGCCACGACGTCGCCAAGGTCTACGCCGCCTACGCCGAGGCGACCCGGCCGACGGGGCAGCCGACGGTGGTGCTCGCGCACACGGTCAAGGGCTGGCGGCTGAACAGCTTCGAGGGCCGCAATGCCACGCACCAGATGAAGAAACTGACCTTGGACGACGCGAAGAAGTTCCGCGACATCCTGCACGTCCCGATCTCCGACGAGGTCCTCGAGGCCGACGCCTACCGGCCGCCGTACTGGAAGCCGGCCGAGGACTCACCGCAGATGCGGTACCTGCGAGAGCACCGCACCGCTCTCGGTGGCGCGCTGCCGGAGCGGGTCGTCGACCACGAGCCACTGACCCTGCCCGGAGAGCAGGTGTACGCGACGCTGCTCAAGGGATCCGGCAAGCAGCAGGTCGCCACCACGCAGGCGCTGGTCCGGCTGTTCAAGGACCTGCTGCGGGACAAGGCGATCGGCCGCCGGTTCGTCCCGATCATCCCGGACGAGGCACGCACGTTCGGGCTGGACGCCACGTTCAGCACCGCCAAGATCTACAGCCCGTCGGGGCAGACCTACACCCCGGTGGACGACAGACTGCTGCTCGCGTACCGGGAGTCCGAGTCCGGGCAGATCCTGCACGAGGGGATCAACGAGTCCGGCTCGATGGCCTCGTTCGTCGCCGCCGGCACCGCCTATGCCACGCACGGGCAGCCGCTGATCCCGTTCTACATCTTCTATTCGATGTTCGGGTTCCAGCGGACCGGGGACGCGATGTGGGCCGCCGCCGACCAGCTGACGCGGGGGTTCCTCGTCGGTGCGACGGCCGGGCGGACGACGCTGAACGGTGAGGGCCTGCAGCACGAGGACGGTCATTCGCTGCTGCTCGCCTCCACCAACCCGGCCTGTGTCAGCTACGACCCGGCGTTCGCCTTCGAGGTCGCGCACGTGATGCGGTCCGGCCTGGAGCGGATGTACGGGTCCACCGAGGACCACCCGTACGGGGAGGACGTCTTCTTCTACCTCACCGTCTACAACGAGCCGATCTCCCAGCCGGCGCAGCCGGACGGCCTCGACGTCGACGGGCTGCTGCGTGGGCTGTACCTCTACGCCCCTGCCGAACAGCTCGAGTCCGCCGGTTCCGGCGATCCGGTCCCGCGGGTCCAGTTGCTGGCGTCCGGCTCGGCAATGCCGTGGGCGCTGGAGGCCCGGCAGCGGCTGGCGAAGGAGTGGGGCGTCGCCGCCGACGTGTGGTCGGCGACGAGCTGGAACGAGCTGCGCCGCGACGCCCTGGACTGCGATGCGTGGAACCTCGAGCACCCGGACACCACTGCCCGGGTGCCGCACGTCACCCGGGTCCTCGCCCCCACCGTCGGGCCGGTCATCGCCGTCAGCGACTACATGCGCGCCGTTCCCGACCAGATCGCCCCGTGGGTCCCCGGTGACTGGCGCTCGCTGGGCACCGACGGCTTCGGCCGCTCCGACACGCGCGCCGCGCTTCGCCGGCACTTCCGGGTGGACGCGCAGTCGATCGTGGTGGCCGCGCTGTCCGAACTCGCCGAGCGCGGCGAGGTGAAGACGGCCACCGTCCGTGAGGCGCTGGAGCGCTACGCCCTGGCCGACGTGACCGCGACCACCGCGACGGAGGCCGGCGGCGACAGCTGACGGTCAGCTGGCCGGGGCCGTCCCGGAGTGCTGCGGCGGCGGGCCGGGGTACCACTCGTCCGGTTCCGGCCACTGGAACCCGTCGGGGAAGTGGTAGGTCTCGAAGCAGGTGGTGGTCGCCGACTCGGTGTCGAAGAACGCTAAGGAGTTCTGGTCGCGCCACCGGCCGGACTGGGTCAGCGGAAACCCGCGTGCGGTGAAGCTGGCCAGGCGCTGGTCCCACGGCATCCCGTCGCAGTCGAACGCGACATGGTGGATGCCCTCGCCGTGGGCGTCGAGGAACTCGCGCATGATCGTCCACCCCGTCAGCGGCTGCATGATCTCCCAGGTCAGCTCGTTGTTCGTGGCGAAGCAGACCTTGAGGCTGAACGGGCTGTCTTCGCCGCGGTAGGTCGGCGCGGCCAGGCTGTCGTCGTCGAAGGTGTGCACGCGGAACGGCCCGATTCCCAGCCGTACCAGGCCGGCCATCGTGCGCCGGTGGTCCTCGGTGACGATGCACACCTCGACGATCCTGCCGAGGAAGGCGTTGCTGAGCGCAAACTCGCTGACCACGGTCGGCAGGTCGTCCGGGACGGTCTCGGGCTCCACGGGTCTCCTCAGCGGCGGTCGGGGGCGTCGTCGCGCAGTTGTCGGCAGAACGCCCGGACGTCGTCGATCGACCCCGGGCAGCTCCTCGGCCCACCGGGCCCGGCCGAGGAGCGCCACCAGCTCGTCCAGGTCCGCCTGCGGGACGTCAATGCTGACAGCAAAGGGTGTCCTGACCGATGTCCTGACGTTCCGGGCCCGCCGGGCCCATCCCGGTCAGCCGCCCTGTGCCTGCAGTGACACGTGCTCCCACGCGGCCCACGTAGCCAGCCTCGACGCGTAGACGCGCTTGGTGATGACGGTCGGGTCAAGGCCGAACAGGACGCGCAACGGCGGCTCTTCGGCGTCCACGACCTGCAGGATCGCCGCGGCCGTCGCCTCCGGGTCGCCGGGGTGGGCGGCAGAAGAGCGCTGCTGCTGCGCGACGCGGACGCCGTCGTAGGCGGGTAGCGGCGTCGCGCGCTTGGCCGACGGGCCGGACCAGTCGGTGGTGAACCCGCCCGGTTCGATGAGCGTGACCTTGATTCCGAACTCGGCGACCTCCTGCGAGAGGCTGTCGCTGAACCCCTCCAACGCCCACTTGCTGGCGTGGTAACCGCCGGTGTTCACGAACGCGGCCACCCCGCCGATGCTGCTCACCTGGACGATGTGGCCGCTGCGCTGCTCGCGCATGATCGGCAGGGCCGCCTGGGTCACCCAGAACGCGCCGAAGAAGTTCGTCTCGAACTGGGCGCGCAGCTCGGCTTCGCTGAGTTCCTCGATCGCGCCGAACTGGCCGTAGCCCGCGTTGTTCACCACGACGTCGAGCCGGCCGAACGTGTCCCGGGCCAGCGCGACCGCGTCGGCGTCCGCCTGCTTGTCGGTGACGTCGAGCCGGATCGGCAGCACCGCGTCACGGTAGGTGTCCACCAGGTCCTTCAGCGAATCGGTGTTGCGCGCGGTCGCCGCGACCCGGTCGCCGCGGGCCAGCGCTGCCGCCGCCCAGAGGTGCCCGAACCCCTTCGATGCCCCGGTGATGAACCAGACCTTGGAGTCCTGTGCCATGAGCGCCCGCCTTCGAATCGTTGGCCCGTACAACACGCAATGGTCCCGGATAACGGCACCGGCCGGCGGTTGTCTTCCAGCGTGGCACCCACCGCCGGCGCTGCATCCAGGGTCGCCCCGCGTCCGGCGGGCGTCGCCGCCCGTCCCACCGGGATGACCCGTCCCACCTGCCGACCCCGTCATGACCCCGAACCGTGCGACGCTCGCCGGGTGTCGATCGACGGGACAGCCGCGCGCAGGGGCTACGAACCCTTCCCGCCGTTCGCAGCCTGGCTGGCGGTTCCGTACGACGCCACAATCTTTCGACGTCAGGAGCCAGGCTGGAAGAGCGCCGGGCAGTCGCGGGGCGGCGGCCCTGGACGCCGCGGTAGTCCGCGCGACGCGCACTACTGCTACGTCTGCGTCCATCCGTTCGCCGACGACAACGGCCGGGTCGCCCGTGCGCTGGCATCGGTGTTTCTCTACCGCCGGCCCGGGGTACCGCTCGTGGTGTTCGCCGACCAACGAGCCCTGCACCTCGATGCGATCGAGGCCGCGGACGCCGGCCGGCCCGAGGCGTTCACTGCGTTCGTCGACGAGCGCGTCGCGGACACCATCGGCGTCCTCCTCGCCAACATCCGCGCTCCGGGACCGACAGTGACCGCGAGCCTGGATGTGCTCCGATCGACGCACGCGGCCGTCGTCGGCAGCGGCGACCTCGACCGAGATGCCGTCCGCGTCGCGACGGTCGTCGACGAGGCCTTCTCGGCGGCCCTCGCCAAGCTCGACGGGAGCCCGGTGGTCGCGACGTTCATGCGGTCTCCCGGGGAGTTCGGGTGGACGGACGCCGTGCGTGACGGCTTCCGCGTCGTCGCCGACGCCGGTGGGCGATTCTTCCTCCACGTGCGGATGGACCTCGGGAGTCCCGCGACGGTCGCTGTCTGGGGCGCCGTCTTCGTCAGCACCACCTATCGAGCCGGCGTCGACCTGTTGATCGCTTCGCAGGCTGACCCCGAAGGTGTCGAGGTCGCCCGCCGCGAGGTCGATCCGGTCGTGACCGAGAGCCTGCGCCGCAAGGTCGAGGGCTGGGTGGAGGGACAGCTCGAGTCGGCGCTGCAGCAGCTGGCCGGGCAGACCACCGGGCGCCCGTAGCGCCGGCGGGTAGCCCGCCGTCATCACGCCCGGCGCCCTAGGGTGCCGCTCATGGGCGCCCAGGACGGCCCGCGTCCGGCGACGGTCCGCCGGCTGGAGCGGGCCATCGGACCGCTGGCCAAGAAGGTGGTCGCCGACCTCGACCGGGACCTGCCCTGGTATCGCGCGATGTCCGCCCAGGAGCGCTCCTGGCTCGGCCTGGTGGCCCAGGCGGGCATCGCCGCCTTCGTCGCCTGGTACCGGTCGCCGGACAGCCGGGCGGGCACGACGGCTGAGGTGTTCGGCACGGCACCGCGTGAGCTGGTCCGCTCCGTCTCCCTCGGGCAGACCGTCGAGCTGGTGCGCCGCATCGTCGAGCTCGTCGAGTCCCAGGTCGAGGACATCGTCGACCCCGCCGACGTGCCCGCGGTCCGTGAGTCGGTGCTCCGGTACAGCCGGGAGATCGCGTTCGCGGCGGCCGGGCTCTACGCCCACGCCGCCGAGGAACGCGGCGCGTGGGACGCCCGGCTGGAGTCCCTGGTCGTCGACGCGCTGTTGCGGGCGGACGGGGCGGAAGCGGTCCGGTCCCGTGCGGCGGCGTTGGGCTGGACCGACACCGACCAGGTCGTCGTCGTCGCCGGCCACCCGCCCGACGGGGACAGCGAGAGCGTCGTGGAGGCGGTCCGCCGCGCCGCGCACTCGGCGGGCGCCGACGTGCTGACCGGTGTGCAGAGCGACCGGCTGGTGGTCGTGCTCGGTCTGCGGGGCAAGCGGGCCGACCTCGAGGGGGCGGTCGCGGCGGTAACCGGGCAGTACGGTCCCGGCCCGGTCGTGGTCGGCGCGACGGTGCCGGACCTGGTGTCGGCGACGTCGTCGGCCGGCGCGGCCCTGGCCGGCCTGGCGGCGGCTCCCGGGTGGCCGGATGCGCCGCGGCCCGTGCCGGCCGTGGAGCTGCTGCCCGAACGGGCGCTGTCCGGCGACCCGACCGCTGCTGAGCAGCTGTGCCGCGAGCTGTACGCGCCGCTGGTCGCCGCCGGGCCGCCGATCCTGGAGACCGTCGCCGCGTTCCTGGAGAACGGCGGCTCGGTGGAGACCACCGCGCGGCTGCTGTTCATCCACCCGAACACCGTCCGCTACCGGCTCCGCAGGGTGACCGACGTCACCGGGTACTCCCCCACCGAGGCCCGCGACAGCTACACGCTGCGGGTGGCCCTGACCCTTGGCCGGCTCGCCGACGAATCACCAGGGTGAGCACGCCGGACAACCCACCCCCACCGGTCGGCGGGTTGTCCGGGAGCACAGAGTCGGCGGGCGGGAATCGTGTGCGCGCGGTGCCGGCCGGACCATGCGAGTCGGGAAAGGTGGGCCCGTGCTCGTCATCGTCGCGCCCGGTCAGGGTGCCCAGCGTCCCGGGATGCTCGGCGGCTGGCTGGACGACCCGGCCGCGGCAACGGAGGTCGCCGCGTGGTCGGAGCTCACCGGGCTGGACCTGGTGACCCTGGGCACGACCGCCGATGCCGGCACGGTCCAGGACACGGCCCATGCCCAGCCCCTGCTGGTCACCCTCGGCCTGCTCTCGGCCACGGCGCTCGCCACCAGGATGCAGCTGCCGCGTGAGCAGCTCGGCGACGTGCTCGCCGGGCACTCCGTCGGGGAGCTCACCGCCGCGGCGCTGGCCGGGGTGGTCACCGACGACGAGGCCGTCCAGCTCGTCGCGTTCCGCGGCGCGGCGATGGCGCGGGCCGCCGCGGACAGCCCCGGTGGGATGTCCGCCGTCCTCGGCGGTGACCCCGTGACCGTCTCCGAGCGGCTCGTCGAGCTCGGCCTGACCCCGGCGAACGTCAACGCCGCCGGGCAGGTGGTCGCCGCCGGCCCGCTGCACCTGCTGGAGCAGTTGTCCGCGCACCCGCCGGCCGGTGCCCGCGTCCGCCCGCTGCCGGTGGCCGGCGCCTTCCACACCGGGCAGATGGCGACCGCCGCGGTGGCACTCACCGAGGTGGCCCGGCAGATCGCCCCGGCGGCCCCCTCGGCACCCTCGGCACCCGTCGTGGCCAACGCCGACGGGATGGCCTACGTCGACGGTCCCTCCTTGCTGTCGACCATCGTCGGCCAGGTCGCCGCTCCGGTCCGTTGGGACGCCTGCCAGCGGACCTTTGCCGCGCTCGGCGTCACCGGGCTGCTGGAGCTCGCGCCGGGTGGAACGCTGACCGGCCTGGCCCGCCGGGAGCTGCCGGCCGTGGCGACCTTCGCGGTGAAGTCCCCGGGCGACCTCGACGCCGCAGCCGCCTTCGTCGCCGAACACCGCTCGCGCACCACTGTCCCCTCCGCTCCTCGTGCCGGCGCCGACCTCGGCGCCGATTCGCCGGACGCGGGGCCGCAGCACGCGGGGCCGCAGCAGAATGGTGGGTCAACACCTGCCACCAAACCCGGAGGGGACGCATGACCGCGCAGCTCTCGACCCCACCCGGCTCACCGGGGTCGCGCGTCGTCGGGCTCGGCACCTACCGGCCGTCCCGCATCATCGACAACGCCGAGATCTGCCGGCGCATCGACTCCACCGACGAGTGGATCCGCACCCGCTCGGGGATCCGGACCCGGCGCTGGGCCGACGACAGCGAGACCCTCACCGTGATGGCGACCGCGGCCGCGGGCAAGGCGATGAGCGAGGCCGGGATCACCGGTGACCAGGTCGGCTGCGTGCTGGTGGCGACCGCCAGCCACCTGTCCCAGACGCCGAGCCTGGCCGCGATCGTCACCCACGAGCTCGGGGCTGACGGTGCGTCGGCGATGGACGTCTCCGCCGCGTGCGCGGGTTTCGTCTACGGGGTCGGGATGGCCAGCGACATGGTCCGGGCCGGCTCGGTCGGCGGGGACCGCCCCTACGTCGTCGTCATCGGCGCCGAGCGACTGAGCGACCTGACCGACCAGGACGACCGGTCGACGGCGTTCCTGTTCGCCGACGGCGCAGGGTCGGTGGTGATCGGCCCGGCGGGGACCGCCGGCATCGGGCCCATCGTGTGGGGCGCGGACGGCTCCGGCGCCGACCTGATCCGGCAGCGACAGGACTGGCGGTCGGCCTGGGACGCGGACCAGCCGGTGTGGCCGGCGCTGGTCCAGGAGGGCGCCAAGGTGTTCCGTTGGGCGTCCTACGCGATGGCCCCGGTCGCCCGGGAGGCGCTGGCGAAGGCCGGCATCACCGCCGACCAGCTCGACGCGTTCGTCCCGCACCAGGCCAACATGCGCATCATCGACGCACTCATCAAGACCCTGGGGCTGCCGGAGTCGGTGGCGATCGGCCGGGACATCGCCGACCAGGGGAACACCAGCGCCGCCTCCATCCCGTTGGCGCTGGATCGTCTGCGCGAGCTCGGCGAGGTGGCCAGCGGCGACCTGGCCCTGCTCATCGGGTTCGGCGCCGGCCTGGTGCACGCCGCGCTCGTCGTCCGGGTTCCCTGAGGACCCGGGCCGCACCATCCGGCCGGCACCGCCGGTGACATGCCAGACCCAGCCGGCCAAGCCGGCACCGACCCGAAGGAGTTACCCGCATGGCCAGCACCGAGGAGATCCGCACCGGTCTCGCCGACATCGTCAACGAGATCGCCGGCGTCCCCGCCGAGGACGTCCAGCTGGAGAAGAGCTTCGTGGACGACCTCGACGTGGACTCGCTGTCGATGGTCGAGGTCGTCGTCGCGGCCGAGGAGAAGTTCGGCGTCTCGATCCCCGACGACGACGTCCGCGGCCTGAAGACGGTCGGCGACGCGGTGTCGTTCATCGAGCGGGCCGCGGCCTGAGCGTGACCGGCACCTCCTCCACCGATCGAACCGGGTCCACCGACCGAACCGGGTCCACCGACCGAACCCGCGTCGTCGTCACCGGCATCGGCGCGACGACGCCCGTCGGCGGCACGGCGCCGGACACCTGGGCGTCCATGTTGGCGGGCCGCTCCGGCATCCGGGCGCTGACCGAGGACTGGGCCAAGACGCTGCCGGTGCGGTTCGCCGGCCGGGCCGCGGTCGAGCCCACCGACGTCCTCAGCCGGGTCGAGGCGCGCAAGCTCGACCGCTCGGAACAGTTCGCCCTGGTAGCGGCGCGCGAGGCCTGGCGCGACGCCGGCTACACCAGCAAGGCGGGCGAGCCGGTCGACGGTGACGCCGGGCCCGGGCTCGACCCGGAGCGGGTGGCGGTGGTCGTCGCCACCGGTATCGGCGGGACGATCACGCTGATGGACCAGTACGACATCCTGAAGCAGAAGGGGGCCCGGCGCGTCTCGCCGTACACGGTGCCGATGCTGATGCCGAACGGCCCGGCCGGCTGGGTGAGCATCGACCTGGGGGCGAAGGCGGGCGTTCACTCACCGGTGTCGGCCTGCGCGTCGGGCAACGAGGCGCTGGCGTGGGCGCTGGACATCCTGCGCGCCGGACGCGCGGACGTGGTGGTCGCCGGTGGCACCGAGGCCGCGATCCACCCCCTGCCGATCGCCGCCTTCGCGTCGATGACGGCGCTGTCGACCCGCAACGACGATCCGGCCGGCGCGTCGCGGCCCTACGACCGGTCCCGGGACGGCTTCGTCCTCGGCGAGGGCGCCGGGGTCCTCGTCCTGGAGACCGCCGAGCACGCAGCCGCGCGCGGGGTGCGGGTCTACGCCGAAGTGGCCGGCTCCGGCGCCAGCTCCGACGCCCACCACATCGCCCAGCCGGACCCGACGGGCGCGGGTGCCCGCCGGGCCATGCAGCTCGCGGTCGTCGACGCGCGCCTGGACCCGGCCGAGGTCCGGCACATCAACGCCCACGCGACCTCGACCCCCCAGGGGGACATCGCCGAGTCCCTCGCGATCCACGACGTGCTGGGTGCGGCGACCGCCGGTGCGGTGGTCAGTGCGACCAAGTCGATGACCGGGCACCTGCTCGGCGCGACCGGTGCGGTCGAGGCGATCGCCGTCGTGATGGCCCTGCACACCCGCCAGGTCCCGCCGACGCTGAACCTGGTGGATCTGGACGACAAGGTCGACCTCGACATCGCCGTCGGGTCGCCGCGCTCGCTCCCGGACGGCCCGATCGCCGCGCTGAACAACAGCTTCGGCTTCGGCGGTGCCAACCTCGCAGTCGCGTTCCGCTCTGCCTGACGGCAACCGCCGGCTGCCTTCCGCTCTGCCTGACGGCAACCGCCGGCTGCCTTCCGCTCCGCCCGACGGCGGCCGCGGGTGCTTCCGCTGCGCCTGACGGCCATAGGGTCGCGGACATGGAATACCGACAGCTGGGCCGATCGGGACTGCGTGTCTCGGCACTGACCATGGGCACGATGACCTTCGGCGGATCGGGCGGGTTCGCCTCCGTCGGGAACACCGACGTCGCCGAGGCCCGCAGGCAGATCGACACCTGCCTCGACGCCGGCGTGAACCTCGTCGACACCGCGGACGTCTACTCCGCCGGCGCCTCGGAGGAGATCGTCGGGGAGGTGCTGCACGGCCGCTACGACCGCACGCTGATCGCCACCAAGGCGCGATTCGCCGTCGGGGAGGGGCCGAACGACGCGGGGCTGTCCCGCCACCACCTGGTCCGGGCCTGCGAGGCCAGCCTGCGCCGACTGCAGACGGACCACATCGACCTCTACCAGGTGCACGAGATCGACGGGCTGACCCCGGTCGACGAGACCCTCGCCGCGCTCGACGACCTCGTCCGGTCCGGCAAGGTCCGCTACGTCGGGGCCTCGAACTTCAGCGCGTGGCGCCTGGCGCAGGCCCTCGGGGTCGCGGACGCCCACCACCACGTGGCCTACGTCAGCCAGCAGATCTACTACTCGCTGCAGGAGCGCAGCGTCGAGTACGAGCTGGTCCCCCTGGCGCTGGACGCGGGACTGGGCATCCTCGTCTGGAGCCCGCTGGCCGGCGGCCTGCTGTCCGGGAAGTTCCGTCGCGGCGCCGAGGGTCCCGCCGGTTCGCGGCAGATGTCGGAGTGGTCCGAGCCGCCGGTCTACGACCAGGACAAGCTCTACGACACTGTCGAGGTCCTCGTCGAGGTGGGGCAGGCGCACGGCGTGTCAGCCGCCCAGGTGGCACTCGCGTGGCTGCTCACCCGCCCGGCCGTCACCACGCTGGTCATCGGCGCCCGGACCTCGGAGCAGTTGACCGACAACCTCGCCGCCGCCGACCTGGTGCTCACCGGCGACGAGATCGACCGCCTGGAGAAGGTCAGCCGCCCGCCGCTGCTGTACCCCTACTGGCACCAGGCGGCGTCCGCGTCCGACCGTCTGGCACCGGCCGACCTGTCCCTGCTCGGCCGCCACCTCGTCAGCTGAGCGCGCACCCACAGCCGAAAGCCGGCGGCCCGCGGCGGAGGACCGCCGGGTGACCGTTGCTGCTGCCTGGTGACCCGCGCCGGTCACCAGGCAGCAGGGCCGGTCACCACGTGCGGCGCGCTCAGCCCACCCGGTGCAGCCAGCGCACTGCTGCGCCATCGCCCGCGTGCCGGAACGGCTCCAGTTCGTCGTCCCACGGGGTGCCCAGCAGGGCCTCGAGCTCGTCGCGGAGCCCCAGCGGGTCCGCGGACACCGCGATGTCGCTGCCGGCGACCCGCAGGGCGGCGCGGATGCGATCCTCGGGCACGACGATGTCGCCATGCGTTCCGGTCATCGCATGGAAGATGCCGAGCTCGGGCGTGTAGGAGTACCGCGCGCCCTCGGCCAGCGGGCTCGCGTCCTCGGTGACCTCGAACCGGAGCCGCTCCCACCCCCGCAGTGCCGAGGCCAGTCGGCCGGCGGTCCCCGGCGCGCCCACCCAGCTCAGCTCGGACCGGTAGCTGCCCGCCTCGGCCGGCTGCGGAGTCCACGTGAGGTTGACCGCGGAGCCGAGCACACCGGCAGCCGCCCACTCCACGTGCGGGCACACCGCTGGGCACGCCGAGTGCACGAAGAGCACACCGCGTGCTTGCTGCGCAGCTGTCATTTGCCGGTCTCCTGGGTCGGGTCGGGGAATCGCCTTCCCCAGCGCCCCGGTCCGTCCCGTCAGACCCACGTCTGGACATACCGCGTGGTGTCGCGCCAACCGTGGCGCGACCCGGACCAGTGTGCCCCACCTGCCACCGCGGCATCAACAGTCACCCCAGCATCACGGCCGCGCCGGTGACCAGGACGCGGGCTGGTGCAGCGGGCGGTTCAGCTCAGTCGCGAGTACCAGGCCAGACTCACCCCGGCGCTGGCCAGGGCGGCGAGCAGCGCGAGTCCCACCAGCCGGTCGGTGACCTCGCGCTGCTCGGTGCGGTACCCGACCGACCGGCCGATGTCGGCGTAGGCGCGGCGCAGCTCACCTGCGCTCTGCGCGGCGTATGCGCTGCCGCCGGTCGCGGTGGCCAGCGACCGCAGCTCGGCCTCGTCCGGCGGCACCGGCACGGTCTGACCCCGCAGGGTCACCGTCCCGGACGGGGTGCCGAAGGCGATGGTGGACACCGGGACGCCGTCGGCGCGCGCCCGCGCCGCCGCCTGTGCCGTCGGGCGGCCCAGGTTCGTCCCGCCGTCGGACATGAGCACGATCCGCCGCGGCGCGACGTCGCCCTGCCCGCCCGCAGCGCCCTGGCCACCCGCAGCGCCCTGGCCACCCGGAGCGCCCTGGCCACCCTGAGCAGCGCCCGCGGCGGCCTGGGCGGCGGCCAGCGCGGTGTAGACCGCCTCGCCGATCGCCGTCGACTCCGCCAGCCGGATGCCGGCGACCGCTCGGTCGAACTGCTCCCGGTCGGTGGTGGGGGCCAGGTCGACGCTGGCCGACCCGGCAAAGGTGACAAGGCCGACGTCGAAGGTGGCGGGCAGCTCCGCGGCGAACCGTCGGGCGGCGTTCTGGGCGGCGGTGATCCGGTTGGGGTCGACATCGGTCGCCTGCATGGACAGGGAGACGTCGATGACCACCATGACGACGGCCCGGGCCCGGGGCACGCGCACCTGCGCCTCCGGGCGGGCGAACGCGACGATCAGCAGCACCAGGGGCACCAGGGCGGCCAGGGCCGCGGCGTGCCGGCGCCATCGGCGCTCGCGTGGCAGCACCGACTCGAGCATGGGCAGCGCCGCGAACCGGACGGCGGCCCGGCGCCGGGACCGCAGGACCAGCAGGTAGGCACCGAGGAGCAGCGGGACCACCAGAAACAGCAGCAGTCGCCAGGGGGCGTCGAAGCTCACGCCCGGGCCACCATCGGTGGCGGCCCGGACGTCGGCACCATCGAGCCCGGTGGGAGTCGCCGCACGCCCGTCGGCCGCCGGAGACCGGCGACGAACCGCGCCGTGTCGAGCACCCAGTCGCGGTCGGTCCGCAGGACCAGCTGCGCGGCACCGGCGCGACGGATCGCGGCAGCCACCGCGGCGCGTCGAGTCCGGGTCGCCTGGGCGTAGGCGGCCCGCACCCGGGCGTCGCCGGTGTCGACCTCGCGCCGACGGCCGGTCTCCGGGTCGACGAGCCACAGCCGGCCGACCGCGGGCAGCTCGAGCTCTCGAGGGTCGACGATTTCGACCGCGACCACCCGGTGGCGCACGACCATCGTCCGCAGCGGCCGCGCCCACGCGAGCTCGTCGACCGGCCGGCCCGCAGCGGGGTGGAAGTCGCTGACCACAACCCGCAGGCCGCGGGGACGCTGGCCGGCGTCGAGCGCGGCGAGCCCGACCGCCAGCCGGTCACCGGCAGCATCCGTCCGGGACGGGACGCCGGCGGGGCGGCGCAGCGAACCGCCCGACGGGTCCGCGCCCAGGTCGGCGGGCAGGCTCAGCACCGAGCGCAGCATCGCGTGCAGGGCCAGTCGCCCGGTCCGGGCCGGCCACCGGCGGACCTGTCCGGCGGTGACCAGGTACCCACCGACCCGGTCACCGGGACCACCGGCGAGCGAGCCGAGCGCGGCCACGGCCGCGACCGCCAGGTGACGCTTCTGCAGGTGTGCCGTGCCGAAGGTCATGCTCGGCGTGGCGTCCAGCAGGAACCAGCTGGACAGCTCGCGGTCGGCCACGGTGTCCCGGACGTGTGGGGAGGTGGTGCGGGCCGTCACCGCCCAGTCCATCGCCCGGACGTCGTCCTCGCCGGGCCGGTAGAGGCGCGCCTCCCCCGCCTCCCGCCCCGACCCCGGGTTGAAGCCCGAGTGATTGCCGTGCAGATAGCCGTCCAGGCGGCGGCCGACGGTGAGCTCCAGCCGGCGCAGCGCCTGCGGCGGCAGCAGCTCGTCCAGGCCGGGCTCGCCGGACGGACGAGCCCGGGTCACCGGCCCCGTCCCGTCGGCTCCGCATCGGGACCGTCCTCCCAGCGCAGCTCCGACTGGGGGCTGATCACCGGGTCGCCGCCGCCGGCAGGACGGGCACCGGCGGGGGCGTCCGCCGGCTCTGAACCGCGCGCCGGAGCCGAACCGCCCGCACCAGCCGGCCAGACCGGTCGCGGCGGCGGCACTCCGGCCACCACGTCCGCGACGACCGCCCGCGGGTCCACCCCGTCGGCGAGCGCGTCGAAGCCGAGCAACAGCCGGTGGCCGATCACGTCGCCGGCGAGCTCGGCCAGGTCCGCCGGCAGCACGTAGTCACGACCGCGGATCAGCGCCAACGCCCGGGCCCCGGCGACCAGACCCAACGTCGCGCGCGGGCTCGCCCCGACCGCGACGGCACTGGTCGCCGGCACCGCCCGCAGGTGTGCCGGGCCGGTCTCGCGGGTCGCCACCACCAGCCGGACCGCGTAGTCCGCGACCAGCGGGTGCACGAAGACCCGATCCGCGCAGGCCTGCAGGGCGAGCACGTCGTCCGGGGTCAGCACCGGCTCGGCGACCGGCGGGTCGACGCTCATCCGCGCGAGGATCTGCGCCTCCTCGCCCGCCGTCGGGAACCCGACGTCCACCTTCAGCAGGAAGCGGTCCCGCTGGGCCTCCGGGAGGCTGAACACCCCCTCGCTCTCCACCGGGTTCTGGGTGGCGACGACCGTGAACGGTCGGGGCACGGGGTAGGAGACGCCGCCGATGGACACCTGGTGCTCGGCCATCAACTCCAGCATCGCGCTCTGGACCTTGGCCGGCGCCCGGTTCACCTCGTCGGCGAGGACGAACTGGACGAACACCGGGCCGAGCTCGACCTCGAAGCCGGCGGTCGACTGACGGTAGATCCGCGTGCCGACGATGTCGCTGGGGACAAGGTCGGGGGTGAACTGCAGGCGCGCGAAGCTGCCCCCGCACACGGTGGCGAACGACCGGACCGCAAGCGTCTTCGCCACCCCGGGCACGCCTTCGAGCAGGCAGTGGCCGCGGGCCAGCAGGGCCACCATCAGCCGCTCGACCATCCCGTGCTGGCCGACGATCACCCGCTGCACCTCGTCCACCGCGCGGCGCACCAGATCCGTCCGGGGGTCCACGGACGTCGTCACGGCAGTGATCCTCCCAAAGCCGCCGAACGCATGCCGGAACAACTCGCGGCGGGGGACGGGACGTGGCCGGGACCCGGGGATAGCGTGACGATGACCCGATCCCAGAGCTATGAAAGGTTCTCCCCGTGGCCTTCTCCGTGCCGCCCCTGCCCTACGCGTACGACGCGCTGGCCCCGTACGTCGACGAGACGACGATGCACCTGCACCACGACAAGCACCACCAGGCCTACGTCGACAAGCTCAACGGCGCGGTCGCCGGGACGCCGCTGGAGTCGAAGTCGGCCGAAGCCATCGTCGCCGACCTCGCGTCGGTGCCCGAAGCCATCGCCAAGGTCGTCCGCAACAACGGTGGCGGCCACGTCAACCACAGCTTCTTCTGGGAGACGATGACCGCCCCCGGCGGGGACGGGACCACCCTGACCGGCCCGCTCGCCAGCGAGATCGACTCGGCCTTCGGTAGCTTCGACGAGTTCAAGACGACGTTCGAGACGGCCGGGGTCAACCAGTTCGGCTCCGGCTGGGTCTGGCTGGTCCTCGACGGCGGCAAGCTTGCCGTGACGTCGACGCCGAACCAGGACTCCCCGCTGACCCAGGGCCAGGTGCCGCTGCTGGGCAACGACGTCTGGGAGCACGCCTACTACCTCACGTACCAGAACCGCCGGCCCGAGTACCTCAAGGCCTGGTGGAACATCGTCAACTGGGGTGTCGTCGGCCAGCGCTTCACCCGCGCGGGAGCCTGACAACCGCCACCGGACGAGCGGCCTCCGCCGGCAGCCTCAGCGCTCCGGCGGAGGTCGGGGCCGGGTGTGGCGCAGCCAGGCGAGCCCGAGAACGGGCAGGACCAGCGGGACGTAGCCGTAGCCGGCACCGAAGCTGGACCACACCGTCGCGTCGGGGAAGGCCGTGGCATCGGCGACGCTGGCGATCCCGACCGCGAGGACACCGGCGAGTTCCACCGAGCAGGACAGGGCCGCCACCCGCCGTGAGGTCCGGGAGCCGCGCGCCAGCGCGAGGGTTGCCACGATGTAGACGACGGCGGCCACCGCGGACAGCAGGTAGGCCAACCGCGCCTCGTCGAACCTGGCGGCGATCTGGAAGCCCGCCCGGGCGGTGGCCGCAACCGCGAACAGCGCGTACACCCCGACGAGCAGCCGCCCGGGGCCGGAGCGGGTCCGTGGGGCGTCAGGCACCGGTCGACCACACCGTCTGCAGCCGCAGCACGAGGACCGGGATCACCAGGCAGGCGACGGCGACGACCGCGGGTCCCCACCTGCTGTGCTCGAGGAGTCCCCAGAGCAGGCCGGCGGGGACCACGAGCAGGCTGACCAGCAGGTAGCCGGTGAACAGCGGCGCCGACACCGCCCGATCGGTGCCGGCCAGGGCGACGATTCCGACCACGGCCTGCCCCACCAGAGTCGCCTCGACGACCCCGCTCGCGACCAGCAACGCGACGTCGGCCGGCCGGTTGCGGGCGACGAGCCAGGCCCCGTAGGCCGCCGCGGCGAAGGCGACCGCGACGACGACGGTCGGCACAGGGGGAACCACCCTCGGCCTCCCGACCGTCGATGCACGCCAGCGACGCGACCATTGTGGTGCCCGACCTGGGAGGCTCGCCGGGTGCCTCCCCTCCGCCGCCTGTCCGCCGCCGCACTGGCGGCCGGAGCGTTCACCGTCGCGACCGCCGCCTGCACGGCGGAAACCAGCGGCGCGCCGGTCACCAGCGCGCCGGCCAGCGGGGCGTCCGCGCCGGTCCGGGTGCCGTCGACGCCGGTCCCGACCGCGGCGGGAACCGCACCGCCGGCGAGCGGTGTCGCACCCGAGCCAGGCATATTTGTGACGACCGCGCCGCCCCCCGGCACGGTGCCGCCGCTCCGTACGCCGCCACCCCTCCGCACGAGGCCACCCGGGTCGGGCCCGACGGGAACCGGTCCCGGCGCAACGGCCCCGACCGCACCCGCCCCGACCGCGCCGCCGGCATCCGGCCCACCGCCGGCCGTTCCGCCGGCATCCGGCCCACCGCCGGCCGTTCCGCCGGCTTCCGGCCCACCGCTGGCGCCGCCGGCATCCGGCCCACCGCCGGCGTCCGGCCCAGCGCAGGCGCCGCCGGCATCCGGCCCACCGCCGGCCGTTCCGCCGCCCCCGCCGGCCGGCCTGACCCCGGTGCCCTCGGTGGCCGTCACCACCGCCGCGCCGGTCGCACCGGGCGCGACCGCGACCGCGTCGTCGGCCGCCGGGAGGGTGCTGGTCAGCATCGCGGGTGTCCGCTCGGTGACCACGGCCGGCCGCGGACCCGGGGAGGTGACCGGGGCGCCGGCGATCGCGATCACCCTTGCGGTCCGCAACGACACCGCGCGGCCACTCGACCTCGGCCAGGTCTCGGTGACCGCCGCGTACGGGGCGGCGGCCACCCCGGCCAGCGGCTCCGACGGCGTGCCGGCAAAGCCGCTGGCCGGGACCGTTCGGCCGGGCGCGACCGGGACGGGCACGTATGTGTTCCGCGTGCCGACCACCGAGCGCCGGCGCGTCGACGTCGCGGTGTCCTACCTCGCGGGTGAGCCGACCGTCCTGTTCCGCGGGCGCGTCAGTGGGTAGAGCGGTCCGACACCCGGCGCGGCACCGGCGACCCGCTCACGCAGGGTCGCGGACGATTGGGTCGTCCACATTGTATGGGGCACCCTCTGGCGTGTCGCCCGGGCGCCAACTACCTTGCGTGACATCACCACGGAGCGTTACTCGGTGACTGTGCTGCAGCCGCACTGCGCTCACCCTGGGCGCCAACCGTGGTGATCAACACCCGTAATCACCGGCCAAGCCGCATCCAGGAGCCGTCATGAGCGCGCACCGTCGTCCGGTACGTCTGTCCACCGGTCTGGCGGGCCTGGTCGCGACAGCCGTCATCGCGGCTGGACTCTCACTGCTTCCGGGTGTCGGGAGCGCGTCGGCGGACACCGCCCCGGTCGCCGGGACGCCGGCCACGGTCAGTGCCGATCCGCTGCCTACCGTGCAGATCAACGGCGTCGTGTGGGCGCAGGTGACCGTCGGTAACACCGTGTATGCAACCGGTAACTTCACCAAGGCCCGCCCGGCCGGCGCCAATCCGGGCGTGAGCGAGACCACCAGGGCCAACCTGCTCGCATACGACATCCGCACCGGCGCCCTCGTCACCGGGTTCAACCACTCCCTGAACGGCGTCGGCCGGGCGATCACGGCCTCCCCGGACGGCACGCGGGTGTACGTCGGCGGTGACTTCACCGCGGTGGACGGCCAGACCCGCAACCGCCTCGCCGCGTTCGACACCGCGACTGCCGCGCTGGTCGCCACCTTCAGGCCCAACATCAGCAACGAGGTGCTCGCGGTCGCGGCGACCAACGCCACCGTCTACGCAGGCGGCAACTTCTTCGCCCTCAACGGGGTCGCGCGGACGCGGCTCGGTGCGGTCGCCGCGTCGAACGGCGCGACGCTGTCCTGGGCGCCGAAGGCCGACGACAACACCGTGACCGCGATGGTCCTCGCCCCGGGCGGGACGCAGGTGGTTGTCGGCGGGCGGTTCAGCACCCTTTCCGGCACCGCCGCCTACGGCCTCGGCGCCCTGGACGCCACCAGTGGTGCCGTCCTGCCGTTCGCGGCGAACGCGACGGTCCGGGACGCCGGGACGCAGGCGTCGATCACCAGCCTGAAGACCGACGGCAAGCTGATCCTGGGCACCGGCTATGTCTACGGTCCCGGTGGGAACGTCGAGGGGGCCTTCGCCGCGGACCCCGCAGCCGGCGGGAAGCTGGTGTGGCTCGAGGACTGCCACGGCGACTCCTACGACACCTTCGCCACCGGAGGCGTCGCCTATGTGGTCAGCCACGAGCACGCCTGCAACACGGTCGGCGGGTTTCCCCAGACCGACCCGTGGACCTACCACCGCGCGACCGCGTTCACCGACTACGCAACGGGCACGCTGGCCCGCAACACGATCCCCAACTACGCCGACTTTTCCGGCAAGCCGTCCCCGACCCCGCTGACCTGGTACCCGACGCTGGCGATCGGGAGCTTCACCGGTCAGTACCAGGCGGCATGGTCGGCGACCGGCACCGCCGACTACGTGGCACTCGGCGGGGAGTTCCCGTCGGTCAACGGCACCGCCCAGCAGGGCCTGGTGCGATTCGCGGTCAAGGCGGCGGCCCCGAACAAGGTGGCGCCGGCGCAATCCGCGGCCCTGACCCCGTCGCCGGCGTCCCTGTCGTCGGGCTCGGTCCGGCTCACCTGGACGGCCACGTCCGACATGGACAATCGGTCGCTGACCTACAGCGTCATCCGCGACGGGAACACCGCGGCGCCCGTGTCGACCCAGACGGTGGCCGCCGACTTCTGGAAGCTGCCGACCCTGGGGTTCACCGACACCGGACTGGTTCCGGGCAGCACGCACACCTACCGGATCGTGGTCACCGACCCGTCCGGCAACAAGGTCACCAGCGCGTCCAGCACCGCCGTGACCGTCTCCGGCGCCGCCCGGAGCGCGTACGCCACGCGGGTACTGGCCGACGGCGCGAGGTCCTACTGGCGCCTCGGGGAGCCGTCCGGCGCGACCGGTTACGACCAGGCCGGTTACGACGACCTGACGCTGGGCGCCGGCACCACCCGGGGTGAGCGCGGCGCCATCGCGTCCGACGCCGACACCGCCACGGCCTTCGACGGCTCGACGACGGCCAGCGGCGCGTCGTCGACCCCGACCCCCGCGCCGACGACCTTCTCGATCGAGGCCTCGTTCAAGACCACGTCCGTCATGGGCGGCAAGCTGGTCGGCTTCGGTGACAAGCAGACCGGACTGAGCTCGAGCTACGACCGGCAGATCTGGCTGACCGACACCGGCCAGGTCATGTTCGGCACCTGGACCGGTCGGCAGAACCTGGTCGGCTCCGGGACCGGGTTCAACGACGGCGCATGGCACCACGTCGTCGCGACCATCGGCACCGGCGGGATGGCCCTCTACCTGGACGGAGTCCTCGTCGGCACGAACCCGAACACCGGTTCCCAGGCCTACTCCGGGTACTGGCGGGTCGGCGGGGACAAGTCGTGGTCAGGCACCAGCAACTACCTGGCCGGCACCATCGACGAGGTGGCGATCTACCCGACGGTGCTGTCCGCGGGCCAGGTGGCGGCGCACCACGACGCGGCGATCGCGGCCGCGCCGGTGAACAGGGCACCCACCGCCTCGTTCACCGCCACCCCCACCGGCCTCGGCGTCGCCTACGACGCCACCGCATCCACCGACCCCGACGGCACCATCGCCAGCTACGCCTGGAAGTACGGCGACAGCACCACCGGCACCGGCGCCAAGACCACCCACACCTACGCCGCCGCCGGCACCTACACCGCCACCCTCACCACCACCGACAACGACGGCGCCACCGGCACCACCACCCGCACCGTCACCGTCACCGCACCCGCGCCGCCGCCGGCGGACCCGAACGCCGCCTTCCTGGCCGTCGACCGGTTCGACCGCACGGTCTCGGCAGGGCTGGGCACCGCGGACAAGGGCGGCGCCTGGACCGGTGGGACAGCGACCCGCCAGTCGGTGTCCGGCGG
>JAABUP010004405.1_pt1 | contig 23018 bp, 38 predicted proteins | sample 5559201 | NCBI WGS metagenome assembly JAABUP01 (sample SAMN10711887, study PRJNA513373) | rock metagenome | isolation source: Antarctica rocks | place: Antarctica | reverse complement strand
GTGACTAACTGGAAGGACTCTTGCGTCAATCGGCCAAAGCGGGCTCTGCTCCACCACCACTCGCGTCTCTCATAGCGGACCCCGATGCAACGCTCGTATCCATTTACTACTTCAACGTGCAGCAGGCATCCTCGTCAACTCTCCTCGGCAAGCCATTCTTTCCCAGTTTTCCACGTCCTCCGACTCGCTGCTCCACCCAAACCCTGACCACCTGAAAGTAGCCACCGAACCCGTCTGGTGCCCATAGTTCGACCGACGCTCCTGGGTAGCATAATCCAACCTCCTCGTCGACATCTAAAGCCTAGCCGCCATCGCCACAAACGAGCTCCCATGCTCGCGCAAACGGAGCAGGAGAAATGGCAATGGAAGACTCGGATAAGCTCGCGTCTCGTCGCATGCGTTCGGTTATAAATCTATTCTTTGCTCGTTCATGTTATGCATCCATCATAAACTACAACAACCACGCCCGGTCCATCAAAGGACGATGGCGACCTCGACAGAATCTCTTCCTCCCCATCCACTTGACCTCCCTCTCCTCGGCCATCCGTAACCCCTCATCCGCTATGCGGTTTGCAACAAGCACCAACACATCCGAAATACATCTTTCAGCTTCAGTCTCCGCCCTCCCTGAGTTTGATACTACTTTCTGATTCCGGTCTCACGTTATGTTTGACGTCCCTACCAATCTCTAAGCTTTTAAAATCCTCTCGCGGGATTAGTGTCTCTTCCACCTCAGTGAGTCTTAACAACACTGCAGGCATCCATCCACCCACATTTACCGTCAGTCAATGATTTTCATGTGTTTGAGCAGTTTTCCTTTCTTCTGTGTTGATGTCATCTGTTCTTACTTTTGGCCCTCTTCCTGGCACAAAAGTCCCAATCGAACTTGAACGAGAACATTCCAAATAATCCAGTAGCGAATCTAAGTATGTCTGCCTATAAGTATCGACAGAATCTTGGCTCACCGATCCACGGTAGACACTTGCTCATAACGATCAGTCCCAAGATCGAAAGCAGTCCATGGGGTACAAACCCAGACTTAAATACCCGCCCTTTAGACACCAAGCCGTTCCCACCGCACCTCTGAGCATTGGGCACTTCGCAAGCGGTCGAGCATTACGACCCGATGCATGAAAATGTCTACATCGGAATCCCTATTCGCAACACCCGTTCGTCCCGTTTGAGCCATCCGCGCCGTGATGACCGTTCGGCTGACCGTTGGTATCAGTTGAAACCAGGGTACTTTTGTTCGCAGCCTGGGTGCTGGCGGGTAAATCGGCCGATGGTGATTCGGTGAAGAAGTCTACGGGTTTAAACTCGAGTCGGTGGGTCTCGCAGGGCATCACCGGGAAGTCCTCTACTCGGGGATTATGTGTTAGGCCAAAAGAGCTGTGTCATGTTAGGCGGTTCTGGGATCGCTCGGGGGATAATGCGTACCACCAGAGCACAACATCTTCATTCTCGACTTTATCTTTTCGGCCTACCCATGATCGGATTCCCTTCGCTACGAGGAATGATCAGCGATAAATTTGGGTGTGGAACCCGCGAAGAGACCTCCTCCGGAAGACTGGTTCGTAAAGTTACCACCGCGGTACAGCTCGCCGTCTCTGTACTTCGTCACCCAGACGTGGTGATCCGCAAACTCTGCACGTCGAGCTGCGACGCTATCAGGGTGTGCGAGCATGAGTTGAGTTGGCGGTGGGACGAGCTTGTCTCCGATTGGTCGTTTGCTGATCGGATTGATTTTGTTCGGGTTGATAACTTTGAATACTCTGTTCGCCTAAAGCTAGATCAGCCCGAGTACTGGAATCGTTCTCTCGCGGTCGAGGGATCTACCATTGGTCTGAGAGAAACGTAAGCGCCTTTCCAATGCGAAGTTGTTCCATCTCAACGCAGCATCGGCCCAGCCAGACACCTTTATCGGCTTCTTCTCCACCACGTACCCCACACCGTACCGGTTCTTCTCATCCACCGGCATCGGGACCGAGTCTTCCTGAACGACCGTATTCTTCTGACCATCGATCGAAGGGTCTATCCGGATCTACAACCAGAATCAGCCAAGTCTGCGAATGGAGATGTGACGCTCACGCTGAAGATGTGCTGGTGATTTGTGGCCAAGACGCCGGGCGCAACGACGGTCCCGTATGGGCTAGTATCTTTGTCCTTTATCTACATGGCCATAGGCGTCAAAAGCGATCATGGTCGTCCGAAGCTACTCACGTAGACCGTAGATAGGATGCCTGTCGCTCTGGTTTCCAGTTCGATGCCCCCACTCTGATTCAGTTTGTAGGCGAAGATATATTCGTAATTGCTGACGGTTAAGATCGTCTGGCTGGGAAAGCGGCGTTCGTCAGCTAAGGCTGAGCCCAAAGCATCAACGCACATGACAAGAACTCACTCTGCTTCGCGCTACGGCAGCCTTGTTCGTTCGGAAGTTGGTGTGCTTCCATGCTAACCCATCGTCGACTTCGTGCAAGCAGACGACGTTCTTCATGGTTCTGGGCTCTCCAGTCTCGGTTGCTGAAGCTTGATCAGCCAGAACGCTGCGAGGGAAACAGATCACTCACCCAAGACACCGTCAAAGTATTGGATGGTGCCGAGACAGTCGCATCCCGAGCTCAGTTCGTTCGCAGCGACGCCGGCACCGAACTACAATCTCCGTCAGTCCTCTCCGTTGATGCCTAGATGGACTCACATCACCGAGATCGAAAGCCTGCTTCCGGTGATATGGAGATCGAGGGTCTCCGTAGGGTACAGTCTAAGGGGTCAGCGAATTGACCAGCCGAGATCGAAGACCTACCATATCCGACACACTCATCCTGTAGAGAACCTCCCGTCATATCGCACATCATGAAGCACAGCACCCTCCCGGTAATTGAAGCCGACCCGAAACTCCCACTTCTGCCAGGACACCTTGCTTCCCTCGACGACTTCGCAGCTTGGTCCCTCGGGCTGCTGCACATGGTACGGCTTGATCCCACCTCTCACTTCTCCATCACGGAGATGGGCCTCATACTCGCAACCCGGGAGGTGGTCGACAGGCCGGTCGTCCAGCTTGTGCTCGTCACTCAGACCGCCTGTTGGAATCAGCCCGAGCAGAGGATCAGAACCGGACAGCTCTGCGATTGTTTTCCGTTTGAGCTCCCCCCCCCCATGTTATGCCTCGCTCTTCCTTCGCGCTTAACGTTCCGACTCGCTGCCTGGCAGAGGACTGGAAATCTAACCCTTGGCAGAAACTTCCCGAACAGGCTCAGCTCTCTCGGTGCCCCTTGAGCGTTGACAGCCAATTCACCCTTCCTCTAGATCCTGACGGAGACAGCAGTGATGATGCCAGACTACGGGCGAATCTGTGATGAGCCTAGCGATCCAGCGTGACATCCCATATTGACCAAAGAATCGAGAGACTTCATCGCGGTGAGGGGTGAGGCAGCTTGTTGCATCGCGACAGCATGACAGCATTCGGAAATTCTTGCGACTCCTTCTGTCCTCCCCGAACCAGATATGGCGAAGATGAAGAATCAGAAGGCAATCTTGCGGGAACAAGGTCAAAGTTTGATCTCTGTTGTATCCAGAGCTGGAGACCTGTTAAGATATCACCTCCCGGATATTTAGTTAACAGTAACACATCGCGAATCCGGGTGCAAGTCCCGGAATATCCAATCGGGGTCCGGCGTTCGAATGGTAACATGGTAAGCTGGAGGAAGCTTCGAAGGTTTCTCGCTTGAGAGTGTCGAGCAAGATCATCCTTTGATCTTCGGTAAGCTGATATAGCTTGGCTACGGCTAGCTTCGCCGAAGGTAGTAGATCAATGCAGATGTCATAGGGTCTCGGCGGTGGAGCTGACGGAAGCTTCGAGACCTGCAAGACGATCCATTCAAGACCGGCGGAGTGGCCGTGGGGAGTGTAGATCATGCATCCGGCCTTTCAGTCGGAATCGGAATCGGGATTGGGAAATCGTGGAGCTCCGCCAAGCGATGATGACGGCCGAGTGGAGTGAGAGGTACTCTCCCGGCGTCTGGAGTCCGCCGAGACCGAGCCAGGACGGGTCAGGGGCAAGGAGGAGTCTCGCCGATCGCTGGTGAAGACGGGGAGCTCGGTGACGGTCTTAATGTGCTTCCAGCCCCTTATAGTCGGCACCGCCTTGACCGCAGCGACGACGCAACCCCTCCACCTCCTTGAAAGCCCATCTGTTGCCATGTCACCAGCCTAGATGGATTCCGTACCGAGATCAACAGTTAGTGGAAAAACAAATCGAAGTTCGAAGGGTGTAAAATGACATGGTATGGAAGAGCTCGAGTTGTTCAAAAACTACAGTCGGTTGCCAGGAATGCTGAAACCACTATAAACCAAGGCTAGACTAAGACACGGTGAGTGCGTCCAGAACGTCGTACCACAACTCATGCACCTACCCGTCTCTGCCCTTCCACCTGCCCCACGAGCGGCTTCACAGGGTAGGGGAATTTCCTGAGCAGGTACCAAGCCATGACGGCGAAGACCAGCGAACCGAACTGGAACATGGTCGTCGAGACGAAGCCCGGGATGTATCTCGGCGCGGACAAATCAGGCCAAATATAGGCTCCGCTGCGAGTATCATCAGCCCATGTGTCGGGGAGAGCAAGTGTGGAGGGTAAGCTTACTAGACGGATGACAGATTGGCCAGACCACTGAGGGGAGGGTGTCAAACCTTTCCCGCCGATCCAGGTGTTGGCCACTCACTTCACGATCCCGATGGTGACTGCCCGTTTCTGTGTGGGCCGCGAGATCGTATTGGATAGGTAACTTAGAGTCATTGGGCTGCACGCCCATATTCCGGAAGCACCTGATACGAGGTGAGCATGCGACCCTTCCACCATCTCGCGCACTCACCGAAGCAAAGGAAGGCGTATCGGACACGAGGGTGATTGTCGACGCCAGCGACTATCGAGAGCGAGACGACCGAGAGCAGGGCCATGGCCATGATGTGCCTGGGGCGTTCTTTGAGGAGGTCGGAAGAGAAGCAACAGGTCAGGACGATGACGATGGCGACGGCATCTGAGCCGCGGGAAAGTCAATTTCGTTCATCGGACTCCGATACTCAGGTTGTTGCAAACGTACAGATCGGGACGGTCAACTATGAGTCAGGGTAAGCTGGATTGGCTCATTGCCGCCCTCGAGAGTCGGACCCACAAATTGCGCTTTCCGGCCAGAGTATCCCAACGAGGCGGTGAGTGTCGGTATGAAGTAAGTGATCGTGCCGGCGGCCGTACAGGTCGATTGGCCGAAGCAGAAGAGCCAAGTACGCCAGTCCTTGACGGCGAGGACGATGCTCCTCCAGTGCCCGACGGCTTGATCATCGGCGCTGTCGATGTTGTCGTCCTTGGCGAGACGAGCGACGGCGTATCTCCGCTCCTCCTCGGTGAGCCACTTGGTATTTGCCGGGAAGTCGGGAAGAATGAAGCTGGTGTCGATGTCAGGCGGGGATGAGCAGTGTGTGGGAACGCTTACGCACATCGAGATGACGGAAAAGACCAGAGTCATGCAGCCCTCGACTGATGGTAGCGGGATCAGAGACATTCCAAAGGGCTCCAGGGCGAACCCACTGAGGAAGAGCCACTTCCAGGCAGGAAGACCGCCAGCGCCGTCCAATCCCGAGAGGATCGCTCCGGCTGCGAACGGGGAGTAAGAACAGCCCCCTTTTCATTTTTATTCAGGCATTCAAGGCTCACCAAGCAACCCGCCGAAGGCGCCAGAGACGAGTGATGCGGCATAAAAGACTGAGAATCGTCGGGCGAGCTCCAATTTACGGTACCAAAAGCTCATGTAGAGCAAGACACCAGGCTGTGGCCAGATTTGAGTGGCGTGGCAGGGCGACATAGGCCGACTCACGAAGAAGCCTGCCTCGATGACCCCCAGCAGGAATCGCAGTCCAATCAGAGAAGCTTTGGTATTGACACCAACGTACGCGATGACGAGGCAACCCCAGACAAACTAGGTGGTATTCAGCCTCCAATCCGCCAATCCAGCGGCCAGAGCGCACCATGATGGCTGGGAGATATAATCGAGGTCTCGTCTTGGCCAGTATCATGTTGGACGGTACTTGCAGGCATAGGTAGCCTGCGCAAGTGAGCCTACGTCAGATGGCCTCAACCAATTGTGGACTCACCGATGAAGAAGATGGACACCGCCAAGGAATAATCGCTCGAGGAGAGCTTGAGATCTGCTTGCAGTCCCGCTGTCTTGGCATTCCCGATGCTGGACTCGATCAGCTGTGAACAATCGAGACCGGGGATCGCAGCTCACTTGTTACGGTCAAGGTCTTTGCACAATGTCAATCTTCACACGAAATATCCCGAGGGACCTACAGTTCAAAAAGTACTGCCAATTTCATCAACATGTAATCTCTCGACATGTACCAAGGGCACGCAGACAGAACCCACCATGATCATGACCATCGGAGTCAGTCGCAGGTCGACTTTCCTGAGCAATCTTACCAGTCTCCTCAGCGCTACGTACCCCGTGACGAAGACACCACTGACCTCTTCTCCAGCTTTGCATCGTACACAAACTCCAGATCGGCCGGATCGGCGGGCTTCTCAATGTGTCCGTCAACGCTAGCTTTGCGTTCGAGATCGAGTGTGTTCATTTTGACGGTGAGAAGACGGGGTGAAAGGTATGAATCGATTCTAGAGGATGCTTACTCTTTATATAACTACCGTAAACATGCGGCGGGGCACTCGAGCCTCACCCAGTAAAACGAGGGTAATCGAGTAGGGTGGACTTTTTCCTCGGCGCAGCGGAGCCGAGAATGATCAGCTGAGATAGGGTGGGTCCAAGTGGACTTTTCCTCGACCCTTAATGTGGATATTCGCCACCTGTCACCTCAGCTCACCGACCTGGAAAAGTTTGCGAGAATCAGACAATTTCATCCCGGTGCTTCATATCTCTCACCATGGCTTCCACAGTCGCGCAGCATTTCACCCTCAACAATGGCCTCAAGATCCCCTCTGTCGGGCTCGGTTCGTCCTCTCGCTCCTCCCTCAATATGACTCACCCCGACGACAGGTACATGGCAGGCCAAGCCAGGCGAGGTCCGCAAAGCCGTGTCACACGCCCTGTCGGTCGGCTACAGACACCTCGATTGCGCCCTCATCTACATGAACGAGAACGAGGTCGGGCAGGGCATCAAGGACAGTGGCGTCCCCCGTTCTGACATCTTCATCACCAGCAAGTTGTGGAACACGCACCATCCCGACGTGGCCTCCGGACTGGAGCAGACTCTGAAGGCGCTCGGGACGGATTATCTCGACCTTTATGTGAGCGCTATGCGCCTCGCATTCGTGTGTTTCCATCGCTCATGCCGTGATCAGCTCATTCACTGGCCCGTCCGGCTGGTCCCGGTGAGTGTCCGGCACGACCAAAAAGCTGTGTTGCCAAATGCTGACAGGTCGCGGATCCATAGAACGAAAGCCATGCGCTCCTTCCCGTCAATCCAGACGGGACCCGCGTCGTCGACCGAGACTGGGACCAGCGCGAGACTTGGCGGCAGATGGAAGATGTCTACAGCTCAGGCAAGGTGAAAGCCATCGGACTCTCCAACTGGTCCATGCCGAACATCAAACACTTGAAGGAGACCTGGACCATCGTCCCCGCCGTCAACCAGGTCGAATTACATCCATACCTTCCACAGCACGCCCTCAAGGAGTACTGTGACAAGGAGCATATCATGCTCGAAGCCTATTCTCCCCTCGGCTCAACCAGTGAAGCCTTCTCCTTTCCAGTGCAAACTCCGAGCTGACGTCGCTCCGTAGACTCTCCTCTCCTGGCCGATCCCGATCTCAAAGCCATCGCCAACGCGCACGGGGTTTCCATCGCGACTGTTCTGGTATCCTACCAAGTCAACCGGAGCATTGTCGTCTTGCCAAAGTCGGTGACCGAGTCCCGGATCGCCGACAACCTCCGTGTGATCCGCCTCAGCGATGCCGACATGAAGACATTGAACGGTATGGCGGCGAGCGGCAAGCAGCAGAGGCTGAATACGCCTCAATGGGGCTGGGATCTTGGATTTGACGACTGGTACGGCCCGGCAGCTGTGAAAGCCTAGAGCATGGTGTATCACAATGTATCGTGTTGATCTGGCAAAAGCCCCAGCAGTACCTTGCGGTACCTCTCTGCAAGGCCCCATGCCATCGCTTCGAGCCTGTCTGCGAATGATTGCAGGACGAATGGTACGCTCAGCTCGGCAACGGTACCCAGACCTTGAATACTCGCACCGCCGCCGTTCTTGATCCAATCGTCGATTTGGGGCGAAGCTGACCAGGAGATGACTGCAACTTGAGGACCAGAGGCTATCGTGTAGGAGCTGAAGCTCAGCACTGCCCACATACACAGCGCGGCGTCGAATGTCCAAACGACCTCGGATGGAGAGCTGAGATCATGTCAACGGTAGTCGACGTTCTCGATTGAAGAAGACTCGCTCAAAAGTGTAGCGATTTAAGAAGCAGCCGAGCATTGCAGCATGGGCGAAAACATCTCTGGTGCCAGCTCGGTCCGCGTGGAGCCATTCGGCCAAAGAGGCTCTCGCGGCTCGGCGACTCTGCGTCGTTCCCGCTTTGCCGGCAGCCGCCTTGACTTGCTCGAGGAAGTTGACGCGAGTGAAATTAAGATGAGAGTGGGAGGCGAGGGCGGCGCAAGAGAGTAATAATGGTGTTGGGGATGCAGAACTGTGGAGGGTGTGGGCGGCCAAGCGATCCAGGAGAAGCTGTGGATTGCTACGAGGTCTTAGCGTTTCTCCGCGATCTAAAGGTGGCGAGATCTACTGCTTGATGTGGGAAGGGAAGGCGAGATTGCGACGAAAGGAGGCTGCAGTCTTGGCGGACACCGCTTGTAATGCTGCGGCATCCAGGCATAGGCTAAAGGAAAAACTCTCAGCCGATACACGGAGGCTGTAGTAGGAGACCGACCGATAGAGAGTGTGGGCTACAATGCTGTAGCCGAGCTCACTCAAAGCTACCGACATCGAGCCCATAGAAAGAAGATCCTGGAGGACCGCTGCGAACATGGCAGGATGGTATTGCTGATCCGGGGAAGATGGGTCACTTGACCAGTGAGTTGAGCCTATGTGGTCGGCATGGGCTAACGGTAAAGGGGCGACTATCTCCGCAATGGAGAAGTGGGCGGGTAGATTGAGCAGGCACGCCAACTGTGCGTCAAATAGCTGGATTCGCGTTTAGCGGAGTATCGGGAGGAAGCTCACATAAATCCCCCAGCCCAACCGATGCCGCCTCTTGTCTTCCGCGAGAGCACTTTGCACTTCATCCGCGACGGGGGAACGAGATTGACTGTGAAGGGCTTCGAGTGCCGTACGTCCGGGACGTAAGAGGTGCATACGTTTGCATGCCGTGACGAGTGTCCCACGAAGGGATTCGGCCTGCTGAAAGAGCTTCTGCGAACCGCAAAACAATCCGTAGTAGGATTGTAGCAGTGACGCCTGTATGATCCGGGTCTCGAACATGAAACGACGGTCATGCTCGCGCTATCAACTAGTCAGATTCAATTCGATCGTCTGCTAGAAGGCTCCTCACGATGAAGAGCACACCCCTGCGGACAAGCTCGTTCAGCGCCACGCCTAGCCGCTGTAGTCCGTCACGACTGTACATTGCTCCGATCGCTGACATGGACATCAAGAGCAGAGGTGGAGCTTCGCTGATGCTGAAGGTCGCCTTTTCGAGGATCGGCAGCCAATCATGAAAATGCCGATGGTAGAGGTTGACACATATCGTGAGAGTCTGGGCTGAGGGAAAGTTGCCAACATCTACAGCCCGCCACACAGCGCGATGTGAATGCTCGATTAGCGTGATCATGATCTCGCGCGCGGCATCGGTGACCTTGTCAGTCGGGGCGATAAGTGGGACAGCAGCAAGGCTGCGTGGTGGTGGGAGGATGATATGCGCATCGGGTGTGCGCGGCTTGTAAATATGAGGCTGTACTTTGGCATCAGTAAGAAGCCCTTACTCACTCCCTGACATTTGCAGCGAGCTCACCCAAGGACTGTCATATGGCTGTCCGTCGAGTATCTCTGAGGGGGAGCCATGGATCTCGTCCGGTACCTCGACACGACTTGCCATCTCGAGTCCGTCCCGTACTGGAAGATTCGGCTGGTTAGGCCCAGCGTTCATCCCGAAATCGCCAACGAAATCCCAAGTCGGGCTGTTCGGCGCGTGGGTATTCAGAACGTCGAAGATATTGACATCTGGCTCGTCGAGTCCCCAGTCGTTGACACCAGAGATCGTAGGGTCAAAACCGAAGAGGGAAGTGTCATTGGTTTGGGAGGCGGTGGTAGCGAGGAGAAAGAGGTCATTCGAGAGGTAGGCGCTTGGTGCAGCAGCTGGAGGATCTAAAACCGTGGTATTAATCGGTGCTACTGGGGTGAGGACGACGTCCTGACAATGAGAGTCCGACATACGGGCGTGTCCAGCCAATGTACTCCCTCCATGACGGCCGTCCAGGAGGCCGTCGATGCCTTCAGGCCCCACTTCACCCCATGACTTCCGAAAGCCTCCCGGATCCATTGCAGCTAGTCCCCCTTGCGTTGAAGGGTTTATCTCTATAGATCCAGAGACTTGTCCCGGACTTTGTGATCGAGTCCTCGATCTCTCTACAGTACTCCTATGCTTGTCCATCCCATACCTCCGGTACGCTGGGGTGGCCGAGCGGTCGGGGCCGAGGTGTTCGGCGATGGATCCGACACTGAGGCGTCCCGTCTATCGACTTGAAAGGCAGGGAAAAGACGAGCTCACCGGGACAGCTTCCGAGGACGACCCATCAAGGGCGGATAGGCGCCATGTTTGTGAGTCATGTGTCTTGAGAGGACATCGCTGTACCCAAGTTGAGGTGAGTGGAGCGAGGACACCGCTAGCCGTAGAGGCGATGTACATACCTACGGGCGTATCTCTTCTGACACACTTCACAGGCATAGTTGAGCTCTCCCGTGTCTGTGGACAGAGGGGTGAGCTTTGATGACGCCGGTCAAATCCGCTTCTACTGGCACTCACGTGTCCGTCTATGTCTCTCCAGATGCTCTTCTTTCTGGTATCTCCGTCCACACCCTGGCCATTGGCAGATGATGGGACTCGTCGAGGGAACAGAACACGACATGTCTGGGGCTTCATGGGTGGAAAGGAAAGTTGTCGCAAATGTCTGGTACCTTGAATGTCCCCCTTGATTACGTAATCTTCCGGTTCTTACGACATGTACATGGAAAAATCGCACCAACTCCATGTGTGGTCCCCTCTACTATCACATGAATGCTTGACCGAAGGGATCTCCTACCTCTCCATGTGGCTAGGCAAAAGACAAGCGGAAATGGGGTTGACCTTCGATTCCCAGTAAGGGGGTGTCAAGTTCTTGGCACAGACTGTATATTCGACCGTGGGAAAGGTTATAGGACCGGATCTTGGACGACTCGCCTGGCTATACCCGGACGAATGGAGAAGATGAAAGGCGAGCAAACACGGGGGAGGATCCTGACAGACACGGTCGGCGGATAGCGTGAGTCCACCTCCTGGCCTGCTCCTGGCAAATGCCTGGCTGAAGGAGCTGACTGATCGATCGGTCGTTGACTTCTTGTGCTCGCCCAGCCGACGTGTCACCGCTGGCATTCAGAGTATCCTTCCGGATCCATCACTCCCAGACCCCACTCGCCCCTCTATACGATCCTTCTCTCCCCGCTGAAACCTGGCCCCGATCGTCCCGCCCATCCGGCGTGCGATCGCCAGCGGGTGACAGAGTCGAGTCAAGCGACCGATGAGATGTTCGAGTGTCGACAACGGCCTCATTCTTTCTTGCCTTACAAACAGCATCTTCCCAAACCGACCATACTTGGCAACACCAACATCGATGACTCGATGCCACATTCTCTGGACGCCGGAAGCTTCCCGGAGTTGTTATGCTGAGGGGATGGTTGGAGGATGAGCAGTTGTTTAAAGAGGCCGATCGATATGCCCCGAGCCGGGAAGGCGGTCGGGATGATGCCGATCGCTGGGAGCGGATGCCGTACGATGTAAGGAGGGCGACTCAGGGGATCGCTGTGGACAGTGTCATCATCCAAGTTAGTCTTCCTTCATCCTTGCACGCTGCTCCCCGACGTAGGACCTCGCCTTCCTTGATCTGAGGACATCACCTTGGGGGATCTCTCTCCAGTCGAAGCGCCACGACGACTCACCCGCTGGGCTCACCGCTCCGGTCCGATGCTGTCGATCAGACTCGACCGAGCTTGTCATCTTCAAACTAGTATCTTCGATCATCGATCATCGACTGAGCCAGCCGTCCTTTGTCTTCCGCCTCCTCTCAATGTCAACTCGCCGTGTCTCGGCTGATCCTGCGGGAGCATGAGCCATCCAGCGGGACCGGGACGTTTCGACCAGCCGGCACAACACATCCGCACATAAGTATCATGGCGGGATGGAGGAAGGTCCGGTGATGTGCGCGGCAGGTCAAGACACACGTCCAGCTAGGTACGGACGAGATGGCGATGGACTTCGGATTGGAGATGGCGCCGAGACGGACTCTTGAACACAGGAGCCGGCCTCATGCCTACTGCCATACCCGTGAAGACCGACGCCTTTGAGGTGGGGGATCGATTGGAAGATGAAAGCGCGGCGGAGGACGAGGGATGAACGAGCGCCAGCGGTTGGCCAGATGGATGTTTCTGAGGGCACATCGTCGAGAACACCCCCGGGGGACACCCGCCGGGGCGGGGGGAGGGGTTCTAAGGTCGTCCTTTTCCCTACGATCGCGCCGACAACGACCAACAGCGCGCGGCAGATCCTCTGCCTCCATTTGACATAGTTCTCCTTTCCAAGTAGCTTTGGAACCTCTCCGAACGACTTTGTGATGCTGTCTCCGCTTGACATGATCGAACGAAGTATGCAGACAGGAGACTGGACAGGACAGGTCAAAGTGAGTTCGATGTCGGTCGAGTAGCCTAGGTTAGCTTGGTATTCAAGAGCCTTCTCCTAGGCGTCTCGATCGTGTTTGATGGCTCGACAAGACGGGTCGTTCTGGTGCGACGGTCGGTCGCGCGATCTGATGGTTGTATGCAGCAAGCTAGCCACAGCTGAAAATGCTTAGCCGGTTAAAACCAAGGTCTCATAATCTGTTGTAGTTTATGATGAATGCATAAAAAGCACGAGCGAAGTGAAGACTTTCACATGAACGAACGCGTCGCGCGCGAGCTTATCCGAGCCTTCCAACAAATCTGCCCACACTGATCACCTCGCGCGGTCCTCGAATGCCACGGGGATCCTCCTCCCGCACGCCCGGTCCGTGAAATCGTAAAGGATGGTGCTCGGCGCGTGGTCCGATTGTGATCATTGTGTACGCGTGATAAGTCGTGCGAAGTGGACAGTTTCGGCCATGGGAACCCCGTGGGCGTGCGAGTCGCCGATATGCGTCTAGAAGAGAGCACCGCTGGTCGGGCTCATGCCCCTCCTGGGCGACCCTTCAGTCTCGGCTGTAGGCTTCAACAGACATGACCGCGATCACTGCGACAAGCAATTTCACCAACTCAACATCTTACAACCCTCATTCACCCACCTAACAAGCATCGCCGCCTTGCGATGCCCGTGAGCGGGGAGCAACGCATCCGAACGCACTCCTTAGTGACCTCACTCATATGGCGCCGACCTGTGTCTTCCCCTGTCTTGCCGAGCGATATCTTGGGCCACTCTTTCGCTTACTCGGGATCGCCAGTACCTGTTGCGACCCCGCCAACATCAACACTTTCAACGGCTTCCTCAACCTCAGGCTCCGGCACGGGGTCTGCTTTCGGCGACCGCTCCAAGAGCAGCGCTCGCGAGCAGATCAGGTGGAGTCCCTAGCCATCGCCGTGGGAACACTCTTCATTCTTCATTTGCAATCGTTCTGTACGCGCCTTGCCTTGCAAGGGACATGACATAATTTGCATGAAGCAACAACAGGCCAAGGATGCAACATCCCTACCACCCGTATTCCCTACGAGCTCAGAACGCATCACTGCGAAATTACTACTCACTGTACAGTCAAGTAGATGTTCCTCCGCAACTCTCCTCTCAAGACCTGCATGGGCCTGACGGCCGAGCTCACCGCTTGTGCGACTGAGTTGTTCATGGGTTTGGGTCCACACACCCCTATTGCCAGCCATCTGCAACCCAGAGAAAGGCATCAGCATGACCTGTGACGTGATAGAGATTCGACTTGCGCTTCATAAGCAGTCGCCTCAATTTCCCTCTCTACCAGCTCTGCAAAATTGGGCCGCCCACTTCTCAACTCCACCGTAGCGCCGTGGTCGATTTTCTGAACGGGCAGGACGGTCTGTATGCCGTCCTGGACAGGGAAGGGAGACCGCCTGTCGTCCGTCACGTATCCCTCGAGGACTGGAGCTTCTCCAGCGGTACGTTTGCCGATGATGAAGATGGTGATGTGCATCAGACCGAGTGGGGCGGCGATGACCATGTCTTTGATGTGGTTTGATATCCATTCGACTTGCTCTATCGGCCCAGGTGAAAACCGTCTGGCTTGATTTGGACAGTCACTCACCGGGTTTTTTGACCACCCAAATGAAAGAGAGCCGTTGGGTAGCCACAGCGATGGAGCGGTCTGTGGCTCCAATCTTCATTGCTCTCGCCCGTCGGACTATATCGAGAGCGTTGGGAAGGGCATAGGATACTCCAGCGCCCCCAGAGATGAGGACGAGAGTGTCGTTGTCCTCGCCCAGGTACTTGCGGTGGCCGTCTGCGGACTCCTCAGCAAGCGACGGGAAGAAACACGTACAAGGTCCCTCGGTAAAGCTTTTATAGGGACGCCTTCCCGTTCGTTCCCTATCCACCCTTCTGCAACGCCCTGTTCGTCTCGGACCCCCGAGCCGACTTTGAAAAGTTGTTTCGTCATTCCTTCTCTCACTCTGATCAGGAGTTCTTGAGTACTTTCGTAAGGCCTCTCGTTATCCGCCTGTGTGAGCGGTCTAGATATGTTGCACACGGTGAACGGGTGGCCCCCGATGGTCTCGGATGGAATATGGAGGTAGACGTGCTGTGCGGGGATCCAGTCCTGTCTCGTGCGGACACTGACGAGGACAGTGTCGTCCCCGACCACCCTGATTAGCCCGACCCGGCTGTCCTCTCTCTCCTCGGGTACCTTCATGCTGGAGTAATAGAGGACATTGAGGCCTCGGGCGATGCGGTCCGCTGCGTGCAGGGCAAAGCCCGCCCATACCCAATTCTGCTCATCGGGCCGGTGTATAACGAGGCACCCGACGATGAGGAACCAGAGGGAGACGTGCTGGACCTTTGACGGTCAGAACGAGTCTGTGCAGGACTCACGTGGAAGAATTGGTACGCCCTGTTCCGGATCGGTCTCGAGGCCATGAAAACCATGTAGATGAAAGAGGAGAAGGCCGTCCATCCCCAGGCGACGTATCGCTGGCCTGGAACCGCCGGGTTGACGTTGGGCACATTGACCTAACGAATGTCAGACTGCGGTCGCTTAGTCCAAGCTATTGACTCACGTATATTCGACCTCCCACGTGAATGGCGCTGGAGACGATGATGAATCTCGCACTCCACCGATGTAGGACGTTCAAGCTCTCGCAAGAAAAACCCGTCAAGTACGAGAAAAAGTTGTTCTTCCCTGCCAGGCCGATGACGAGGGGGATGTTGGCGAGAGTCACACGGGCGGCGTGGTGCGCCTGCCAATCGATGTCGCCGTCCGCGCCGAGGAATATAAGGAGGAGATTGAGCAGGAGGTAGACTGTGACGAGGGCCAGCTGGCGGTTGTCTCCCAGAAAGAGCAACTCGGCCGCCTGGAGGGCGTCAACTGGACGAGAGTGCGGCTGCGACAGTGCCCCTCACAGACGAATGTTTGATGCTGTATCGCCTCCATAGGGCGCTGAGCCAAAACCAGAAGTATCTAACTCATCAGCCCATGCTTCGCTTTTCCCGGAGACTCGCTGAACCTGATCGATACCTGACGCTCCCCTGAGTCCATGGACTTGACCGGGGGGAGGCGCTTCGACCGCTTCATAGCCCCCGCCTCCCGTCGAGCCTTGTACCCTTGCAGGACCAGAACGACATTCGCGATACTCGGGATTGTGATGATACAGCTCAATCCGATCCAGAGGTACAGCCCAACCAGATGATTGTACTCTTCTAGACGCTGGATCTGATCGGGTGTGTGCAGGGTGAGATTGATGCGCCGACGGAAAAGGTCTGGCATTGTTATTGACTTGGACGAGAGATCCAGCACATTGAAGGCTTGTTGACGTTGACTACAGTGTCGCCGTTATTGATTGGCTATTCGCCGATTAATTCCGTATGTGGCATTTTACTCTTCTCTTTCTCGCACCCACCCACTTGCGGTCTTAGTCCCATTACTTGTCTTAGAGTCACTCCTAATGCTTCATATCATCACGGAGGCTTGTCAACTACCTAGCAAACAATATTCAGTACTTAGTCTCCCCTCCGTGTGCAGCCCGAACCGCCTCCAATCGCCTCGGCATGGAATCCACTAGGGTGTTGATATAACTCATCGGGATGGCGTCCCAAGCACTGTCTGCCTGTCCCCATAGGACGTCCCCGTTTCTGGCATGAACTGGGAAATCCGCAAGCCTCCCCTGGAGTTCGGACCATGCGTTTCTCAGAAGGTCGAAACGGTAAAGGGGACCCTTGTATGTAGCCGATGATATCGTTACACCCACAGATCTTGGAACTGTATTGAGGAGAGTCACAGCCCATTGCCCTGAACGAATCAGCTCAGGCACCCTGTCCTCCCACCCCCCAGGGTGATGATGCCACTCCAGGGCCCGGGACAAGGCCTTGTGCTCCCCCTAGTTACGTACCGATGTGTGGCTGAGTCCCCGACAATGATGCCCCCATGAAGGAAGAATTTCCGGTACCACAGCGATAGCCCAACTTGCACAAATTGATGCACAAGATGCAAATCAGCAACCCGCCGAAGACAATGATCACTTGGCAGGACTTGACAGAGTCAAGGAAGGCTCATAAACTCTCCAGGAACGCAATTTGATTCATGATCAAATCTCGACACCGTGACCTAGCTGATGTGGAGCAAGCAAAGAACAATAATAACCCCCGTAACGAGAGACGTCCTTCGATTGTTTCTAGCATAATGGCTGGAGATGAAGATAGTGGATGCACGAGCGGCAGTCACGATCGAACCGCAAGATGATACAGTTGCAAGAACCAATCTTGAGTGCAAAAATCAAATTCTCATCCAAGTTCTGCAACTTCAACTGCGGAAATTGTTGGAGCCAACCACGAAAACTGCATGGTCCGTGGCCATATGGACAAAGTAATTCATAGTTGGCAATGGCAGTCGACTTGGGACATCACCTCATCTTGATTGCATCCCGCGCACTGAGAAATGGGAAGGTGAGAGTGCAACTTTGCAAGCAATAGCAACGGTGATCATCTCTTGACTGACAATCTGCGAAATGGTCCTTAGTCTGTCAAGGCTGGTCAGCGCCGGACTTGCTTTATATTTGGCACCTTCGTCCACGCTAGAGGATGTCAGTGATGTCATACGGCTGAGAACAGGAAGGATTGAAGGTTTGAGTCATAATATAAGGAAAAGAACAGTTTGTTGCGCGAATACTGCATTCTTGGCAAAAGCACACACTTGCCTGTACCACCAGGTTGAGACCAAGCTTAACAAATACTTACACGGATGATATCTAGGGACCGGCAACAACAGTTTTCAACGGCGGTCTTCGATACTTCCTCACCCCTCCCCTCCAAAAAAACCGATTTAGGGTCGTGTCGGTGTGTCGTTGCGTCGTAAAAATGTGGCTTTACCCTTCACCCCCCTCCCCGCTCAATCATCCTTCCTTTCTTGCGACCCTTGCTGATCTGCTCTTTGCCGTTTAGCGACAGCTATAAGAAGTGTCGTGACCTCACCCAGTGGTCAAGATGGCTTACAAGCTCCTGGAGCCGCCCGATATCTTCTGGAACCCATCGACCGAGCTATTGAGCGTGAGCCCGGGGTGTCAAGTAGTTGAGCCATGCTCCAAGCCCTAACCAGGGGGGAATGGGGGAAAAGAGCAGGCTTCCGGTCAAGGATCGTACCGAGAGAGCGATGACCGGTCCTTACCGACTTCCCCACAGAAATGAATACAGTCATAAAAAAGGTTGAGCTTCGTTTTCGTCTCAGTCTCCACCCCGGGTCCAGGTCACTGTTTTTAATCAGGTTGGTATCATCCTCCATGCATCGTCCAGCGAGACATGGTAGGTGATTATGCACAGGAATGGATCCGAACGTTATCCCCAGGGGTCATCTAGACACCTAATCGATAATCAGGGCATCTATATACCTACTCGATACCAGTGAGCGGGTAAACGGCAAACGCAAGAGAGACACCTACACCCGACCGAGACTAACCCCTGACACCCTCCCCCCCGAGATCAACAAGCCGGTTGGCCATTTCCGACTCGCTCCCCGATCAGCACATCCATCTCCGCCTTCTTGACCATGATGAGCCTGACGCCCAACTCCTTCAACGCCCGCAACACCACACCTATCTCGAGGTGATCCGGCGATCCCTCAGATGATGTCTCTGATGCGAGCGAGGGGACGTCTGATATCGAGTCGAACACATCGATCTCGGTCCCGACGGATGATCGCTCATCGAATTCGAGATCATCAAGATAAGCGTCTACCCGAGCCCTGTCGTGTAACCCGAAAGTGCGCAGGTCATGGTCGACATTGGGCAGTGAAGCGGATTCGAAACCAACAGTCGCGGCGCGTGGGTAGGCGGCAAGGGCGGGTGGAGCTGAGCGATGAATCCTGTCGTTCCAAGCTGAAACCTTCTCGCTGACTCCGTTCGAGAAGTTAGAAGAGGCAATCCTCCTCACCGAAGAGATGTGGAGCGGTGTCTGAGGGACGAGGGGTCTTCGGTCTGGTGACCATTGGCCAGAGTCTTCGGTGGAGATGGCAGTGGGCAGGGGGATATCGTAAATAGAGTCGACGGTGGTGATGTCCCGGTGATGCTCTGCGTATCATCAATTACTTTGAGCCAGATAGAGTGACACAAGGCTCTGCTGAGACGAGGCGAAACGGAAATCCGCACGAGGCCAAAGTTCCCCTACGAGACCATGACCCCGGAGGACGCCATTCAACAGTGGGGACTTGGACTTTTAGTGGGTAGTGGACATAGAAAGGAGAAACACTCGCTGAATACGTCCTCGAGGTCGATAGCACCTGTCATTTTGACCCGTCATTGACCGGTCGTGGATTCAAGGACGTTCCCTCTCACCCTTCTCCTCAACCCGATCGCCGCTCGTCTCACTCACCCCTCCTCCTCCTCCTCCTCCTCCTCCCGATCCCGAAGGGTCGTCCGACTTGTTTCCCTTCGTCGTTGCTAGACGTGACGAACGTCTCGGTCCCTCCTTTCCCCTCGACCCAGATCTCGATGCCTCATCCTCATCATCAGGTTTACGCCTCTTGATGCGACTCGATGCCTTCGGCGGCGACCTCCAAGTGACGTCGGGTCGACATCGCCGCACCAGATTGAATCGTTCCTGGTCGTCCGAGATGTCGTGCTTGCTGGCTCGGGATAGGACGGCCGCAGTGACAGGTGCGTTCGGGTTTACAGGTGGGATTCGCGTGATGGATGGTTGAGCCTGTAGGCTGAGAAGGATCGAGACGGCTGCTCGGTGGAGGATAGGTTATGAGGGAGATGATCGACGTTGGTGAGGGTTGTGAGGAAGGTGCTAGCCGATTGACAACGATCCCGCTCACTCAAATCGTTGAAGAAAGTGTCCTCACATTCGAGAGCGATGATGTCGTTCGCGAGAAAAAGAAGTCGAGCGAACTCGGAGCCGACGATGGTGATGGCGAGGTAGGTTCCGAACGCCTGATGAGCGCTTCGAAGATACACAATCGCCTTGGCCAAACCCGATCTCCACTTCTTACCTCGCCTCGAGCGATCATTGGTCGTCAAGACACTCGAGCCGTCGATCCTTTCGGAAGCGGAAGAAGGTGTAGGTTTCCCACGGAGGACGAGATCGACCTTGCCCTCTCCAATGAGGGAGAGCGTACGAAGGATCAGGCCGGAGTGAATGTTTGTGATGGTGAGGACAGCCATCGTGTCGGGCTTGTAGATACCCCTCTGCTCGGACCCAGGACCGAGCCAACGACGAAGTTCATTCTGCATCGTCGTGTCCCGAAACGTGATCCCCTCGCTCTATCCTGTCGAGTAGGCTTGCACCGAGATGTCGCCTTCCACGCTGATGTCCAAACGGATTTCACCGCCTTGAGGTGATCCTGTGAGTTTCCAGACCGAAGACATCATGCTGTTGAGGTTGGCGATGTAAGGGATCTTCTCCTGAGTACACCGGTTGATGTGGAAGAGATGCCTGTCGAGCGTGAGATGTAGACTGGTATCGAGAGGGATGAGCCGGGTTGGAAGGATGGCGTGATGAGCGTTGAGCAGACGAGGAGTCGGAGATGGTGACGGGTTCATGTAGGTCGGTTTCCTTTGATTTTGGAGGATGAGATGGGAGTGTCTGGGCGAGGAGGAGAGGGTTTGAGAAGAGTGAAGGAAGAGAGGAGAAAAGAACAAGACAGTTAGGAGAAGCGTTGGATGAAGGTTGGAGCCAAAAGACACGAAAGCGAAATGTAAGGTATCGGGTTTACGGGATTATAGCCGTCTTAGGGGAGAGCGTCACGCCCAGAGGTACCGCTGTGGACTGCGTGAGTGACTCTTGGCTGTCCTTATGGTCAAGGTATATTCGGTCCATTGGTCATCCCGCTCGAGAGAAGTTGACCCAGCTTCGGAGTGGTTCAGCTCGTTGCAAAGAAATAGAGTGTGTGGTTACACGGCGAGCGTGGAACGGACACCAGCAAAGGTGCTCGTGAATGATGGGACAACGTTCACCCAGGTGGATGAAGGTGAGCAACGGAACTTGCATCGGGAGCTCAAGCAGAGACTTGTCTTCCTCCTTGTCTCCTTTGACTTCTGAACGGGCTTAGTCGAGCATCTCACGCCCCTTGTCAAGGATCCAGGCTCCAACGAGTCAATCGAAATCACCGACAGCTCCGAGATACGTGGTCGAGGGCTTGAAGCGAGCATCAAGACTCCCGATTCGTCCTCTTACCTGTTGGTCGGTATTCAAGCCCTGATGACCGAGAACCGCGTCTCTCTTTCCGAAGTCCAGACCGATCTCATCGAGAAGTGGTCGAACGAAGCCAAATCCGTCATCCTCGTCTCCTTACGAACCTCATTGTGCAACTCATACCATCTTGGGGCGATGTACGCACTCTCCGACCCGCCTCGAGAAGAGGCGAAACCGATTCTTACGTCGTTGAGGGAGAAAGGAATCAAGCTGGCTATGGTATCGGGAGATAAGGAGAAGACTGCCAAGGCGGTGGGGAAGATGGTCGGTATTGATGAAGCGCTGGTGAAGGCGGGTGTAGGGCCGGAGGGGAAAGGAGACGTGATCGGGGAGTTTCAGGCGCTCCCGATATCGGACTCGGGGTCGTTCGGCTTGCTCAGAAGGGTTCTGGCATTGGGCAAAGAAAGAAGGAAGTGGTCATGTTCGTCGGAGGTACGTCACGATTTGCTCTCCCTTCGAAAGCCATCGTCAACTCCTACAGACGGGATCAACAGCTACCCTCGCCTCCGCCGACTTTGTCCTCTCCACTTTTCACCCCCTCTCAAACCTCCCTACCCTCCTCCACCTCTCCCGCCGAATCATCAACCGCCAAAAGCTCAACCTCTCTTGGGCATTGGTGTTTGACCTGTTTGGCCTCCCCCTTGCTGCTGGGGCGTTTTGGGCGATTGGGGGAGGGGGGGGATCAGGTTGACTCCGGTTTGCGGGAGAGTAGCTATGGCCGGGAGTAGTTTGAGTGTCGTGATGAGTAGCTTGGCGCTGAGGTGGGGGTTTTGAATGAATTAGACAATCATGGTTACCTTGGTGGCTGCCAGAAACGCCTCGCCTCCTCCGGAAGCCAGTATGCCCGCCTTGGCGGCTAGCCCGTTCCCAACAGCATTGGCGCACGGAACGGCCAGCCCGATGCCGCACGGGCAAGCTACGACGAGGGTGGCGATCGCAAACTCGATTGCGAAAAAGACTTTGCCTCCTCCTGCTGCATAGATGTTTGGGCTGAGGCAACCAGTAAGAGCAATACTAAGCCAAACGGCCAGAACGCCGAGTGAGATGGAGAGGCGAGGCGGGTCACTTGAACAGTGATTGCGGAGGTGATATTGACAGTGCCTGTGAATATCTCGTCGCCTGGCTGCTTGGTGACTGGTTTGGACTCGCCAGTAAGGGAGGACTCATCGAATGTGGTGCTCCCGGACACGATTATCCCGTCGGTCGGAGGAAGAGCGCCGGGGGCAATAACGATATGGTCGCGGAGCTCGAGGTGGTCTACTGGCACGGATCGGGTGAAGGAGCGTCCTTCTGTGCTGCCTGGATTGGATTCCCCTGAAGAGCGAGACTCATTTTTCTCCACGTTCGAACTTGACGGCGGATTTTGGCTCTCAGTCTCGACTAGTAATGCTGTGTCTGATCTCGGAGAGCTCAAAAGCGAACCTGCATCGGTTGTCTTGGATTCCGCGTACGCCTCCGTCCCGTGAGGATAAACATGATCAAGAACACACTGCTGTCGAGGTAGGTCCCAATCGGGCGAGACGGTTCGTTCCGTACATCGAGGACGAGCATGGCGATGGAGGCGAATCAGGCAACCGAAGTCGACAGGGAGACTAGGAGATCCATACTGCCGAAGTTGAAGAACGATCTCCATGTGTAGGGCCGGGGAGGAAGCCGCCTCAGGGATTTAGGGCGGAGGAAGGGAGGGATGAGCGTGCGGAGATACGGCCATAGAGAGTTCAGCGTGCGTTGATAGAAGAGCCTGTGCTATCTGTTGAATAACCAGGTTCATATGCAAAAGTAAAAACGCATGACTACTAAGATGTATTCATATAAACGCGAACGCGCGAAACGCCTGTACCCTGAACCAGCCATCTTTAACACTCCCACTCAGTC